>Ga0126342_10018760_pt1 | contig 11823 bp, 10 predicted proteins | sample Cyp1metagenome_FD_92528 | JGI IMG/M metagenome (GOLD analysis project Ga0126342, IMG submission 92528) | Coral microbial communities from Lord Howe Island, Old Settlement Bay, Australia - Cyphastrea 1 metagenome | ecosystem: Host-associated > Invertebrates > Cnidaria > Coral ... | reverse complement strand
TAAGGATTATTATTTTTTTAAATAAATAAATTAAATATTATTTATATTTTTAAATATATTTTAAATTATTTAATTAATATTATTTTTATATTTTTTTTAATATATTATATATTTATATATAATTATATTTAATAAATAAATAATTAAATATATATATTTTAATATTAGATTAATAATGTTTTTTCGTAATAAAATATACCAATTACCGATTTATAATAATGAAACCTATTATAATAAAATATATTTTATTTATTTTTATTTTTTTTTATTTTTTTTTTTTAATATTTATTTTTAATTAGGTAATTTATTTGGAAATATATAGGTAATTTTATTATTTGGAGGGAATATTCCCTTATATATTTATTTTTAATTAGGAAATTTATTTGGGAATATATAGGAGATTTTTGTTGGAAAAAAAAAAATTGAGGTATAAAATTTCCTTATTAAATCCTTTTAACAAATACCAAAAAATAATCGCAAAAGGGGTAATTTTGAAATCCCCTGATATCAAAATAATAATGTATGTTTGTATACCCCTAAATAAAATATTTGGATTTCAGGATTCTAAAATTTTGGTGGTTAATTAAATTTGTTTTTCAATTCCTTTCCTAGTTGAACCCTTTTTCAAACCCTTTTTCAAATCCTTTCTCAAATCCTTTCTGAAGCCCTCAAGATTCTTTGAGCTGGAAACAATAAATTCCAAATCTTACCTGAAAAATTCTAGAATATAAAAAAAATAATAAAATTCAAATGGTCGATTTCCTTACTAAACCCTGTCCTTATTAAACCCTTTTAAGAAAATTCATTTTATGTATGTATTTTCAATTAGGTAATTTATTTATAAATATTAAAATTCTAAGAAAATATATTTTATGTATTTATTTTTAATTAGGTAATTTATATATAAATATTAAAATTCCAATAAAATTTATTTTATATATTTATTTTTAATTAGGTAATTTATTTATGAATATTAAAATTCCAGGAAAAAATATTTTGAGTATTTATTTTTAATTCGATAATTTATTTCTGAATATTAAAATTCCAAGAAAATTTATTTTATATATGTATTTTTAATTAGGTAATTTATTTATAAATACTAGAATTCCAAGAAAATTTATTTTATGTATTTATTTTCAAATAGATAATTTATTTGGGAATTTATAGGTAATTTTTTATATTTTTTGGAAAAATTCCTTTATATAATTGTTTTTAATTAGGTAATTTATTTGGGAATACATAGGTTTTTTTTGTGAGGGAAAATTTCCTTATATATTCGTGTTCAATTAAACAATTTATTTGGGAATATATAAATGTTTTTTTTATATTTTCTTATGTATTTATTTTTAATTAAGTAATTTATTTGGAAATATATAGGTTATTTTTATAATAATTAAATATTTAATCCTAATTTTATTTTAATATTTTAAATGTTTGGGGAGGAGGGGAGGGGGAAATTTATTAATATAATGTTATTATTATATTTTACATAATTAGAATATATTTATATATTAATTTATATTTTCAAAATATTATTAAATAATTAAATAAAATTAATATAAAAGAAAAAAATACATAATATATTCGATTAATTATAATAATGTCGAATTTTTATAATCGAAAATTATAATAATAATATTATTAGATTCCATAATAAAATATTTATAATAATATTATAAATTCTATAATTAAGAATTTTTAATATTATTTATTTATTATATATTTAAAATTAATTTATATTTTGTAATTTATTATATTATCATATATTTTTGTTTAAATTATTATTATTTATATATAATTAAAATTAATTTAATTTATTTAATAAATATAATATATATATATATTTATAAATTTATTTCAAATTATAATTAATAATATATTTATTTATATTTATTTATTATATATATATATTATTTAATATTTTATATAATATATATTCTTATAATTTTTATTTCTTATTTTTTATATTAATATATTTATATTATTTATTATATTATATTAATAATTCTATATTATATCCCCAATTTATTATATTTATTTTATATTCCGCACCTCATATTTCCCATTCCCCATTCATCATGTTAGATTTCTCCTTCCGCAATTTACACTCCACATTCCCACATTTCCATATTTCCAAACCTTTTACTCCACACTCCACAATCTACACTCTTCACACTTCACACCCTAAACTCTACATGTCACACTTTGCACTGCACACTTTACAGTGCACACTTGACACGCCACAATCTACACTCCACACTCTACACTTGACACAATTCACACTTTACAACTCGACATTCTGCTCCTCTGCACTCCACATTAAATCTACACTCTACCCTTGACACTCCACACTCCACACGGCACTCCAGACTCCACACTCCTCACCTTAGACTCTGCCCTCTACGCTGAACTCTACACTTTACACTCTACACTCTACACTCCACACTAAACACACCGCACTTCACACTCTCTACACTCCACACTTTACACTGTAGACTCCACGTTTTGCATTTGCCAACCCCCACTAAGCATGCAACACTCCAACATTCTACGCTCCACACCTTACACTCTGCACTGTCCACTCCAGACTCCACACTTCTTACTCTACAGACTACACTCCCCACTCAACACTCCCCACTCAACACTCCCCACTCAACACTCCACTCCACTGACTGTTTGTACTCTACACTTCACACTGCACGCTGTGCACTCCCCCCCTCACTCCACACCCCACAGTTTACAATTGTACGTATAGTAACAGGGGAAAAAATACAAAGATTATTGAAATAATCTGATCGCAAAAATGTTTTATGTGACTGCATTCGGGTTCGTTGGTTGGTCTTATATCTCAAAATATTTTTTAGATTTAGATCAATAAATAATTTATATTTCGAATTTTATTGTTTTAATGAATTCCTTAAGTTTTTATTTTTCCGGATTTTGGTTTGTAAATTGAATGACCGGGATATTTCATATATTTCATGGTTCCCCCAAAAGGGCCATGATGTCAAGTGACCTGTTTCAGCTCAAGCAGCACTTCCGACGCAAACTTTGGCGTCTTGGGAAAATCACGTTGCGGACACCAACGCGAGCACTATTGCACTGCAAAAGATGGCAAGTCCGAAAGGGCCCTTATCAACAACAGAACCAAAAAAAAAAGCCTGGAGCTTCTAAGCCCCCAGAGTCTTTCACAAATCAGTGTCCACAGTGAGCCGTGACCGCAAATGGGAAGTGCGACCGGCAGTGCAAGGGGGGCCGATGTCGGAAAGCTTGCGACCGGGTCTCTTCGGGCGAAGCTTGTCCAACGACCCAAATACATGGAGTTGGTGACGCAGCTAATCTAATTTTCCAAGGTTTTTCATAGAGTATCACCAATGTGTCCAGATTTCCAATTTATGGGAGTAGCGATGGAAACAAACTTCCTGTTCAAGATTATCTGACCAAAAGATCTTTGTTTTTCAAGTAAACTATGTAAACTGTCACAGGTTTTTTTTCTGAGGCATTGGTTTCTTCAAAAAAATATGGATAATTATCTTGTTGGTGGTGCAATAACCATCTTGAAAAATATGAAAGTCAATGGAAAGGATGACATCCCATACAGTATGGAAAATGAAAAATGTTTGAAACCACCAACCAGTTATGCTTCATCATCACAACATGTCGTGGTCTTTGGTCAGTCGATGTTGGGATCACTGTGACACACATTTTATCACATTTCCATGGGCAACCTCCCGGCACCAAGCAACCTGAAATCGAATGAATGATGGAGCCTAAATAAAATGAAAGTAAGTCTGGTTGGTGGTATACCTACCCCTCTGAAAAATATGACGCATCGTCAGTTGGGATGATTTTCCATTCTCAATATCATGAGAAAGTCATAAAATTCCATAATCCATTCCATGGTTCCAGTCACCACCAAACAGACATGAAAGTAAGTCTTCTCTCATACACAAATCAATGAGTTAGTTTACAATGAGATTCCATTTCGCCCAGCCAGAATCGACACTTTGACATTTATTTGTTTGAATTTTGGTCATACGCAAATCCAACCCATATTTCACATGGGAAGCCATGGCCTGGGTGTAGATGGTTTCCCTATTTTTCATAAGGTCATCGTCCATCACTGACAAAAAACATCAAAAAACCATACTGTGGTTCTTCCATATGTTCAATTTTCAAATCACCCAAGGTAGATCTGGCTGCATTTGTTCATAATTAATTCACCTAAAAAGTTAGATTGTCTTAGTTCCCTCTATCCACACACCATCTAATGCGGGATCCCCTGAAAACAACCATAAAATTTCAATGAAGAAATGAGCTTTGAAATGACCTTAGATTTTCCTAAATGGTTTCTTCATGATACCACTAGCATGAACAAGTGTGAGCATTTCTTGTCTTAACACCAAGCAGTTCCCATGCGCCGGCAACAGGTCGACTTGGCAAAACCTCTGGTGCGTGGACTCAGGGAGAAAGCAACTCACAGCACGGGCAAACCAAGCTGACGCATGGAAACCCAACTTTGGAGAGTGGAAAGCTACTGAGCTACTGGTCATTTAAGTTACACAGCTGTATAGAAATCACTGGAAATCAATGGAAAATGGAAATCAATGGAAATCACCATTCTTTTCTAACCGCCTAGAAAATTCACTCAGTAAATAGCTCGAATCTATCCCATAGCTACGTTAAAGAAAAAATCCCGGGAAATCATGAGTAACGATGAAAAATGCTGGTTTTTTGTGGGACATCATGGAGACATCATTGGAATATCATGGGGATCATGTTCGAATCATCTAACCAGCCCTTCCCCCTAAAATTAAGAAAAACCACCCCTCATAAAAAATGGTCCACTATATGGTATCATCCACTCCGAAGCACCGTTTCTTGGGATTGTTTTAATATTACGTATTACCAACATTTTTTAAAGTGGATTAAGGGGGTGGGAGCCGTTTACCTTGAAGGAAATCATTGAACACCAGGACAATGGACATGAAACTCACGACAGATCTAGAAAAAAGTTTTGATGTATGATCCAAACTTAGGAGGCACAGTTCACTTTTTGATGGATCCATGAGCATCATCCCTACGACAGCTTACAGCTTGAAGCCCGGCCGCGGGGGATGGCCGATTCCACCGGCCCGGTCGCTTCTCCGGTCGCCAGGTCGCCAGGTCGACATCTCGTTGACCCGGGAACTCCCCGGAGGATGTCGCCATGGCCCGACAATACCACTTAGAAGTCAGTAAGTCACCCCATTTATGGAATGATGACCCCATTTATAGCCATAAAAATCACCATTTGTAACTGCTTCTAGGGCTTTAAACATATGTTTTCATGAATATATATATATATCTATCTGTCTATCTATCTATCTATCTATCTATTTATCTATCTATCTATCTGCTAGATGGTTTCAAGCCACCTATTCATGTATTTTACTGCTGATTTGGATCATTGTCCAAAGTTTAGCTGAAAAACATGATTTTGCATCCGCCATGTGAGTATAATGTACATGCACATATAATATATATATATAATTATATATATATGTATTATATTGTAGTTGATTTAACTAGGTGTATATATATATATATATTCATATATGTATAAATTCTGCAATTTCTTCACAAATGACTATTTATACGTATCTATCAATCTGTATCTAGCGATATTTCTATCATTCACATGTATTCACATGTCAGAAAGAAATTGATTTTGAAAGGACTCCCCCTGTCCAACAACTGTTTGATGTCGCCGAAGAGTATGGAGCAACCCAGAAAACAACCGTTTCCCTACCCATATGCTCCATGTATGGAATATTTACCTACATGACTGGGTGATTTTTAGGGCACATATTGGTAAATATTCCAGCACCATGGTTCGCATATGGGCTATGAAACACCCAAAAATGTCCTATAAGAAACACTTCTTGCACCTACAAATCCCAACGGTTTGTTGTTTCTTGACCGGAAGCGCTACGGCCGTCATCAGCGGTGCTTTCGCCGTCGTTTCGGATGTTCGTCGCCGATCGTGGAATCCATTTGGAAGAGGAGGATTTCTGCAGCATTTGGTGATATTGGATACATTTAAGTCCAAACTTAAGGGATTTATCATGATTTACCGTGATTTACCAGGGAAGATGGTGATCTCCGAAATATCAGGGTATTTGAAGGTACTTCATGTTCAAAACCATGTACTAGTAGTTTGGTCATAGACCATTTTTACAGAAGTTCTTGCTAGATGATGGGTAAACACACTGGAAAAATATGATGTTGATATGTTTTTTTTTTTATATTGTTTTCACATCAGAATGTGGATGGTAATTGTGGTAATTGTGGTTGTTCATCGCCTTTTTATCTGTTTCACACGGACAAAGATGCTCCTTTTGCTCCAGAAGAAGTGGACTTGGAAATGCTAAGCTGCTCCTGACTCCTGAGCTTTCCAGTTAGGGAACTAACCCAGCAGCAACGAGTCTTGGTAGATCCACCCATGGGTACCCCCCAGGTCATTAAACATCTTGGTGGCTTGGATCGTTGAGGGATTTTCCACCCGAAATTTTTAGGTTTGGACTTCGGGGATCGGCTTCGACTTCCATGAGTCACGCTGAGGATTGTTTAGGGGGACAGTGAAGGGACTACGAATCTCTAGGACTGAAAAAATGTGTTTGAATCCCATGCTATTCAGGTCTATTCAGTGTCATGCCGCAACCCAAATACCGTGGAACAGAAAGCATCTGGAGCTGTGGGGTTTGTCATGCTCTGCTTGTTCAGCAAATCGAGTCTGAGTTGGTATTTTGAGGCAGCCACACAACCCAAAGACATCCATTCCAAGTCAACCTGTTTTTTGGACCCGATTCAACAACTTAAGGCATCCAAGATGGATTCCTTCGAAATACCTGTGATATCCTGTGATATATCAAGGACACCGTTCGGTGACAACACAGGATGGTCGGGTCGGTGAGGCTTGACACGCAACGTCAAAATCTGGGGCCTTATAATCTATAAACTATGTATGCAAACATGTTGCCACACATACCTATACATATGCATATCCATATGTATATATATATATACATATACATATGTAATCATATGTGTATATAGATAATTATAGATATATATGTAGATGTACATCTACATGTACATGTATATGTATACATATCCAGTAAATACAATGTGCGTAATTATACGTATACACATGCAATTGCACCTACATATCATTACATATCCATGTGCCTGCACATGTGCATGTAGTCTTCTCCCACCCATTGACATCCTTGTAATGTCCTGCGTGGGGGTGGGCAAATGTACATGAGCATGTACATATAGGTCCGTGATCCTTTAACCACCCGAAAATATGTGCACTCAATGCAAAAACATGACAATTCCGATAGAAAACGCTCTTCAACATCGTCCGGAAACACATCTTGGTGACCTTCCTGGATGTGGTTCTTCCCGATGTAAATGTCGGTTTACGCTGTAGAGTGATGATGACCACTTCGGCTAGCACGCATGTCGTTGGTCCTGGTTGTTGTTGTGATTTTACATATACATGTGCATCTACATCAAGAAATACATGTGCATGTACAAATGCAAATGTACAGAGATATATGTACATATGTGAAATTGCATATACATGTGTATATGTGTATATATATATATATATATATATGAATATTCGTGTATTCCCTAGAATGTGTCTATATATATATACAGTATACATATATATATATATATTTATTTATTTAAAAGGACAAGAAATTCAAACGTGGTGTCATATCAATGCATGTGAAATACTTGCCCGGGAAGAAGGCACGTGCCTCACCGAGGCCCTTTTTAAAGAACATGACACAACATCGGCTTGAGTCGGATGCGTCAAGCTTCAATGGTCAGAACACGGAGAAATTTGCAGATCAGGCCGCCATGATGGACGGTCCATGCTTGGTGCGTCCCAGCTAAACAGAAATTGCAACCCGAGTATCCCCTATCACTGGGATGCTATGGTCTAGGTTCAAAATACCCATCCGCGGTCGACAAACAAGAATAAAACTAACCTATGCCATAGCATCCTGTGGGCTACCATGTAAATGTATATGCAATCAACTGCAAATGTCATCTTGTGGCTGGCCAAAGCACAAGAGAGGTCCTACGTCGTTTTTATCAATGGCTGCAATGCAGGAACTGCTGCATGTTTAGATCTGGATCATGCCAAGAGATCCAAGAGATCCTGGGGTGATGAGGATCCTCTGGGCGTGTTTCTAATTCGACATCGGCCGTTCTTGAAGGGCTGATTCCCCGTATCTGTCTATCTATCTACCTACTGTACCTGTCTATCTGTCTATCTATCTATCTATCTATCCATCCATCCATCCATCTATATATCCATCTATCTATCCATCCATCCTCCATTTATCCATGTATCCATCTATCCATCCATCCATCCGTCCATCTATCCATCTATCCATCCATCCATCTATCCATCCGTCCATCCATCTATCCATCCATCTATCCATCCATCTATCCATCTATCCAACTATCCATCTATCCAACGATCTATAGTATTCTATACTCAATCTATAACATCATAAATGTCTCTACGTGTTGTTGTTCAAAACTTGGTGGTGTTGTTGTTTGTTGTTACAGATTTACAGTATATCTGAATATCTCCACTCAATTTCATATGTTCGAAAAACTCAGATTTTACACAAGTTGCTCGTGGTATCGTAGCATCGATGCGAGTGGAAGTGATGACTGAGCAGGTCGTAGCTAGCAAGAGCAAATTGGAAGTCAAAGAGGAATTTACAAGCGTACTGGTGCAGCAGCATCAAGTGCATGTGGAAGTCGGCAAAAGTCGGCAAAGAGGAAGTAGCGTTGGGCAGTGTGGCATCTCAAGTACATGGGGAAGTCAGCAAAGAGGAAAATAACAGCACAGCATCAAGTGCATTCCTGGAAGTCGGTAGAGAGTTCTCAGTGGCGTAGCATCTGCATGCGCAATGGCAAAGGAACGTTGCACCGCCCCCAGCTCCCCACCCACCCCTTTTTTGAGAGCACATATCATCGGCAGAAGCGCTAAAAATGCTAAAAAACTCCAAGGCGGGTGGAGAAATCTCCAGAAATGACATGAAATGATCACAAATTACAAATCAACAGAACATCTCGAAACACACACACACGTCAACAAAAATACATCATCCACCAGTTGGCGAAAAGTATCATCCCATTCATGTGTTGTTTAAGTTTGTTTAAATAAAGCATCAGTTTTCCTGGGTGGAAACCAAAGAAAACTCAACTATCATCCCAAATCCACCAGGAAAATTCCTATGTTTTCCTGCTTCACTTCATATTCTCAATGCTTTCCATTCATCATCTCCACATATCATGAAACCATGTTGATCCAACTGTTTCTGAAAACTCCCGACGATACCAATCTGTTGACCAAATCCGCATGATCCAGACTTAACCAACCTCTCAGGGACGAGCGTGATCCGAGTGAAAAATCCACCCGAAAAAGGGCCCCCGTTTTCGGATAGCGTGAAGCGAAACGCCTCACATTTCAGTGGCTGAATTCGATTGGGTTTATGGTAGATACAAAAAAAACTACAAAGCAACAAACATCACTGGGGGGCCTTGATCCTGTACCACCATGTCTCATGCTTAGAAGTCATACTCAGGTATTCTACCTGACTAAGTCATACTAGAACTTATACCAATTCAGCTCGTTATACAGCTTCTACCTCTAAATCCAGTGGATGATCATCATTTTCCCCAAAATCGTTGAAACATAGCCATGACTGGGGGGTGTACACCATTGTTCAGACCCAATCCTATCCCAATTTCATATGAAGTTGGTTATATATCCCATATTCTCCCATGATATTCCAGACACACCCATCATCACCCATCTATCATGTCAAGTTGATTAGTATGTTGGTCATATCCGAGTCATATCCAATTTAACCCGATAAAAACATATAAAAACCAGGAATATCCGACGAGTCACCCGTTTTTTCCACCTTTTTCACCCGGTGTTTGGGCGTCCGAGTCATCCCGGCTGCACGGAGCGCAGCGAGCGGGTGGACTTCACGGAGCGGGTACTGTAGCTCCGGCGCGAACGCCGCGACTCGGGCTCCAGGTCCTCATCGTTATGGCCCAATGGCAGGTCCGTCCTGGAGTGGAGATCTGGGAATTTCATGATTTTTGGTTTATCATTTTGATTCTGATCAGAATTAATTAGATCATAAGAATATATCAATATTATTAGATATAATTAATTAGCAAAATTAGATATCTAGATTGGATTTGATCATAAGAAGAATCAATTCTAGGAATAAGAATAGTAATAATATTAATTAATAGTAAGAACAGTCATATTATAAATATAACAAAAACCAACTATAATATAAATAAATCAACGTACAAACGTATCTGTGTAAAGAGATGTGGAGAACCCTTGGAAGTTATTGGCATATGAAATGTGGGCCGAAAACTGGAACCCTGGAACTCCTCAGATTTATCTCACACTGGGCCTTGGGTGCTATTCGCAATGTGGATGACCCACAGCAGTTAGCCTCTGGTAAACATACAAAAAACTTTGGAAAATGGACCATAGAAATAGGTGATTTACATTGATTTACCTATTCAAATAGGGATTTCCCTAGCAAACGGTTAGTTTACCAGAGGGTAATGGCCAAATCAACGAAATCAATGAACTTTCGGCTCAGCCATGTTCAATAGCTATGTTAACTTACCAAAAGGTCTACTTTCAACGGGTTCCCCCCTGGGTTGGTTGATGATGAATTACCCTCCGGTAAATTAACAGTTGGACCCTGAAAATAGCCTAGGCCTAGTTTTAATGGAAACTAATCTTCCAACCCCGACAACTGCCAGGGTCGAGCTGTGAATTTACCAGAGGCTATGGGAGATAACTTGACTTCCTGATCATTGAATTATGGTGAGACTATGGATGATTAATATTAATTGTGGGAGATTAATTATGGTGATTGACACTCCCCACCACGACCCACCAATCCACCAACCAGTTCCAAGCGTCACTCCGCCAGAGACCGAGGCCGTCTTGTTCATCTCCTGCACCTGCAGCTCGGCTCAGCAGCTCCATCGCCGCCGATCGATATATGACCCACGATTTTTTTCAGCCGACTCGCGCTCTTGCCGCGCTGTAGTGAGAATAAAACAATATATATATATATATATAGAATGCTTGTCGTGAAATGTTGTGAATGAAGAAAATGATGAATGACTGTTTGTGAAATCTACATTTTGAAACAAAAACATATGTAGATATCACCGTTTTAAGCAACTACAAGAGGGTATCAAACCGTCAATCATTGGGATGTAGACTGATTGGGGAAAAAAGGTACGGCGGTTTGGACGAAGTGACATTCACCTAGCATGGATTCATCTGTCAGGATGCCCCAGGATTCAGTGGGAACATCATCAACACATGTGTCACATGGGTGATTTTCCACTAACATCTGGGTTTCAAGGAACTATCCAGGCGAGCTGACCAGAAAAAAACAACTTATACCAAGCAGTCACTTGACAAAACAATATTAAAATTCGTTCTGCAGATGGTGAGTTTTCATTCCCATTTTTCATATTTTTTCCATCGCTTCGATCATTCAACGGGATCATAACGCCACGCTACTTTTTGTTTGAAAAACATCAGATATCGCTGTGGTAATGATAGCGCGGACGATTTCAGGGTCCAAGAGGCACGGCGTGAGCAGTGCCGTATTGGCCACAATTGTCCAATCACGCCGGCCTGGCCAAGTCATTTGACTTCCGAATTGGCCTATTCGAAGTGAATTC
>Ga0126342_10018759_pt1:0-10000 | contig 11823 bp, 14 predicted proteins | sample Cyp1metagenome_FD_92528 | JGI IMG/M metagenome (GOLD analysis project Ga0126342, IMG submission 92528) | Coral microbial communities from Lord Howe Island, Old Settlement Bay, Australia - Cyphastrea 1 metagenome | ecosystem: Host-associated > Invertebrates > Cnidaria > Coral ... | reverse complement strand
TGTTGTTGGTGCTGCTGTTGTTGTTGTTGCTGCTGCTGGTGTATTGTTTAGCCAGAAATCAGATTTTGCGGGTGAACCCACAAATATGTCTCTGAAACATGGGCGTTTCAGGTGAGATGGGACTCGTTTTGAAGTCCTTGCGGTACCCAGAACATTGCCCGCATCTGTTGTGAACTTTCAAACTGGGTCAAGTCTTGCTAGCAACAGCGACCTATTGTACAGTCATCTACATGCTTTGCGCACGCCTGGAGGTAACTGCTAGTTTTATAGAATCCATGGATGGCATGGGATGGTTTCTCATGGAACTTGGAGCTTGGGATAAAGGTGGATATGATTCCTGCTTAGGCCACAGGCTCGCAGAAGTTACATTTAAATATATATATATATTAATATGTATATATTGTATCTCATGAAGTATCCCAGATATTTCTGGGATTATGTCCTCCCAAGAGAAACATCAATCTTAGTCCAGGATATCAAAAGAGATGTATATGACGATGTGCCAATGATTTTACAATCCTGAAAGAAGATGGACTTTTTCAGCCACATCTTCACCAAAATGAGGTCTTTGAAAATGTCCATCTTCTACTTCAGGAGGACCTTTTTTTGTGGCGCTTTTCGATGGCGTCCCCGATCCGCCTGGTGGTTTCCATGGGAAGTGTCTGCCGCTGGGGTCCTTCAAGATGATGCGGAGGCCTTCCTTCGTGGCGAAGGGCGTTTGGTGTCCCGGATTGTGAAAATTTTCATGGGAAAATCTTGGAAAATCCCGCAATTTTCCCATGAACTAATAGGCTGTGTTTCGTATTAGAAAATGTTAAAACCATCCCAGTGGATTTGAGGCCATACTCAATTAGCATATTAATTTTGTGATGTTGTGTGTATCTGTCTATTTGCATAGTCCTACGAGGAATATGATAAGATTCTAGAATGCACAGTTAACCCATTATATTTTTCACGACTCTATGACACGCGACCAACCGACAAATTGTATCATTGACCTTCTCACTTCGCCTGTACCGATCTATTGGATCCAATATTCATGTATGGATCCCCAGACTAAAGGAGTGATACTTGTGTGTTCATACGTTATTTTCTGTATATCCATACAGGATAACCCAAAAGGAGGCCATGGTAAACTAAATACAAATAAGGACAAATAATGGCAAATAAGGAAAAATAGTGACAAATAAGGAAAACTGGTGAAACATAAATTCCAGGTAAAGTAGCGACAAATAAGGAAAAATAATGGAAAATAATGGACGACAAGGAGCAAATAGTGAAAAATAAGGCCATTTCAATATTTCTGACATATGTGAGAAAGTGTCTGGAACACAGGGCTCGTTTTGCCTGTGCTCAAATTGGGTCTATGAATATATACATATATACATATATACATATATACATGTGTATATATATATATAATATGCACATATGTATGTAGATATGTACATATATATATATATACATACATATATGTATATGTATAGGGTGAAGCATGGAGGTTCCCCAGAAGTGATTATGATAAGTGCATACCGGTGCTGCGCCTTACTTTGGAGCTGTCCATCAGCCCGGAAGAGCAACACCCGCGGTTCCGTCAACGCCTGATGGCAATTGGAAAGTGAAAAAAAATCTGGCCGAGTGAAATATTACATATATCATTTATATGTAGTATATTATATATAATAATATATTATGTATTATATAATCTATAACATGTTGTTAAATGTGTATTATCGGCATTACTATGCAAAAATTAATCGTAATTCATCAACTTGAAATCTTGGGTCAATTGTGGATACCTTCAAATGGACCATTTGACCATGGAAAAAAACTGAAGTGCGGACGTTCTTGGTGTTAAATCTTGAGCCAAAGAATCATTAAACCATCCTGGCTTCGGACTAGTCAGACCACCCTCTGGTAATTTTTCGCCATCAAAAGTCAGCATTTCCAAAAACGGGCAATCATCAAACTAAATGGGCCATCAAAAGTCACCATAGGTCTGTTACCCTCTGGTAAACTAACGTAACTATGGAAAATCACCATTTTTGATGGGAAAACTCACTATTTCTATGGCCATTTTCAATAGCTATGTTAAATTACCAGAGGGTAATTTACTGCAGTGATGGTTTCACTCGTCCAAGGTCAACGCACCTCGTCCAAGCCGTAGGTCTTGGCCATAGATGCAGCATTCGCCACGCGTGGCCACTCACACTCTGGGGCATCACCTGCGTCGAAAATCACTGGGCCAGTTGCTGTCCATCCTGGAGGGGCACTTGCTATGGCAGTTATGGCAACCTGGGGTTCTGCAGGTCAACTTGTGACAATCCACAATTTTGAATAGGAAATGTTGGATGAAATGAGTGAAACCTGGTTGATTCGTGAGGACGAACGAATTAAACCAACCAGGCTTCAAGTTTTGAGCTGGGTTTCAACAGGACTCGGAGTTGCAGCCATGACACCCAAGGGGCATTCGCAAACCATTAAGGAGCCGCCGCCGTGCTTGTCCCAGACAGTTGTCACAAGCTCAGACAGGCGCCTGGGGCCCAGGGCGCCCAGGGCCGGAGGTCAACTTCCACGACTGATGCTGGTCTCAGCAGCCCAAAATGTGGGACTTCCCACTGATTTGATGATGAAGACCACCATAGAAGGAAAAATGTGACCCAAATCTGAAATAGCTGGATGAGAAGCCTGAAGGCAGTCCAGTTTCCAGTGCTTCAACTGGAGAAAACAATGAGTTCAATGACCAGAAACTGGTTCTTGGACGCAAAAAAATGGACGGGGCTTCACAGCCACTTAGCCACCTTGAGACCCCGATGTGTCACACCATTCCCACTGCCTGTGTACTTCATCTGCCATCTGACCCGGCACTGAGAAAAACAGCGCAATTACCTGTCGCGCTCCCCGAATTAAAGATGGAAGCACTAGTTTTTGGGGGTCAGAAACAGCACACCGCACAAATTCATTTCGTTCGTTTAAGTGTGGTTCAAGTTTGTTCTCCATGAAAATGACAATAATTGCCTGACCTTTCTTTCTCCAAGACAATCCCTATGCAAAAAAAGTGAAACCGTCTTGTCCCCACCTAGGTCCTGTTGTATGTCTGGGGTTGGTTTGGCACAAGATTTAAGCATCATTTACCCATTCGGTTATGAAAAGTGAAAATAAAAACTTCAGAAAGAGAAACGTTCTGCTTCATTCCCTTTCTTTCCTTCCAATTCCACAAAATCTGGCTTTGAAATCTTTAGAAATTCTCCAAACATCCAGAAAATCCCAAAAAATCCGCACCTGACAGGTTTGAGGCACCACTTTGGGCAGCTGTTCCTGTCGCAGCTTGGGTGGCGCTGCCCCATAGGCTGCCAGCAAACTCCATGCCGCCTGCGCGGCCGGCGACACACAGGCGCTGCGCATCGTCAGCTCCTGCCATGGTGAATCAATCCCGTCAACGGGAACATCAAAACAGCTGGGATTCACCCATTCATGGTTTTTATGTATGTACATGTTTGTGTGTGTATGTGTATATATATATGTATTGGTTTATTTATGTATGTGTTTCTTTATTCATTCATTCATTCATTCATTCATTCATTCATTCATGTATATATATATATAATCTAATTATATATAGTTATACACACACATGGGTTTGGTACCTGAAACGTTTTTGGAAAAACAAGATTTCATGATCATCATGTCCCCCTTCAACCGGCCATAACTTCGGGGTCCCATTTTTGGACACACTCAAGGCCATGGATTGACCGCGGCAATTAGAAGATATCGTTTTTCAGGCAAACCCCAGGAAAAAAATAGAAAACAATATATGTATATATATATATATACATTTTTTTCTATGAAAATGAATTAGTAAATTGACCTGCAGATATTTCCTTTGATCAATTCTAGGAATACTCATCGAGGTGCTAGAATTCATAGCTGCCAAAGAGTGGACCTTCCCATGGACTCAAAACAGCTGTCACAAAGAGTCGGAGACCAATGAGTTTTCCTCTCCACACTTGGTCTTTCAGGACGCCAAAAATGTTTGTCATGGTATCTTGGAATCCCCAGAGGTTTCCCTAGAGGTTTCCGAAGTCATGGCTGTACCCCATAAATCATCCTCAGACCATAAAATCGTATTGAAACCTCTGGTTGTTGGCTTCCAAATTTCAATAACTATCGAAATTTCGTAAAAATCCCAGGTTTTCCCCCCAAAAAGATCATGTTTTTTTTAGCCATAATTATCCCGTGTTTTTTATATCAAAATCCTCGGTGTTTCCCAGGAAATTGCCTCTGCGGCTAGAAGCAAGCCTTCCCGCCGCAGCGCACGCAACAGGGGCCGCCAGGGAAGCTGCAAGCGGCCGCTGCAGAGACGTAAGGCCTGGTGGTGGGATGGAATTGCAGATTTGAAGCATCAAAACTGGGATATGATGGGGATAATAATGCTTAATGATGGTTAATAATTTATTTATCATTTAGATTAATGATGGATAATAGATGGATAATAGATGGTGATTCATGGTTAATAATGGTCATTGATGGTGATTGGGATACTCTGGGGATAATACTGGGGATACAAGATTCAACCCTCCAAATATATAAGAAATCTGTGGGTTTTAGATGGTTTTAATAGGGATGATATTGGGATCATAGTGGGATCATGATGACAAAAAGCATGGATTTGCCACGATGATCACTAGAGGATCGGTGTCTTCAGCCTGGCTCTGTTTTGTATAGTTTAGGGTGGAAAAATACCAGTATCGTTCAAGTAGTTCCAACAGATTTTTTGTCCAAGATGGGAATTTTCGGGGATACCAGTTTCTCTTGGAAAACATATCACTGGTCCATAGAAATATATATATATAAATGAGTCTCTACCAAGGATGCGGATATATCACCTCCATATTCTTCAGGTTTTCCAATTTGTTCATCTATGACTGGGGCTACATTGGGGGAGCCATCTTTGCGGAGGTATTTACTGTTGGATAGATGGGAGCAATGGACGTGTCCCCTTCTTTTGGCCGCTGAATTCATTCGTCAACAGATTCAACCACACTCTCAATTGGGAGGTATTTCACAAGAAGAGACTGACCTTTGGGAATGACACGCGATAGAAAAAAAACCCAAGAAACTCTAAAGAGTTGGTCGAGCAAAATCGGGGGCCGATTTTGCTGGGGGGATTCGCCTTTTTTCCAGGTCATGTGGTGCCTTAAGGCCATCGCTGGTTGAATTCTACTGCTGGTCCAAAGGGGTGGAGTTGGTCTCACCCATTAACGCTCGTTTCTGGTGAGTACCCCCATCTTTGGTTCTGCATTTGAAATCCAAATGGTGTCTAAATCAAGGTCTCAAAAATTCGAAGTTGCCATGAGAGAAGTGAGTTATATCTGATCATCAGGCAGCTCAGAGGCTCAGAGCCTCCAACAAGTTCTTCATGCACGAAGTGTTCGATCGACCTCAGGTTTTGGGAAGACTTGGCGGCGAAGCCGCTGGCTTCGCTACGGCCATCAGGGTCCCGGGTCCACCAGCCACTCATCACCAAACAGTTGGATGGCCATCCAATGGTTGCCGTGGGATTCACCCCATCATAAACCATCCCCAGGTGATCACCATCCCCAATGGTACCAAGACGTACCAAGCGACAAGGAGTTCGCCAAGCACCATCACTGCGACACTCCGCCAGCCTTTCGGTCAAACGCCCTGTGCTCACACCCGCAAGCCAGGGCAGAAGCACGTCATAGAGAACCTACACAACTTTCAGAGTCTTTTGGAGAGGATCATCCAGGGAAAAATTGGGTAGATAATTTTAAAATGACTAGTTGTGACTAGTTATGACTAGTTATGACTAGTTTCTCCCCCTTGTGGCTATAATTCACCTATAATGGAGTGGAGTTAAGGTCAAGTTTGGGGTCAAAACCTGGTCCGAGGACTGTCCTGGCTCCTGGGGTGCTGAAACTCAAAACTCTGCATGGTCAAAACACCAAACACACGCAGGCTGGGTCATACAACCAGGGGATTCCAAACATATCCGGTATGTAAACCTCTCTTTCTCCGCCTGTGACCATCAAGCATTATCAACCTTCATACTTTTCATGGGCACCTTCTGCCAATCTGAGGACTTCCATGGTGGATGGTTGTCCCCATTTCCCCAGAGTCTGCAATACATCGTTACACAGAATGTGTATATCTATGTCTAACATATCCATATGTATATGTGTATAACCCTATGTATAGATATATGATTTATATATATATATATGATGTATGCATATATGCTGTATATATATATACATTACAAGCCTATGTATCAACACATGACCCCAAGATACCCCAAGTCTGCCTCAGCTCGATGATACTCGGTGGCATTGGGCACCCACTGTCCAAAGGCCAGCGCCCAAAAGCCCGGGTCGCAGAGACGTGTTTTCGGCACGTCTTCGAGGGTCAACGTGGCCAAAATCTTCAGCTTCTGGCCTCGTGGGTTGGGAAAAGAAAAAACGTTTCCCCAGCAAAGTTTCTGAAAAACCCGGGGATGATGTAATTTTCCATCATTTTCCTCAATATTGCAAGGTTAAAAAATGTTTAAAGGATGTCAAAAGTGCAGTTTCGACATGTGGAACCAGGTATACGACCCATACCCAAGTGGACCCCGTGACAAAACCTTGTGGTCCACTTTCGTCGTCTCAGAGTTGTTGGAGTATTCCTGTTCCAAGATATCCAACTGTGTCTTCGATCTACTTTGCAGTGTCTTTCGAGCCGAATGCACGAATGCACAAGCCCTCGGTTGTTCAATGGGTTTCTATTGTCAGAACAAATCATCAAATGATTGCATGCAAAGATATGAAGTTAAAACTCTTGGGTGTAACACCCCACGCCAAAAAAAAAAGTTTCTAAATCAATGTCAGGGTATAAGAATCAACCAGTGGTCGCCCTCCAGTGTCTTCAAACATAGCTATTGGAAATCCCCCAGAAAAAAAAACAGATGACTTTCCCAGCTCAACCTCCACATGGATAGAGGATTCTTGCCAGACTCACTGCCACCAAGATTCCATAGGCTCCATCGGCCAGAAATTTACTGGGATGGTACTGGGCCGCTGTCGGCCCCCGATTGCAAACCGAGAAGGAGTAGAAGTCCTCGCTGGTGCCTCGGGGTGAAAGGTGGGGCCAAAACAAGAGAAAAAATCAGCGAATATATATATATTATTATACATGGGGAAATACGAATCTGAGTCATATGTTGTCATATTAGATGTCATATTAGATTATTAGATGTCATATGTTTGAGAATCTTTTTTGGGGGATGAAGCTGATTTTGGTGGGTTCCGGCTCCAAGGAATTCATTGAGACTTGATCACTTGGCCCATTTGACCCTGGTGGAAGTGCCGAAACTGCTAGCATCGGCATCAAGTCACGCTCGACCAGGAAGACAACCTGAGCTTTGAAACGGGTTTGGCGAAAGATGTTAGGATAACTGGACCTTTGAAGCCTTTGAAGCCTTTGAACCACGAAAACATGAGTAAACATGTCATTTCTGTTCGGTGAGGACCTTCTGTTTTCCAACATTTCTGTGGCTTCGTTTTCAGAGTAAGCTTCCCATCCCCAGTCCCCAGAGCTTCCTGCTGCCGAGAAAACCCAATTGGTGCTGCTGCCTCGCCAACCCCCGGGCACCAACAGCTGCTCCTGAGGCCCCAGTTGTTCCAGGAGAGCAGTCCAGTTCTGCAGTAGGACCAGCAATTCTGACCTCGCAACTGATGAAAAAACCACCCAGAATATTGACGACTAGCCAACTAGCCATTCTGAAGCACCATTAAAGGTGATACAACGATTCGAAAATGTGGATAAGTGGATAACTGCTTGTCAACCATGAGTTCAACCTAGTTCTTGATGCAGGAAAATGCCCGCAGCCGAGTGAATACCCAGTTGCAAGTTGTAGGCTATGGGGGCCGATTCTCCAGGCTCTCTGTAGAATACCAGGGGTAAACATCAGTGAATTGCCAAAAAATCTACAGAAGAGTACAGATCCTTGGCTGGTTTTTTTTGCTATCTCTGATATCTCTGAATCTACCAAAAAAGGCCGGCTCAGGTCTATCAGCTATCCAGTTATCTAAGAGATAGTAACATCCACGTCCTCCAATCGGCTGGAGATATGTAAGTGCTTGATATATGATCTTTATTTTTGGGAAAAAACATGAACATGGATGCAAAAGATATATCGCCTCAAAATTGTTTCAAAGAACATTTTCCAGGAAACCTACACACTGCAAACACGCTGACGTGGCTTTTCCACGGTTTTTTCACTACACCCAGATCCATGAAATTCGTCAGTCTCAAGCCATCCAGCAAGATAGTAACAGTTTGCTATGGAAAAACACCATCTCAACATATGTTTGAACATATCCATGGTTTTTGTGATCTCCAAATCGACCCATTTTCATCGCCAGATAACTTACCAGCGGTGACATCCCCAATCATCGGCACAAAAACCACCACCCCATTCTCGACGCAAAAAAATATCAGGGAGTTCCATGGAACCTTTTGTCTTGACATGGCTATGGATCAATACCTATGAAAATACCATGTTTAATGGGATGAACATCCATAAATCCCAGCTATTTTGATGTGAACTACAAGGGTACCAAGGTTTTGACTCATACCCACATAGCTGGGATTTTTTTCGGATGTTTCTATATGTTTCTCCCATAATTTCATTATAGGTTTAAACCTATCCTGGGCCAGTCATCCAAGTCGTCCCAGTCGTCCCAGCGTCGGCTTCTGTGCGCGGAGGACCTGCTGTGCTGCAGTCACACTCTTCGCCAGCAACTCTGACAGACGCGACAGACGTGCCTCAATTCCTGCCGAATGGAGGGAATCACCCAAGAAAGAGGACTTGGATCCAGAAGGGGGATATTTGGTCCAAAAAGATAGGGAAATCAGCTCCAAAAGTGGGAACTCACTTGATTTTGACCTGCAAACTTTGGGTGAAATCACCAAAAAAAACTACGTGGATTGACATGATTTCACCAAAATGCCCAGGATCTGCCACAAGAAGGAACTTCACCAGGCAACAATGATGGGAACGTATTCAACTGACGGCACTTTTTTTAAAGCTTCCAAAACCACTGAATTCCTCCCAATCATCCAGTTTCAAAACAGCACAGAAAACAAACACTGAAACCATGTTTCAAGTACTGTAGGTACTTGCTTGGTATCCTTGCAGTTTCCTTTAACCACCAGTTTCCATACGCAACAAATGAAGGGTTTTTCACGATCTCACCACCTAGCTTGTGTTGAATTCTCTCCAAACCATATGGTGACCAAACTTCATAGAGGATAGCAACAGCCTGCACCAAGACTGAGTGGGACCATCATTCAATGTGCCCGATTTCCTTCAACAGTTGTACCGTACATATTCCAAAACCTCGTCTTCTTAACACCCTGCCTTTTGACCTACACCATCTGCAACCATGAAATGGGAATGGCTCAACACATTCAAACCAATGGACCTCCAAAATGCCGAAGAAAAATCTTCGCGTTTTATGGGGACTGCCTAAAATGGGAACACGCTACTCCCAGTTCTCATCCATTTTCAGTTCGGATTTTCCGTTTTGATCGCCATTCATTTTTTGGGTCAAAAAATCAGCCCTTGGCCCCTCGGCTCCCGCACCCTGTCCACGCTCTATGGCCTTCTTCAAAAGCAGCTGCAGAAAGAGCAACGAATTGGCAATGTGCCCGTTCTCCAGTTCCGTCCTGGTAAAAAAAGATGAGTTGTCCCGGTCGCCAAAATGTATGTATGTATGTATGTATGTATGTAGGTAGGTAGGTAGGTAGGTATGTAAGTAAGTATGTAAGTATGTATGTATGTATGTATGCATGTATGTATGCATGTATGCATGCATGTATATGTATATGTATATATATGTATGTATATGTATGTATATGTATGTATATGTATGTATATGTATGTATATGTATGTATATGTATGTATATGTATGTATATGTATGTATATGTATGTATAT
>Ga0126342_10018758_pt1 | contig 11824 bp, 17 predicted proteins | sample Cyp1metagenome_FD_92528 | JGI IMG/M metagenome (GOLD analysis project Ga0126342, IMG submission 92528) | Coral microbial communities from Lord Howe Island, Old Settlement Bay, Australia - Cyphastrea 1 metagenome | ecosystem: Host-associated > Invertebrates > Cnidaria > Coral ... | reverse complement strand
TAGAAGGACCTTCCAGAGAACTCATAAGATCTCTTTGCCAGGACCTTTGAGAATGAGCTAAACTGAGCACCTCGCTACAATGAGCGCCGTCCAAGGCACACAAGGGTTGCACAAGCACTTGCTACAATTTCACCAAACACTGCGCGCACCAAAAATGAAAACGTTTTATGAAAACACTGTTTCATCTGAGTTTTGAGCACTTTTTTACTGAGGTCTACAAAGTACTGCGCCACGCGTCCAAGGAAACCACCTCTCACTTCGACCCGCCAACGTTTTAGCAACGTGCAGAAATGCCACGCGGATGAAAAAGTGTCCGATGTCCTGCGCCTGTCACGCAAAACTCCGGAAGCTGTCACACCTGCCACGAAAAACTTACACAGCTCAAAAACGATCATGGCGCGCCGGTAAAGTAAACCTTCAGGCATGAGCCAAGTGGTACCCACACTGTGTGCGAGCCGGCGCAGTCAAAAAGCGACCAGAACGCGAAGCCTGAACCAACCCGGCCAGCATAAAAACCACTGTGGACACATTTGGGGAAAACATGGGAAAACTGCAACTTGCAGGGCAAATCTTCAGTCCATGTCGCCAAGAACCCAAGAAGGCCTGGGTTTCTGGCGGTTTTTGTGGACCAAAGGCCTGGTCCGTAAAGACCAACCCTGGAAAACCTGAACCTCAAAAGTCCTAAGAAGAAGAAGAATCCTGAGAATAAGATGTATTGAGTAATTTTGGTAAAATAAGTATTCAAATGTACATGATTCTATATGATTCGTAGAATTACCGGGTTTTTCGATAAATGATTTCCCACCTTCTCGGACTTCGACTGTTCCGACTTGTCCGACGTTTCCGAGCCGGAACGCAGGGCCTGGCGTTCCGGGCGTTCCGGGCGCCGTCCGGCACTGTCCGTCCAGCACTGTCCAGGTGGCGTTGGACCTCTGGGGTACTGGATCTCAAAGATGAAGACCTCAGATGAGACATCGATACATAGCCTGGAGGGCCTGATGTTGCACATGAATGCACATGATACATGAAGAAATCTGAAGAATTGTGAAAATTCGAGGTTTGTTGGGTGACATTGGCATGAGATGACATAAGGATACATAAGGGCCATTATTGGCCTGGCAGTTTCACCTCCTGTGTTCCCCAAGCGGTGATGGTGTCTGTCGCCGCTTGCGTCGCCCTTGGCAGGATTTCAGAGTGCAACACAGAATCTATGTTGGCAACAGGGTCACTTCTATACTGAATAGATTGAATAGATTCACATAAGTTTGGATTGAATTTTGCGATTCTGAAGTTCTGTAGGAAATGTTTTGTATGGATCAAAGTTACCACCCCCTTTCAAAAGGGATAGTTCAATGCTAAGAGCGACCCATTGCATGGGTCCATTACTACCCCAATTTTGACCCATCTCCATGTTGTCATGGCATGTTTTCTTTGAAACTCGCCACTCAGTCTTGCACGCTCGCGACTGCGGCTACGGCTGGCTCGCTTGTTTGGCCTTTCGTTTGCAGCATCTGATGGTATCATCTTCAACTTCTGGGGGGTTTGAACCCATCAAAATGAGTCAAAATGGTGAACATGTGACAGGGTATCATCAACTAAAACACTGTCTGCTTCGACCGCCACAAGCTGTTCGGTCGGTGTCTGGTTCATCCCAAGTACTTCCAACTGGTCTTAGCATCCGGTTTTTTGTGGCAGCTCTAAGCCTCCAGAATCACAGTGAATCCCTTGTGAATCCCATGGGAATACCATGGGAATCTGATCTCAAATGATGATGAAGTTGAGTCTACTGATGGCTGCCAATCCCACCACCAACAAGGCAGAGTAGAGGACCATAATTGGCTCCACCACTCCCAGTACTCGGTCGTGACTCCACTTCAGAAGGGCTTTGCCAAATGCTTTTCGTGAGGAATTTCGAAGCTGAACGTATTCCACATCCTCTTCCTGTTTCAATGGGCTCCTGGACAATGCCAATTCTGCCCGGCTTCTCAGGATGCTTTGCTGCCGTTGGATTTCACCGTTGGCAAAGTGGGCCTGAAGTAGCGTGTGAACCGTGGGAGAAACCAAGACAAGGGCAAGGGTCAATGGGACGACTGGGTCCAAGAAAGCCCAGAATCCCAAGGCAGAAATCGATCCGTGCTTCAAAGCGGGAACCCCGGGAATCTGAAGGTTCGGCAGAAACGGCAGAAGCATTGGAACTAGGATCATCAAGAATGCAGCCACCAGCAAGGCCTCAACCAGCGACACCACGAATTCCACGGGTTTTTGTAAGATCCGCCACCGAGCATCTGACAATTCCAAGGCGAACTCACTACATCTGACCACCTCTTCACAATAGTCCTTAGCTTGTTGCAAGGTCACGGCATCTCTACCTGCGAAAGTCCAGGGTGGCTGATGCTCCCGGAGGAAACGCAAGGCTGCATTCCTTTGTTTGAAGGTCAGTGTGGCGGCATGCAGCAAGGTGCTCATGTCATACAAGCGTTCAAAGCTGAGCCACATGACCAACATCTCAGCCGCAAGGGCCAAGGCACGGTCAAAGGATTCGGGCAAGCCATAGGTTTGGATCAGATTCAAGGCTTCGGTGTCATAAAAGCGATTGAAGCTCCCAGTGGCTGTCCATCTCAAATGCAGCAAGAAAACCACCGCCAAGAAGCAGCTACACATACTCACCACGGTGAGCTCCAGCAGAGACGAATGGTTGATGTGCATAATTCCGGCATTCAAAAGAAGACGTTGAAATCGATCACTGAAGCTGTGGGAGCTGTGACTTTCAACATTTAAACCCCTGGGTTCCTCTTTCTCTGGGCCTTGAAAAATTGGACCATCTGCCATTTTCTCGCTTGCTTCAGCTCCTTTGGGCAGAGTGTCTTCTTTTACTTCCTCTTTTCTGTCCTGGTCCTTTTCCTCTTTTTCCTCTTTTTCCTCTTTTTCCTCTTTTTCCTCTTTCTCTTCTTTCTCTTCTTTCTCCTCTTTTTCCCTTTCATCTTTATCATCCTTGTCATCCTTGTCATCCTTGTGATCCTTAGTATCTTCCTTCTCAGTTCTTCCCTCCTTCCCCTCCTTCCCCTCCTTTCTGCCTTCGTTGCCCGAACTCTGATCCCGCCGCCTTCGCAGCCGTCGCTTCACCTTGTTGGGCGCCGCCGTGCTGCGGGTGGTGCACTGGGCGCGCAGCCAGCGCGGTCCATGTTGGACCCCGAAGACCGCCGTCACCGTGGTGGCTGGGTCGTCACTTGAGAAATCCGTGACTTCCGCATCCACCTGAGGCAGAAGTACATCATATGTATGAAAAAAAGTATGATGTGTGAATCTCCACATGCAAAGAATATATATACACATATATATATATGTGTGTGTGTGTGGTATAGGTAAAATGATCCAAATAATATGTACATATATAAATATATACTCTCTATCTATCTATATATATATAGGGTGCATTCTATGTACAATGTAGTCTATGTACATAGCCACCTCGACAGTTTCCGGCACAGAGGATGCAACTGTGCAGACCAACCAGGCATAGGTAATGTAGAGGAAATCCAGGAAGAAAAGATCACTGTAGCGACCAGCACAGATCAGCCAGTAGTGTAAGCCACAAAGAGATAACGCTCTGACGATCACCTCTATGGAACCCACATTCTTGGCTCTCATGGCACAGACATCTCTAACCTTTAAGCGACATTCCTCATCATCATCTGTCATGTACTCTTCATCGAAAGCATCCTGAGCAGGAATTTTTACTTCGACAAACTTCGACAATCTCAGATGGCATCTCAACATCAAACACTCAGTCCATCCCAGATTTTTCCGTTTCAAAAACCATCAAAAAGCCCACTGAGTTCAGATAGTTCAGTCCTTCTCAGGTGGAATCCGGATGCAAAGAAGTAGCCAAGAGGTGTAAATCCCAAAGAGGACCTGGAAACCATGGCTGATGACTTCCCAAAAGCCTGGTCGACTTCGGCTGAAATTCGCCGGGACTTTTCGGTACGGCAACTGCTTCTTCTGTCGGCTGGGATCAAATTCAGCATCTGCCAAGCGCTCGGGTGGAAAGGCACCTGGCACCAATTCGGCCAGGGAGACTGGAACCTCCAGCCAGCCAAAGGCCCGCAGACGGAAGGAGACATAGACCATCACACCAAAAGAGAAGAAGATCAAGGAAAGTAAAATGACCTCAGATTTTCTCCCATTTCCGGCTCAAGGAAACAGAACAGAACATCTTGTTATGGTGGATCTACCCCTTTGGTAGATCCCCCCTAAAACGGTGGATCAAAAAGCTGGTGAAATGTAACTGACGCAAATCCAGATGGCATTCAAGGAAAAGTTTCGTGCAAATGAGTCGAAGCCCTGTGATGCCAAGAGCACTTCCATAGCACGTTGGGATGTGCTGTTCTTGTTCTGTGCATTCAAACACATCACTTTGATCTGGTAGAAAGTGAGCCAATTGTATGGCATATCCCCAATGATCTGCTGATCCTTGGGTCGCAACTCTGGTGGCACCACACGTCGCAAGACATCCAGACCATCTGGATTTACCGAAGTCACCACTTTCCGCTTCTCAAGGTGCCCATGTCTCTCCTCATCCGACACCTGGAATTGGGGCCCATGTAGTTTTTGCCCAATGTGGTTATACCAATTATACCAGGATTATACCAGTAGATTCCCTAACTTTTATTGGACTTCCCAGAAAGTCACCAATGGAAAAATTCATGGAATCACGGGCCTTGTCTTTGTCCTTGGGCCAATGGGGCAAATGCCTCGCCACCACCTGCAGCCGCAGCCGGAGAGCGGCCATGCCGTTGGCCAGCTCGGGAGCCTGGAACAAGGCCTCCACGCTGTCGCTCCAGCCACGGGCGACGGCCACTTCCAGCGGCGTCTTTCCGCAGATGGAGCGGAAGATGCCCTGCTCCCGGAGCGTCTCCGGGTCGAAGGTGTCCAGGTTCCTCCAAAAAAACTGAGTGAAAAGGTGAAAAGTGGAGCCAAGTAGCAGCAAAATAGTCATGGAGGAACGGAGGGCACATTCGCCCCTACCTCAATTACCTTTCTACTTAATAAGTCATTGGGGACATTGGTTAAGGGGGGACCGGGGTCACGTACCTTTTTAATAAGCCATTCAACCTTCTAGGGTTTAATCTGGGGACAAGGGACATTTAAGGGGGACTTGGGGACATTAGTTAGGGGGACCCGGGTGAAAGTTACTGGAAACGGAAGCTGCAACAAAGCATCCAGGACGTCTTGGAAGGTAGTTGGCATGGATGTTGCAACGTAGCACGCAGAACAGGTTTTTGAAGTTCATTGAACTGCACGTTCAAAGTAGCATCCAGTGATTTGAAATGGATGTTACAACGTAGCATCCAGAATGTCTTGGAAGTTACTGGAAGCGATGTTACAACGTAGCATCCAGAGCGTCTTGGAAGATGCTTGACACGGATGTTACAACATAGCACGCAGAACAGGTTGGAAGTTGATTGAAATGGTTGTCGCAACGTAGCATGCAGAACGTCTTGGAAGATGCTTGACATGTACGTTACAAAGTAAAATCCACAGCGTCGTGGAAGTTCACAGCGTAGCATGCACAACGTCTTGGAAGTTGCTTGAAAAGGATGTTAGGGCTGACTGTCACAGCTGGAAAACGATCCTTTCCCACCTCTAAAACTATTGCGCCTGCCACGCAAAACGTGATCGAGTCACATTCGCCCCTACCCTAGGGTCAGCTGCACCCCTACCTCCACCTTCAGTAGGGGCAAATGCGACCCCCATGCCGTCATGGACAGGGAACTGGAAGCAAAGGAAGGAGCAGATCCCAAGCAAAGTTTTATGATAGGCAAAAGAAACAATACGCAAAAAAAAACATCGCGAAGCTGAAACTCATCGCCCAAAAATGGGCACAAAAGTTGAAACGTTCTTTTGCAAATCCCAAGCGGCTCAACGTCACAGTCCGAAGCCTCCGAAGCATTCAGAGCATCTGGTGCTGGCTGCGCCTGCAGAGAAACGTGTGAGAAAGCCAAACAAAAATGATTCAGAAACGTGTTCTTCTCCAAGAAAATGACCGTGAGAAAGTTTGTTCTATGTATATATATATGATATATATATATATATATGATATGTATTAATATATTTTACTAAGAAAAAGGGATCAAAAGCTGTGTTCCTGATTGACGAATTCGAATTGCTGGCCTCATTGTCCACAGCAGGGCGGAAGGATGCAGTCTGTGCTGCAAGAAAGACCACGATTGCCACTCTCTCCATGGCCCCCATGGCATATGGAAATGGAAACTCACCACACCAGGGCCACCAGGGCTGAAAAACCCTGATGTGTAATGGAAGGACACAGCCATGAAATGGCTTCGCGGATACAGTGTCGGTTTTTCCGTGGCCGTGCTGGCTACAGTGGTGGCACTGAAATGTACAAACGAGCTCCAAACCAATGAACCCCTCGACATGAAACTCTCAACTGAAGTTGTTCACACAGGGTGAAGAAGATAAAAACCGATTGAGGTGCCAACTTCCGCCGCGTGGTTTTCTCCTCCCCCCGCGAAACAACTGGACAGAAGGGATTGATTGAGAATGGGGTACCCCCAACTCGAATGGATCAGATTGAATGTGTGACCAATGATTCCAATGATCATTCTCCAAATTGACAATGAATTGGAAGTTGATGAAGTTGATCATGAAACATCCCAATCTTCCCTGATCAGTCTCGAGTTTTAAAAAAAGGCCTAACAAATTGGAGGTTTTATAGTTAAAATCATGTTAAATCAGCACCATTCAGCAACTCAATCCTCAATTCCCCCCGTTTTTTTGAGCGACACGCAGCAGGCCTCGCTCTCTCGGCGATCGGATCGATGGGATCGATCGGATCTGCGCTTCGCAATTTTCTCTTTGGCCTTGATCGCCACCAACATGTGGGAAAATATGGGAAAATATGGGAAAATATGTCAGAAACTGCCAGAACTAAATTGAGATCCTTGAAGGGACATGGGAAGATGATGCGAAAAAAACATGAACATGAAAGAAACATCAAGAAACTAAAGGACAAGCATATTCATAGCCATAGCACATTGAAAAAATAGGAACAATCCTGGGGTTCACCTCACATGTTATTCCGTTTCCTTGTCTGCAATGTCAGGACATGTTCAGCTGCTGCCTTGTTGGGCTTCTCTTTTTTGGGCTCTTTGGCATCTTTCTGCTTTCCATCTGCTTGTGCTTGGCGACCTTCGGAGACAGCAGGACTATTCACAAATAGATTAGTCATTGGTCATTATTTTTTGGGGGGGAAAATCGATAAATCTCCAATTTTGGAGACAACCCGCTTCGTTGCAGCAGATGGCCGCTTGGCAAAATATATTATAAAAATGTGTCTAAACCGTCAGATGGCCTTTGGGGTCCAAATTTTGAGACAACAACCCCCAACTGCCAGGGCCGCTACGAATCAACTCTTCGTCGTCCAGCAGTTCCCAATCGTCTTCTTCCTTGGAAAATCCATCAGTGTGGTGCATCCCTGAATCGGTTGACAGCCCCGGTTTGAGGCTAAAAGCGCTGGATACCGCTGGTTTGCTGTATTTCTTCCCTTAAATCCATTGAGTCACTCTTGTTGGTGCGCCAAGAGATGCCAAGAAAATGAGGACGTGACCAAGGAGAGAGAAAGGAGAGAGAAGGAGGTTGTTTCGATTGATAAGTGAGGCAAAACACCCGTCCTGATTTGCCTTTGTCTCTTGTTTCTTTGGCTTCTCCTTAAAAAGCCTTGGGGAAAACCACAGGGAAAATCATTCCTTGCGTCGCGGCGCGGATGCTGAGGCACTGACCCTTTCTTTGGGGCCTTAACTTTCTCCGCTTTCTCACCTTTTTTGTCCTGTACAGACTGACAGACAGACATCTTTTTGAGATGTAGAAAACTCACCTGATGACCACCTGATTTTTACCAAACAGCTTGGGGGTTCAATCTCCGAAAAATGACACAGCTGCTAACTCATCCAATGTTGTCCAACGATTTTTCATCTTCCAACATGTTCCAACTGTCCTTTGAGGTTTTCGTCTTCTCGACGTCTTTTTTCGGCACTCGCGGTTCTTCCTCTGACCTGGTTTTTCAGCTGAGGGGGTCCTTTCCTGGCCACCTTGATCGAGTTTTGATAGTTGGGGGGTCCATAAATGGGGCTACCCTGCTGCATGGTTTTTTGGGGATGGAAAATCCGAAAATCAGATGATAACTGGGGTAGCCCCATGACCAAACGGAAACCCTCAGTTGAAGTCACTGATTTTGGCTCAACCCTATGGAGTCACTGACTTGCGGACGAGTCTGAGCATGGCTTGCGCCCCATGGGTTTGTGAAAAACTCAACTGTTGCAACACCTTCTAGATGGAAAATCTGGCGGACTCACTGTCCAATTGTTGCAACAACTTCTATTTCCCCTTGGGCCCTAATGATGTTTCATGAGTCAATGATGTCTGAACAGGTGATGAACTTTCAGAAGACTTTCGAGAAGGACTGGACTTTCCTGTGGCTAAAAGAACCTAAACAGCGGCGGTTGCCGATTTGAGTCACGAGCTCTGTGTCAAGTGGATCCAGCCGCACCAGGACAAGAGGCTTGGCCAATCATGGCTTCCTAACCCTCTCATTCAGTGAATTTCCGAGCGAACGAAAGCTCCATTTTTGATGGGGACTTTCCTGCAAACCAGCTGACCTCAGGCTCCGACCCAAGTTACACCACGAAGGGACTCAGCATGTCGAGCACATCATGACATGTTTTTTTCTGCAGAAATGCTGCGTTCTGCGGGAAACCAACAGAACGAAGCGTCTATCCTACCCATTCCTTCTTAAAGAGGAAAACCTATGACCTATCCATGAACTTCAGGTGCTTTCCACTTCCAGCTCTCAAAACTCGCAAAAATTCCTGTGGCGAATCTGCTTCAGAATATGGAAAGATCTCTGCTTCGGCAGTTCCACTTGGATTTTCCACACCAAAATCGAGGCCAAGACATTCGAAGTGCTGGGTGCTCGGTATTGCGTTCGCCTCAGCCCACGCCAGTCGCCAGTCGCAGCCAGTCGCAGCCAGTCGCAGCCAGTCGCAGACCTGGTGACCTTCAAGGCATCGACTGCGGCTGTCTCTGATCTCGACCGTCACATGCCTGCGGTGAGTCCAGATCTCTCCAGGTGTCATTGGGGGCAACAGGATTGAGGCAGATTACTCTCAGGATGGATCGATGGATCAGAATTCCTATCCACTGCTGGTGACTGCTAAAAATGGGGTAACGAAAAATCCATGTTTCAATGTCGCGCCAAACTTCTGAACATTCACAGATTTGCTTGAAGTCATTCCGCCCAGCTCTGCTATTTCCAGAACTCTCAAAAAAAAAAAACTTGGGTACAATGTCGTAAGATAATGTCCACATTCGTGCTCTTTTCAGCCCAAAAAAAAAGTAGAATTTGACCCAGGAAAGTCTGTTTGGAGGTTTCAACTGATTCCGAACTGATTCCGAAACCACGAATCAAGTTGAATCAAGTTGGGATCATTATCACAAGTATGAGGGAAAAATGAAAATTGTAATTGTCAAATCAACTAGATATGATATGATTGAAAAACACCAATCAAGTTTATTGTTCATACCCAGCCGTATTCAGTTCTATTCAGCTATATGTCCAGTTGTTAGTAGCATCAAGGCCTTCACAGGAAGCCAAAACTTTCTTGGAAGTGTCCAGCCTTTCAAGAAGATTATGTTTGATAAAAACCTTGATCAAAGCTCCACGGGGACCGGCTAGGACACCTGACCTCGAAAGAAGTATGATTCAAATATGATTCAAAGCTAGTTTCCACATTAAAATTCTCCAGCAATTCTCAAACCTCCCAAGATTCTCCAGTTTTTCCCACGGTTTTTCCAATATGGCAGTGTGTCAAAACCAATAGTACCCCTGTAGCTCACATCAAAATAGCTGGTAAATGGATGTGAATAACCCACTAAAAATGGTATTAATAGGTATTGATCCATACCCATATTTTTTTTACTTCCAACCAGCACCCCAATCCGGTTATCGGCCTGTTGCCGCCTCTGCCGCATCTTGGACTTCAACAGCACCAGATGCGACTGGGCCGCCTCCACATCGGTCACTGAGGGCGGCCGCATCATGAAAGCGCCTCGGGATGGGGGGATGGGATGATCCCACAGAAACCAGTGATGTGATGGTGCTTTTTTTGGGGAAAATATGGGAAAATCATATGCACTTCACCTGGGTTGAAGCCTGTTCACCCCAAATTTCAGCGATTTATGGATGTTCATTCAAGTTTCATCCCCATATGATCAGGCATAATATGATTGATATGGTTTGATCCATATCCATATTGGGTTTATAGGGTTTTTGGCGGTTAACAAGGCTTAATAGACCTACAAATGGGCGTCGTACCATCAATGTGGGGATATTTGCTGGGACAAGATGAAATGTAATGTGTCCCCTGTCACAGCTGTGTGCATTTCTTAATGAGCTCTATATATATATGTGCGTGTGTGTTGATTCTATTGATACATAAATCGGGCATTTTTTACTTGAGCAAACATTTTATGTGGATGTAATATGAAAGAATGGGGACAAAACCAGCCATAATTAGGATGGTATGGGGGATATTGTTTGGGAATATAACCAACAATGTGATTTGGGGTTCTCTTCAAATTGCAACTAGTGACTAGCCATAGCCCATTCCATCCTATGATTTACATTGATTTGCAACATCATCAATCGCTTTGATCGCTTTGATCGCTTTGATCGCTTTGCCCATGAAAATTGCTTGGAAAAAATCAGTGGAACCGGAAATTTCAACATGGAAAACCTTGAGAAAACAATGAGAAATGACAAATGTTTATACGACAAATTGGGTTGACAGATGGTTCAAGTCAGTGGCACCCCTCACCAGAAGCCATCCTACCTTGGACGACCTTTTTCATCTATCAACTATTGGTCGACATGTTCACTAAGAACAAACGTCAACGATAAAAATGATTCAAAATGGGTGTGCTTTCGTAAAGTTGAAGTTTTTTTTGGTATAAAAGAGCAAAGCTCCCCATCTTCGCATCATCACGAGTCAACTCAGGCTCTTACCTCAGCACCTGTGCCTCCTGTCCGCAACTGGAAAATTTTGGAATTTCGGGGGACCAAAATGCTGGCAGCCAACAGAACTACACACAAAAAAAACACGAAACATATCATGCTTGGTTGTTCAATTTTTTGAGATGCCGAGTTCATGGCAAACAAACACTGCGACCAGCTTCCACTCCACAGCCAAGAACGACTGTCCTGGTACCGCATGTGCAACAGAAGGCTCCGAGAGCCCAAGCGCCCTCTGGATATCTCTAAGAAGCTGCAGAGAGAACAGAGGCAAACTGCTGGGAAAGAGAGACCCAGCTCCAAGCATGGGAATGTATAGCACCCAAAAAATTGTGATATGCACCACCAGAACTTGTCCTGACAACTCAAAGGAACTCCTCCGCACGACCGAGAAACGTCACTCTTTTTAACCATGCTCGCAAGCTCGCAGATGCTTTGCTCTCACCGGCAACTCAAAATGCTCCGCATTTTAGCACCGCTTCTGCGAAGCACTCTGCGATTTGCTCTGCTGCGATGCTCTTAACTTCAAGAGGCCATGATGAGTTACTGCAAACAGATTCAGATTGCTGGAGATTTGGCCTTCACAAGACATGCCAAAGGAGCTAAAGGAGCTTGATAAACTAGACGACGGATGGCCCGAGAGCGTAGAGGAGCAGGGTCTTCTCTTGTTAGTATGGAGACGCAATTTTAGAAACGATGTATGAAAGATGTGTTATAGGCAGTCGAGAAGAGGAGTAT
>Ga0126342_10018757_pt1 | contig 11824 bp, 3 predicted proteins | sample Cyp1metagenome_FD_92528 | JGI IMG/M metagenome (GOLD analysis project Ga0126342, IMG submission 92528) | Coral microbial communities from Lord Howe Island, Old Settlement Bay, Australia - Cyphastrea 1 metagenome | ecosystem: Host-associated > Invertebrates > Cnidaria > Coral ... | reverse complement strand
AGTGGTTCTGGAGAAACTCTGCAACTTCCTGAACACTCCAAAGTGGGGGACTTGAGACTTCTGGCCCAGAAAACTTTCAGAAAGGGTTTCCTCAAACTCGTCACTTTCGAGGGGCATGTTCTGGCCAACCCTGAGGACTCTTTGCAAGCTGCAGGGGTGAAAGACGGAGAGAACATAACTGCAGTGGCACAGCGAGCAAACTTAAGTGCAACAACTGAGGCTTTTGCTTTCTGGTGCTGTGGAGGTAACAGAGTGGTGACATGGGGCCATGCAGATGCAGGTGGTGACTGCTCCGCAATTCAAGATCAGCTTCAGAATGTGCAGCAAATTCAGGCCACATCTTTGGCATTTGCTGCAATCTTGGCCAATGGATCCGTCGTTACCTGGGGTGATCCAAAATGTGGTGGCGACTGCTCTGCAGTTCAGGATCAGCTCAAGAATGTGCACCAAATTCAGTCAACAGATTTCGCATTTGCTGCGATCTTGGCAGATGGGTCCGTCGTTGCCTGGGGCCATCCACCAAATGGCGGTGACTGCTTGGGATGTCAAGATCAGCTGAGGAATGCGCGACAAATTCAGACCACCAGCGCTGCATTTGCCGCCATATTGGCTGATGGATCCGTGGTTGCCTGGGGCCATCCAATCCGAGGTGGTGACTGCTCCGATGTTCAAGATCAGCTGAGGAACGTGCAGCAAGTTCAGGCCACAGATTATGCATTTGCCGCAATTTTGGCTGATGGATCGGTGGTTGCCTGGGGCCATTTAGACTTTGGTGGTGACTGCTTTGCAGTTCAGGATCAGCTCAAGAATGTGCAACAAATTCAGACAACAGGTTTCGCATTTGCTGCGATCTTGGCAGATGGATCCGTCGTTGCCTGGGGCATTCCACCAAATGGCGGTGACTGCTCGGCAGTTCAAGACCAGCTGAGGAATGTGCAACAAATTCAGGCCACTAGCCGCGCATTTGCAGCGATCTTGGCCGATGGGTCAGTGGTTGTGTGGGGTGATCCAGATTATGGTGGTGACTGCACCGCAGTCCAAGATCACCTGTGGAATGTGCAACAAATTCAGGCTAATCGTGCCGCATTCACGGCAATCTTGGCTAATGGGTCAGTGGTTGCCTGGGGCCATCCAGTCTGGGGTGGTGACTGCTCCGATGTTCAAGATCAGCTGAGGAACGTGCAGCAAGTTCAGGCCACAGATTATGCATTTGCCGCAATTTTGGCTGATGGATCGGCGGTTGCCTGGGGTCATCCACGCTGTGGCGGCGACTGCTCCGCAGTTCAGGATCGGCTGAAGAATGTGTTGTCCATTCAGGCCATCAGTGACAGTGACGATGGTGGCGCATTTGCAGCGATATTGGCAGATGGATCGGTGGTTGCCTGGGGCTATGGTGATGCTGGTGATTGCTCAGCTGTTCAAGATCAGCTTCGGTATTTGTAGATGCTGGATGATTTCCGCAGCCTGATCTTAAAATAGATGTGGGAGAAACACGCTGCTGGAATATTTCATGCGTGTAAATATTATATATATAATTATATATATATATATATTGAGTCTTTAACGCCAACAATATAATGGATATAGGACGTATGTAGCCAACAACTACCAACAATATGATAGGATATCATATAGATGCTAGTTGACTGGTTATTTTTGTGGGTCAATGACCCATTACAACCCATGTATAAGGGGCTAACCAGTTATATAACTCCATGGCCCATCTAAGGATGATGTTCACGAAGTACCCACTTCCAGGGAATGATGATTGCCCGGAATAACTTGGAAGGTCAACCGCCGGTTCTGCAACCAGTTACGCTGTTTGTAGATCTAGCCTCTAGCAGACATGAATGTGGAAAACCCATGGAAAAGCCACTTGGATCATCCCACGAATCGTAAATGGCTAATAACTCTGGTCAGGAAGTCCGTCAACTGTTGTCCCATCTATAAATAGCATAAATAGCTTAAACTACAACTGGTTGGTGGTTTGGATTTAGCTGTGGCTCAAAACCCTACCAGCGGGCAGTCGTTCTTACCGATATTTGAGCGTTTTGACCCCCCTGATGGCTTCTACTGGTTGGGATCAACCCAGAGGGTATGACATCCTCTTCAACCCTAACTGGGATGCAATGGGAAAGGGCTCCCGTCTTTCACTGGTGATGGATTGTGTTACCCATACTGGGGAATCAATGATTGGAGTTACGGTCCCTGACAGTAAGCAGATTCGGGTGCTGGGAGCCATCAACCCCCAAATCAAGGGTTGTCGACGAGTCACCTTGTTTGATGTGGTTTTGGAAAACCCTGGCAAAATCCTGGATGTCCACCTTGATGAGCAGTCTGCTGTCATTGCACATGGACTTCGCCCTGCTGAGGATGTCTTCAGGTGTGTTGAACTGTGTTCGGGGATTGCCTGTTCTAGCTCGGGTCTTCAACATGCTGGTTTTCGTCATGTGTGCAGTGTTGAGTGGCGTGCCCCTTTTGTGGACTTGCACCGAACCTCCAAACCTGGAATTCCCGTCATCCATGGGGACATTTGCAATCCTTCATGTCTCAAAGAAGTGGCCTGCAAAGTTGACCCACCTTTCACGTTGATGACTGGTTTCTCATGTCAGCCATACTCCACAGGTGGTTCACAAGGTGGTTCAAATGATGAGAGGTCAGATACCGTTCCTGCCACTGTTCGAGCTGTGCACTTGTTCCAGTGTCCTGTACTCATCATTGAAAATGTGACCCAAGCACGCACCAACCAGTTTGTCCGGGCCTGTTTGAAGCAACTTGAGACGGTTCTTGGGTACCATGTTTCTGAGCTGACGTTGAAGTTGGAGGACAACTGGTGTGCTAGGCGTCACAGGTGGTGGTTTGTGGCTGTTCACCCTGCCTTTGGACCTGTCACTCTCACTGATTGGCCGAAAAGTCCAAGTCTGACGATCCGTGATGTCATGCCCTTCATCAAGTCGTGGCCCATTGAGGACTTGGAACAACTCAGGTTGTCACCCCGTGAGGCTGATCGTTTCATGATGGATGGATCGTCACTGAGGAAATACATGATTCAGACCGAAGGCAAGTTGCCGACCAGCCTTCACTCGTGTGGAAGTCAGGCAGGTGAGTGTCCTTGCGGTTGCCGTAAAGCCTTTAGTGATCAGTTGCTACGTCAGAGAGGAGTGTATGCCCAGTTGATCCAACTTCACTCGGCCGATGGTGGAATTGGATACAGGCACTTGCACCCGATCGAGCTGTCCTTGCTCAATGCCATGATTCCACCTGAGTCTTGGATGTCTCGTGACAGACCATGCCTTCGACTTTGTTTGAGTGCCATAGGCCAACTTGCCTCGCCTTTGCAGTCGGTTTGGGTTGGGTCATGCCTCATGCAGCAGTTGTGTCAAGTTTTGGAAGTGCCAGCGGTTGCACCGATTGAAAGCCTGTACACTTTCAAATCCCAGTTGCGTGCCTTTGCCAAGGACCTTTTTCCAGATGTTGCATCAGGACCTAGCCCAGCGGTGTGGACGACCTTGGTGTATCCTGACAACACTAAGGTTCATGTTCAGGTGCAGCCGGAAACGACCGTCATTGAGCTTTTTCAGGCAGAAATGGCATTGTCACGTGAGGTCACTTCTGATCAGTGGATTGATGCCTCGACTGGACAGCAGCTGGATTACTTCACATGTGTTGCAGGCCTTGAGATTTGTGTGAAAGGTTCTGGACCCGACTTGTCGAATCCTTCTGGACTTCCCTCTTGGACTTCCTCTGTTCAGCCCATCCCTGTGGTTTTTGATGACCCTGAGCAAGAAGATGATCTCATGTCGACTTCCGGTCCTTCCAGTGTCCCACATGTAGCGGTGCCTTCCAGCGTGCCCCTTGGTGTCCCAGATGTGTCGGTCAGTGGCAGTGCTGTTGATTCTGTGCACGAGCATCGTGTTGATCCAGGCCATGTCATGGACACACTGCATGGATTGCGCAGTTTGACTGGACACCAGCTTGCTGACTTGGTTCCCCCATTGGTTCCGGATGTGTCTTCTTGTCTGATGTTTCGCCGTGAAATGGTCAACTTGGAATCTCGGCTTGAGGTGTTATCTCATGAGGGACTTGCCATGGGTGATGATGAGCTCAATATACACCTCAAAGCATGTGTCAAATTATGCGGCAGACCCGAAGTCCAATACCTCGACCCGTTGTTGGCTAGCAGTTGGCTTCAAGGTGGCTCCACCGATGCTGTTCGTGAATGGTTGGCCCAATTCCCCGACCTGACTACCATTGTCACGGTAGTGTCTGCCAAGGGTCATTGGCTTCCAATTGTTTGGACTGCTGGAATTTCTGATGTCCAAGTTGCGCTGTGGGAACATGTTGAAGTCGATGTGGATTTCTTGAACCCCCTCCATGGACTTGTCAGCTCTTCGTGGGGTCGTCCCATGTTTGGTCTTGCCTGCACTCGGCGTTCCTTTGCCCGTGGGCTTTGTGGTGCTGCTGCAGTGGCGTTTGTGTCTCATCGTCTTCTTGGCCATGACCTGCCCAGCTCATATGATGCCTTGTTGCTCCTGCACCAGGACCTGAAAGCCAGTTTTGCTGCCACATGTAACACTGCCACTGTGTTGCCAAAGCCTTGGTGTTGGGGTTTGGGGACAGCCGATGTCTTTGGCTTAGCCAGTGAACTTCTGCAAGCTCATGGGGTGCCGGCCTCCCAAGCTACTCTGCGTGCCAAATTGGTTGTCCAGTCCCTTGGAAAAGCTGAGGTTCAGAAAGCATTGCATGGTGTTTCCCCTTGGAAATCCCTTAAAGCCCTTGCCAATTTGCAGTCGCCGCCTTTGCAGATGGTTCTGCCTGATGAAACAACCGCAGGAACAGCCAGGTAAGCCCAAGAAAGCCGCCGCGGCTAACAAGTTTGCACCCACTCGGCCTGCTGAACTAGACCCGTCAAAGCTTCTTCTTGAAACTGGGGCCTTTTGTGTCGGACATGATGAGCCAGTTAGCCAGGTGTCGTTTGCCACATTAGGTCCTCTTGCATCCGGCATCGCCTTGGCCACTTATCCAGATGCCCTTCCCTTTTTGCAGGCAGGCAAGTTGCTCACCAACCATGGCTTGGCTTTGATGGTTTTGAATCCACCGAGTGAGGTCCAGACCACTTTGATCACAGCCACTGTCCGTTTTGCTGCTCGATGCAGCATGAATCAGGAGCCAATGATCGTCACTGGATTGCTGGTTCAGCTTGGCAAGACTTGTGTATACCAATACACCGCCAAAGACACACCAGCTGTCATTGCCACTGATGTTGCCTGTGCCCGTGTCACTGTCTTTAAAGATCAGTGGGAGCATGACTGGGAAGAGTTTGCCAGCCGCCCTGTCAAGCATGTCCTGTCAGTCCTGCAGTGTCTCCAGACGTGCCGCAATGGCATTGATTGCAGTTGCCCTGGTTGGCATCCGGGACAGGACCAATCGCCAGATGCTGTCTTGGATGTGTTCCGAAGACAATACTACAATGACTCAGGCAGGCCTGTCAAGTGGGACAAAGCCACCCATTTTGCTGTTTTCATCAGGTATGTCAAGTGTCTGGAGTCCCATGTTCTTGCCGCAAGCGGCCAGCACGGTGTTTACATCGAACCCAAGACTGAGGATGCACTTAAGCCGCATGGTGAGTATCAGGTGGTGTGGTTGCCTCAGATGGACTTTCAGGCGGTGTCCCATAAGGCCAAGTGTGAAGTGGATTGCCTTGGACTTGCTCGCACAGGTCAACGCTATGGGCTCCGGGTTCATGTCAAGGACTTCCAACGGCTGTTCACTCAGGTCAAACCAGATGCAGTTTACTTAGCTCCAGGACACAGAACCATGTACCACTGTGGCCCATGGCCTTTTGGTAGTGACCGCAAAAGCATTGCAAGAATCCTGCGAGCCAGCCATTGGGAATGCCGACCACTGCAGCCAGTCCAACACGTGCCAGGTGGTTTGATGTGGTCCGTCCAAGCTGTGACTGAGCCTCCCGTCAGGGTTTTGTCTTTGCAGCATGGTCAGGTCGTCATCACGTGCCCTGACCTGAAATCCCCAGTGCCTGATGTTGAAGCCCAAGTTGTAGGTCATGCTGCCACTGTGAACCTGTGCCGACCGTCCGAGGCTGCTTGTTCAGACCCGTGGTTGACCAGTGACCCATGGTCGAAAGCGGTTAGTGCTGCTCCGACACTGCCTGCAGGGCCCCCTGCCCAACCGGTCTTGCAAGAACTGGAGCAGCGCATTGAACAAAGTATTCTTGCAAAGCTGCCCCCATCAGACAAGATGGACATCGATGACCAGGATCATCGGTTGCAACTGCTCGAAGCCCAGGTGCAGCAGTTGAGCCATAGACAGGCCAGCTTGGAGACCACTGTCCAAGACAATCACCAACAGAACACGGCCCAGGTTCAGACCTTGCAGCAGCAGATGAAGGTTCAGATGGACTTGCAGACGCATCAGATGCAGTCGATGCTTACCGACCAGATGGCAAGGATTGAAACCATCCTTGCGAAGAAGCCACGCACTGAGTGACATCGTGGGGGCCCTGCGCCATTGCCCTCTGCCAGGGTGACCCCGGGGCGACCTCGCTCCATTTGGGCCTTTTTGCGATTAGTTTTAGTTTTGATGATGTGCCGCATTGGTGAAGCTCGAGTTCCCGGCCCTGACTCCGACACATGGACACTTGGGATTGTCAATCCCTCGGGATTGCAGGGGAAATACCATGTGCTGGATAGCGTCAATGCTGAAGTGCTAGCCATTAGCGAGACACACTTGTCTGCCCAGGCCAAACGTGGGTTGGCTTACTCTTTTCGGTCTCACAAGTCACGGTTCAAACATGTTCTGACAGGAGCACCCATGGCTCCTAGATCGCTCTCCAGTGATGCCGGACAATGGGCTGGGGTGGCCTTTGCCTCAGCCTATCCTTGTCGCACAATTGCAGCTCCTTGGCCTAGTGACCTGTATGAAACTGGGCGCATTCAGTTTGCAGCTTTTCACACCCCATCGGATTGGATTTCTGGGGCTGTGATTTCTGGCTACCCTGAAGGTAAGACCCACACCAATGCTCATGCCAAAACTGAAGCCATTTTGGACTTCGCATGGACTCGCCTCCAGGCACAGACTGGCCCTCGATTTATGGCCGGGGATTGGAATTTCACCCCTGATCAGCTTCAGTTGGTCTCGCACATGCAAGCAGCTGGGTGGGTTGAAGTGCAAGACCATGCCAGGTCTCTCACTGGCCAAGCCGTTGTGCCCACTTGCAAACAGACGACCAGGAAAGATTTCCTTTGGATGTCGCCTGAGTTGGCCCTTGGATTTACGGCCCTTCGGATTGACCCACAGGTTTTTGCTGACCACTCGGTTATCCTTGCGACCTTTGTTGGGGGGAAAGCACATCTTGAAAGATTTGTTTGGCCGTGTCCTCAACCCATTGCTTGGACTTCCGTGCCTGACCTCCCGACACCTGTTTGTTTTGCATGCCCGTTGGATCCCACTGCCCAGTATGCAGATCTCTGGCGTCAGAAAGAAGCTCTTGCCGAGGCTGCCCTTGCCCATGAATGGAGCCCCGCCATGGCTGGACGAGGCCAACAGACCAAACCGCGCAGGGTTGTTGGGCGTCTTGCACCTCTCAGACAAGGCAGGATGGATGATGTTCAGCCTGGGTTCTTTGGATTTTCTGCTCTCCATGTTAAACGGTTTAAACAACTGCGTAGATTGCAGAATTATTGCAGGTGGGCTGACAACCATGCCGCCAATCACACCAGTGATAGTCTTCATGGAATTGGACTTTGGAATTCCATCCTCCATGCCTCTGGATTTGGCGTCTCCTTTTCCAGTTGGTGGCTTTCCCGGTGTTACGTCAGTCCCCTTGACCCTCCGGCCATTCCCCCGTTTTGTCCCAGTCCCTTGGTTGCCCGGCAAGTTTATGATGCTTTGCTTGCTGATGTCAGGTTGTTGGAGCAAAGATTGACGATGGCCAAGAAAGCTCACAGGGTTGCTCACCATGACCGCGATCATCAGTTGGTCTTCCGTGATGTTGCACGCCCTGCGGCTGCCCCAGTTGAGACCCTTGTTCATCGCGTTGAGGCCAAAGTTGCGTTTGTGGATCAGTCCGAGTGTGCCATTGAATTGGATCGTTCTGTCCATGTCCTGCATGATGAGCCTGTCTGGGTTTCAGGGCAAGTGCATGATGTTATACATGCGGAAGGAGATAAAGTTTGGGTTCATGATGTGACCACTGTCCAAGTCAATGATGTCTGTGTTCAAACCAAGCCTGTTGGTGACCTGCAAGCACTTTTTGATGCTTTCCATGAACAATGGAGATTGCGGTGGTGTCGACATGATGGAGTTCCCTTCAGTCGTTGGCAAGAACTTCTGGATTTTGCCCGCCGGATCATTCGTCCCACTGCTGTGCCTCACCTTGCGGTTGACAGTGCTTTGCTCCAGGCTGAAGTTCATCGGAAAAAGAAAAGAGCCGCAACCGGCCTTGATGGTGTCAGCAGGAGCGACCTTGTCATGGCTGACCCTGCCACCCTGGCCAGTCTTACCAAGGTGTACCAGCGGGCTGAAACTGATGGGGCTTGGCCAGCTCAACTTGTTGCTGGAAAGGTACACTCTTTGGCCAAGACTGAATCTGCTTCCTCTGTTGGGGATTACAGACCCATAACAATCTTTGGCTTGCCTTATCGAGCTTGGAGCAGCATTCAATCCCGACACCTGTTAGCGTTTGCTGATCATTGGGTTGATGATAGTGTTTTTGGAAACCGAAGGGGAAGACAGGCCTCCGACCTGTGGCTCCAGTTGCTCACTCAGATCGAGCAGGCCTATACCTCCTCGACCGGTTTGGCTGGGATTTCAGCTGACATTGAGAAATGTTTCAACTGCATCCCTCGGTTTCCTGCACTGTGTCTTGCTGTGTTGGTTGGCACCCCGCATGAGGTCACCACTGCATGGAGCGGTGCCCTGGCCAGCATGTGTCGTCACTTCAAAGTTCGGGAGTCTTTCTCTTCGGGGTTCCTGACTTCTACTGGTCTCGCTGAGGGTTGTGGTTTGTCAGTTTTTGGCATGCTGCTGGTTGACCACCTTTTCGCTTGCTGGTTGAGGTTCCAAGCCCCTCCTGTGCACTGCCTGACTTATGTTGATGATTGGCAGACCATCACCCGGGATGTGGATTACACCGTGCGCCAGCTTGAGTTGGTTGAGCAGTTTGCTGCCTTGATCGACCTGACCGTCGATCGCAAGAAAACCTTCGGTTGGGCTACCTGCCCGGACATGCGGCGCCTCATGAGGGACAAAGGCATTCGGGTTTTACACCATGCCCGTGAACTTGGGGGTCACATGGGTATCTCCAAGCAGTACACCAATTGTACTGTTGCTCAGCGCATTGCCGACCTAGGTGACTTCTGGGTCCAACTTCGCTCCAGTAATGCCAGATACAAAGCAAAGGTGTACATGCTCCGTGCTGTTGCTTGGCCGAGAGGCCTTCATGCCATCTCCAGTGCTCCCATCGGAGATCAAACTTGGCTGGCGTTACGACGTAGTGCGGTCAAGGCGTTGGGCTGGCAACGGCCTGGAGTTAATCTTGCTGTCCTCCTCAGCCTTGTGGAACCCATGGTTGACCCTCAATTTGTTGCCATTTCATGGACTTTTCGGTCGCTGCGTGCTCAGTGCCCTTTGGACTTTTGGGCGGTCAATGTTTCCCCCCTTGCACATGGGGACTTGGACTTACCCCCCAATGCTCCAGCTTCCATTGCCCTTCAACGTGTCCAGGCGTTGGGTTTTCAAGTGGATCGAGCTGGGTGTGTCATTGACCAGTTTGGCTCCTTTTGTCTGCATACGTGCAATATCACTGAGGTGGACTTGCGTTTGCAGTGGGCCTGGAAACTCGTGGTCGCTCAGAAAGTTTCCCATTGTTTGGACTTCAATGGACTTTGGCAAGTTGATCTGGCTGCTACCAGAAAGGCGCTTGCTGCGCTTGGGCCTGATGACCAAGCTTTGTACCGCTTGGGGCTGGCTGGAGGTTTGTACACCGAAAGCTACAAGGCCAAATGGACTGATCAGGACGACTGTTGTCATTGGTGTGGCCAACCTGATACCCTCAAGCATCGTTTTTGGGAATGCCTTCAACATGGTGACCTGCGTGCCTCGCTTGCTCCAGATGTCCTCCCTGTCCTTGACCAGTTGCCACCGGTTATGTCCTTGAGGGGTTGGGCGTTGTTGCCTCCGACTTGGCACTCCTGGATTCAGCTCCTTGTGAATCTGCCGCCGTGTTCTTTGGGGACGTCTGTTGGATTTGCCAAGGGGGTCTGGAATCATGTGTTCACTGATGGGTCTTGTCTGTTTCAGTCGTGTCCCCTTTATCGGTGTGCTGCCTGGTCTGCCACTCTTGTCCCAGCTTTCTGCTCATCATGGACTCCAGGAGGGACGCAATTGGTGGGTGCCTCCTACCTGCCAGGTATTTGCCAGACTGCCTTCAGGGCTGAGTTGTTCGCCGTTGCGTTTACGTTGCACCAAGCAGCTGAACAAGGAGCTCCGGTGAAGATTTGGACGGATTGCCTGGGAGTCATAGCGAAGTACAATCTGCTGGTCAGAGGCCATAAGAACCTGAACCCCAACAGAAGTAATGCTGATTTGTGGGCGTGGGTACTTCAGTCAGCAGACAGGCTTGGGCGACAGTACATTGAATTGTGCAAGGTGCCAGCGCACCGGCCACTTTCTAGCGCTACGACAAGGTTTGAGGCTTGGATGTTTTTCAACAATGACATTGCAGACAGGGCGGCTCGGATGGCCAATCAGGCCAGGCCACCTTGTTTCTGGGACATTTGGGAAGCGCATGCCCAGGCTACAGGTGTTGCCGCTACGTTGTTTCAGCAGGTACAAGCATTGCATTTGGCTGTGGGGAGGCGACAGGTCCAGAGTCAGGTCAGTGATGAACCCGGCGATCCTGACCCTGGACCTGTCCGCCAAACCAGAGAGTTTGTGACAGTGTTTGAGCGTGGTAGCTGGAATGGATCGTTGTTGCCAAAGGTGACCAGATTGTATGGAACATCAGTCATGCAGAAGATCAACAAGTGGTTCTTGGCGCGTTTGGCGCCTTCAGCTGACGTGGTTTGGGTATCGTTTGCACAGTTGTACCTGGACTTTCAGATGTCAGTTGGACAGCCTGGTCCTCTTCGTGTTCAGAACCACTGGATTGACGCTGACCAGAGGCCATATTTGGCGGTGGAAACCTTTTCGTTCAAGCAGCGGACCAAATGGTTCAGACAATGCCTCAAACATCTCTGGAAGGAAGCTGCCTTGACAGTTGGGCTGGAGCAGTGTCGACCACGATCTGTGGCGATTCATGCCTTCCTCCCATCAGCTTCGCTCCCATGGGACACCCATGCTCTGGCTGTCGTGGATGAGTGGCTTGGAGCCCATCTTCGTGACCCTTGCGCTCGCGAAGCTAGCGCTTTGAACCGTTTGCCTCCACCGACGAAGTGTGGCAGACTGCAAGTCTGATCGCACCAAAGGTGCTTTTGGATTTACCGTGACCGAGTTGCCTCGCTCCAACCACCGAGCAGGCATCAGCGACAGAAAAACTGGCAGAAAAAACTGGTGGTTTGGATTTTTTATTTTCCATATATTGGGAATAAAAATCCCAACTAGTTCATATTTTGCAGATAAGTATTGTTGATACTGTTCTACAACCTGGATCGGGATGATCCTCCCATGGACAGTCGGCACAACCTGCGAACTCCCACGGTTGTCGGCCAGGCCCAGATCCCCATGAGTCATATATTCCCATGATATCCCGATGAGAGATATTAGTGTAATATATGATGCTGATATCCCATTGAATCAGCATTTT
>Ga0126342_10018756_pt1:0-10000 | contig 11824 bp, 12 predicted proteins | sample Cyp1metagenome_FD_92528 | JGI IMG/M metagenome (GOLD analysis project Ga0126342, IMG submission 92528) | Coral microbial communities from Lord Howe Island, Old Settlement Bay, Australia - Cyphastrea 1 metagenome | ecosystem: Host-associated > Invertebrates > Cnidaria > Coral ... | reverse complement strand
ATTTACGCAGAGGAAAATAGATGGTTGGTGACCCATGAGCTCATCAAAACAACTACTGTACATCATTGTAGAGGTTTGTAGAAAATCGGAGGGACCGTGTGGCATTCTGGTCCCGATGATATTTTGTAGTTTTGTTGGCTTTTGTTTTTGGATCTCGGATACTCCTTGTTTCCTTTATACTCTTGTATACTTAAGTGTTGACAGACATACTACTGAATTTTGTGAAATATGACTATTGTTCTTTATGACATATAGTAACACCCAAAAGTATATCGGATAGAAACCTAAAATCCATGACATGTTTACACACAAACACACACGCACACGCATCGATCAAATAACCATAGCCATAGACATTTTCATATAGATATACCCTCCGGTAATCAAACATGGTTTCCCGGAAAATCCCATGTTTAGTTTGATGATTTTCCCAGCTAGACATCTCCACACACACATATATATACATCTATAGATAGATAGACAGACAGATAGATAGATTAGATTAGATTAGATTAGATTAGATTAGATTAGAAGGAAGGAAGGAAGGAAGGAAGGAAGGAAGGAAGGGATTTTCCAGCCACCTTTGATTGCCAGAGGATTGAACACCATTAAAATCCATTACATCCCATTTTATAAATGATTTCTCATTATATTCCCATGGTTATGTTCAATTACCAGAGGGTATATATATATATTCTGGGTAAATTATAACGACCTCACTGCGACCTCACTGGAATCATAGTTAATAAGGGAAATCATCCCAAAATGGCCTTAATTCGGGTCAGTGAAATATTTTAATTTACCCATATATACGTATATATATATATGCATCAAATTTATGTAAGGATCTCCCAAAATCAGAGGCAACACAACGGTTGGAGCGCCCTGCACTGCGCCTGCGCGGCGGGCGATGCGCAGCCGGGTTTCCCTAGAGATGTACTGGGAGAACCCCCTGCAGGTGGACCTCCCAATTTGGGCTTCTAAGCTCCTGAAGCACCACCATAAGGGGGGCTTGTTGAATCCCCGGTTGGGTTTCACCAAGCTGTCACAGGAGGTTATTTGGTACTGCATTGACGCACCCATAGTAACAATAACATAGATCATAAGAGATGAAGAGATCAAACAAGATCTGATAATGATTTGGATTAGTCCAAAAAGAGACTAAACGCCGAAAATGGCAGTTTTAAGAGGGACGATGGTGATAGTTGTGGGATTTTGTTGGGTACCATATTTTTGGACAGACCCCAAACAAAACCCATTAAAAATGATGTTTGTTTTTTTAATGGTTTTACAATATCCCATAATTTATGCATCAGTTAATGAATATCTGAGGCATACCCAGTTTTTCGCAATGTCCAATACCTGGCCATGGGAACCTGGCCATGGGTTCCCAACATACGAGTAGCCAGTGAGAAGCTAGCAATACAACAGGCTTTAGCCACTTGGTGAATATTTCAATAAGATTGGCTGCAAGATTGATTCAAAAATTGGAGGTCACAGAAATTGGACCGTGAATTTTTCGATGGGAAGCAAATATCCATGATCTAGGATGGCTTGGTCAGCAAGTAAAAATCATCCCGTTTGGGAAGATCATGAGCAAATATTTATATTTCGTATTGCTGAGATCGCCAGTAACCAAGAACAACCCAGGCTTTACCCATAAGAATGGTTGGCCAGAATGGGCATTTGGAAAGCGCAGGTCGGGGCCCGGGGTAGTTGGGAGACGTTGCAATGATTTGGGAGGTCCTTGAGCCCCCATCCAAGACATTGGGTGGTTTCTCGGCGCTTTTTGGCAACCCCATAAAAGATGCAAAAAGAAGTTGGACACCTGTATTTTGCCCTATCAACATGGCAAATTTGGGAATATATACTGTATATATATATATATAAATACAGATTCAATTTTCGGACGCATATCATATTATTAAGTTGGTTATATAAGTTATATAAGTTATGTTATATCTATATCCACATAGAATGATATTCCATGATATATATATATATATACCCAATTGCATCCAAATAAAAATGGTTTGAAAGCTATCGTTTTCTCCAAGGTGCGTGCGCAGGCTGCTGGGTGCCCGCGCGGACCCACAGAGACGAGATGAGCTGAGGCGGGCTGGGAAGGCGATTTTGACGAAAAACTTTTTTTTTTTTTTGGGTTTTAATTACCCTTTGGTAAACTACTGTAACATAGCTATTGAACATGGCCATTTATAGTTGATTTACCCACTGAAAATGGTGATTTTCCATGGTTATGTTAGTTTACCAGAGGGTAAGCCTTTTCACATGTTGATCTCCAAGAATTGAGCCTTAAGATTTTGAGAATTTGGACATGGAGAAACTGAAGCAAGTACTATGGGCTTCGCCAGCTTCATGGATGATCGATTCGGACCGACCTAAGATTTCAGGCGTGTATTGGTCGAAAGCGTTCAAGATCAACATCCCTTTGTTTCTAACATACATGATAGTTCAAGAATTTCATACATCAAATGCATATAGATGAATATAGATGATATTGTTTCCAAGATATATTGTGTTCAGCGTGCAAACCAGATTAAATCAATCCAGGTTCCAACAATATCTAACAAGATGACAGTCAGATTTCTTGGAATCTTCCACCAATACTGTATGATGTCTTCGGCACAAAGCATCACGATTTATGGATGGCTCAACTGCCAGCATTCGTATCTGGGGATCTAAGGGCTGCAAAATTCGCCACTTGGAAGGAACCTAAATGAACTTGTATGGGACACCTGTCATGTTTGATCAGAAAATGCCAGAAAATTATATGTTATAGAAATTTCATGAGTAAAAAATGTACAATGACAGCAACCTACACTTCCAATACTCTTTTCCCTTCAATAGATCCATTGAAAACCATTCATCTTCCCGTTTCTCGACATTTTTGTGGCTTAATGTCTCCTCCAAGCAACCTGAGGATGCCGCGACGAGTTGGTTTCTGGGTTGAACGACTTTCGTTCTCTTTCGTTCAACGAAACATGGGCACTCTGCAGAATCTATGTTAGTTGAGTTTTTTTTTAAAACATGTTCTTCCATATTTTTCCATTGATTTCCATTACCCTCTGGTTATGACTAACATAGCCATGGGAAAATCGCCATGCTATTAATAGGTAAACCATCTATAAATGGACCATCTATACCATGGCTATGTTAGTCATAACCAGATGGTAATTCTCATGAGCTCCCAGCTGGCTGAAACTCCCAGGATGTTGCCCCTGGATGTGGCGGCGCGGCAGCGTGCGGAAGAGGTTCAAGAGGCGGCCGGGAGATGTCGACTGGGAAATCAGATACCCGGCCTGGAAAACCATAGGAAAACCATAGGAAAATGGTGGTTTAATGGGATTTAATGGGATTTAATGGCACTTACCCTCTGGTAAACTAACATAGCTATTGAAAATGGCCATTGAAATAGTGGATTTACCCATGAAAAATGGTGATTTTCTATATAGTTATGTTAGTTTACCAGAGGGTATCTGAATTATCTGAGAGATTTACCCTCTGGTAAATTTTCACATAGACCCTGAAAATCACCAATTTTTAGAGGAAACTAATCTTCCAACCCCTATCTACCAGGGTCGAACTGTTAATTTACTGGAGATTTATTTGAATTATCTGAATTATCGAAATTTCACAATTCATATTATACTAATGAATTCCCAGATATTTAGTTTCCTAGATGACTATCTGGAATTATCTGGGAATATGATCTGGACATTAATTCACAGTGGGTTGATATTACACTATATTACAGTAACATCCATTACATATGATCCCTTAAATCTCTCCAGTAAATTAACAGTTCGACCCTGGCAGATAGGGGTTGGAAGATTAGTTTCTATTAACAATTGTTTTTTTTTCAGGGTCTATGTTAATTTACCAGAGGGGTAATTATCTTATCTGGGGGTTTCCCGAAATGGGAGGTACCCCAATAGCTGGATGGTTTAGTTCATGGAAAATCATATTTTTCAACAGTTGATTTAGGGGTACCCCCATTTTAGGAAACCTCCTTCTGGGAATATAATGATTGGATTAATCAATCATCATATACATTCTATATATATATATATATATATAATATATTATATATATAAATATCATCTACAATCGTCTAATAATTATCATATATCTGGGAATATACATATTGGGGATCATGATAGGGGATGCTCACCAATCCATTAGGTGCTTTCCCCCTACAAGGTGAGGCCCCCGTTGAACCATGGATTCAATGGCCAGCCGGAAAATCCACCATCAATGGAGGTTTTTAGCTGGGAACATCATTAAATATCTCCATGGCTTGGCCATGCTAAGTATGATATTTGAAGGTTTTATGATATTTGATATTGATATTTTGGGGATTTTACATGATTTTATTATATGGATTTACGATCTAAATGGGGATCTTGTGATATGGGGATTTCACCAACTCTTAAACAGGGAGATATAAATCAAGATATCGCCGTAGCATGCCGTAGCATGCCGTAGCTATGGCAATCAACGGACTATCGCCGTAGTGTTTGCTGTTCAATGAACGCGAGGGAATAACTGAGGATCTACTTGGATACAATGGGATAATCTGTTGTTGCCTTTGGGCTGCGCGTTTGGGGCCGGTGGACAAAAAAAATCAAACCCTAACGCAGAGGAAGCTATTTTTGGAGCTTAGTGCAACATTGAAATTTGGGGCCTGGGGGTTTACTTGGTAGGCGTCTGTAGGGGTTGATCTTTTTGTCCATCTACTGTCCCCTCGGTGAAACATGGGAAATTTTCAGCATCAGAATTGGGGATACTCATCGTCTATGTGTATAGATGTCGATGGTGATATAATTGTGATAGAATTGGATGGTGTTTTTTGTTTTTTACAATAATCTATGTCTATAGAATTGGATACATACAGTAGTATCTAATTGGCAAGATATATATGTATATATATACTGTATATATTGTATATGTAGCGATGAACCTCCAATTTTTGGGCAAAGCCATATCATCATGTCATGCTGGGTATCTATCCCATATTAAATCCCTATGATATCCTCATATCATCTCATTTCAATATTATAAATATTAATAGCTGTTAATCCCCAACAAATCATTAATCATTATCATATTAATATCATGATATAGTATTAATAGATGATATGATTAATATCAGATGATATGATAATTATGACAATATCTCACTACAACAGCATTATACCCTCTGGTTATTTAACATAGCCATGGTATAGATGGCCCATTTATAGATGATTTCCCCAGCTAGAAACCTCCATTTATAAGGGATTTTCCATGGCTATGTTAAATAACCAGATGGTATAATGCTGTTGTAGTGAGATTATATCATAATTATCATATCATCTGATATTAATCATATCATCTATTCATCCCATGAAATCTCCTACGAATCTCCCATGAAATCACCGAGCCACGGAGCCACGGCCAGGTCCTCCTGCGAGCCATGGCGCCTCCAGGACCCACAACGTCTCTTGACGTCCGACGGCAGTGTTCGGAAGTGATGAAGATTTCAGAAGCCGTATGCACATATACCATACATATTCATATACCATATATATATATACACATTGTATGTATATATATATATATATATATACATATACATCCCTCGTGTATATATATATATGTATATATATATATATATTCCACATATATAATCAAATATCGAGTATATACATTTCAAAACGTGGATGAGTTCTTACATGTTTCGCTCGCCGGCAGTAGCGATGATTTCCCGCTTCTCCAAGGAACTGCGCCAATACCAGCGGCTGCCACGTGACCTGAGCGGATGCAAAAAACTCGCAGTTTTTTTTCCCAGACAGGGTGATTTATAGAGGTAATGATATATGGTTCTAAGTGGGATATCCATATTTCAGCCATGTTTCTGAGATATGTGAAATATATTTTCATATATCCCAATTGGACATACCCTAGAAATTCTAGGGCCTAGAAACATGGATTAAATATGGATTATATATGTTTAATATTACCCAATAATGTTTGAGTTATAGGGGTCCCATGCCTCTTCGGGGTATGTGAAAATCTATTAGGGTGGGGGCCCCATAGTTTGCAAAGTCGGTTTATAACTCCAACAACGAGGGTTCATTAGGGGGATATAACTATATACTTGTGTATACTATAGATAAAGGGGATTATAAATCAACCTATAACTGTTTTAATTGTGGGATAATTATGAGGTATGGATAATGATGTGATATCATGGTATGAAGACAATACCTGAGTTTTAATATCTAAGCAGTTTTTGTTGCCTGTTTTTGATACATGAGAGAACTATGGGATATCATGGGATAAACATTGCGGAATAACAGGATACTCGTAACTATGAGATGATTCTGGTATAATTACGGGTACTGGATAAATATCACCCATAGTCAAGGGATAAATATGGTGGGATGATTATGGGATGAATTCGGGATATCATGATGGGATAAGTATGGTAAATCCTCGAACTAAATGTAAATGAAAATGGCTAGCTGTGTAAATCCCCGAGCTAGTCATGGAGGTTTCTAGCTGGGAAAACCATCTATCTATCAATATTTTTTTCCACCAAGCCATCTTTGACTTTTATATAGATTATATAGATTGCAACCACCAAAAAGACAGAACAGTTGAAACATGTTCGAAACCTGGAAATGATGGCGAAACCATCCAATCAAAAACTATCCTGGAACTGGAACTACTGTTTGGTATCTTTTCGGGGGTTGTTGTAGATTAAAATTATACCACATCCAGAGTTTCAAACATGGTGTTTTGCAAGGTAAGGGGACCCAAAACCAGACCTTTTCTAATGGGATGGACTGGTTGAAAAAATCCGCTCGCTGCTGTACGTGGATCACATGCTCAAAGCCGGGGGATGCAGGAACGTCACGAAAGATCACGCCACATGGAATAGATATTGATCGCATTTTGCAGCCACGTAGAGAAAGCTGCGAGTCAGAAGATCCCAGATTAGGGCAGAACACCAGTGACACCAGTGACTTCCTGCTGTTTGGGATGGAGACATTTTGGGTTGGTGAATTGTTAAACTCGGAGGCTGATGAGTTTGCGGGGAGTTTTGGAAAGCTATGGCCCCACCAGACCAAACCGTCCAATCAACCGAAAATGCTTGGCACTCCTGGGTTGATATCGTTGGAAAAATGATGGATGGCTTTGGCATATAAACCATCAATACACAATATACCCAACATCAAAGAATCATACAGAATTCCGAATCAAAGTAACCGCACTGATGAGAGCTGCATTGTCGTCCCGGCAGAATTGTGACTGACAGAGCTTCCAATCGCATGGCCGGAGGCACTTCTGGGCATTCCAGGGCCTGAATTTACATATTTCGTGTCATCAAACATGTGGGCGGGAAATCCCCATCTAAAATATCTAAATGTAGGCTTCAATGCAAAACTATAAACGATATAAACGAGGGATTTTCCGTTGCCGTCTGTGATTACCAGAGGATATATTTTGGTACCTGGTACTGTAGATATTAACCCATCTATCCATGCCATATTGGTCCTCATCCTCTGAGCAAGTGTCTAGGAGGGTTGGCAAGTCGATTCAAGTGTTTTCTGAATGGCAAAGCTAACTAGAAATATATTTCTTCAAGCCTATTGTGTTGCTACCATATGTGTTAGCAAGTCTACCATGAAATATTCTTGGCTAAGCCAAGTAGGTGGTGATTTCAACATCTTTCAATGATGTTCTATCGATGGTCCCAAGCACCGACCTGCTTGGAATGGGATGAACATGTTCAGCTCCAGTTGGTAGCGGCAGATTGCTGTGATTTCATATTCCCAATTCGGGTTGGTTAAAAATTCCCGTGGATATCCCGAAATCGGCCCTTTTTCCATTTTTAGCTTGGTATTTTGGAGCTAACCTGGCAGCCAGCAGATGTCCATCCTGATCAGGTGGCTCTAAAAAGTGCCATCCTCGAACTGGGTTGAAGACGCCTGGGGGATGTGGGATGAAATATGGATGAAATATCCAGACGAGTCCATAGAGCCATAGGCTTGTGCCCAAGCGATGATGTATACATATGGAGGTTTCCCAAAATAGGGCTACCCCCTAAATCATTCATTTAAATTTAAACTCATTTAAATAATTTTAAATAGGATTTTCCATTACAAACCATCCATTTTGGGGTATCCCCACTTTAGGACCCCCCCCATATGACTACAATCTTTCATACATACATGTATAGGTGTGTACATACACACACACATAACTTACAACCATGGAGTTGGTGGATTCTTCACACAGGAGAAGGGACCGCTTGGGAAAGATGTTTGAGGTACGGAATCACTCCCAACTGCTCAGATGGCAATCAAACATGGCAATAGGCCACTTTCCAGTATGCTCCATAGGTGGTATATATATATATAGTGCAAGTGCGAATGAAGCATATTCCGTCGCCAAGTCTGATTTGCAGAGGTCGGAAATTCGAGATTCTCCACAGTAAGAACCCCCCAAAAGATAGAAACGTGTTTCCAGGATGGTCGTTCGATGATGTGTTCCCCACAATTTCCAAGTGTACAACTTGTTCATACTTTTTCTCATGTTTTTTTTCAGGTTTGCTATAGAATCCGCCGAAAAGTTCGGCGTTCTTTGTTCGAGTCTTTTCCAAGGCTGGACTATCAGGGGAGGGCTTTCAGCGACTCTGATCTGCAGGCTGGGGCTGGATGCAAAATCCAATCGTTTACCTCTGTTGTAATCATCGTAGCCATGGCAAGCTGGTTTGCATCCCCTTTAATTGGAGGTTTTCTCGCTGGGAAACTCCACTAGCAATCGTGGTGCATTTGGAGACCCAGATGGTAATCACCAGGATCCCTGACCAGTGTCACTGTGACATCCAGTGACCGAAATCACCAGGATCCCAGAGACCAAAATCACCCTTTTTGGGCAGCCTCGCATACCGCATGACCCGTTTGGAAAAGATTTTGCATTGACCTACGGAAAGCCGTATAAAATCATGGCATCCGCCTGTCGATATTTAATATGTTACTTTTTGTTAGTCGTGTATATCGCAATGTTGTTGGCTGACCACGTTGATAGGCAGCATTCTGTTGGCGAAAAGCAATCGATTCGCAGTTCTTCTAGTGGTCCCCCGGCGGGTGTTACATAGTTATACAGTTATACCTGATGGCTTGTGAACAAAGTGCGTTATCCTTTCAAGATATTTGAAGACATCAACTTGTTGAATAACAGAACATATGTTTCCCTGGTATCATGGATATATACTGTAATGATATATATATATATATATGTATATGTATATTTATCTACATATATATACATATATCATATATATATAATATAAATATATAATATGTTTTCATATATAGATAATATACGTATATATACGTATCATATTACTCTGCCCTAAAAGTAGATGGCTCAGAATCTTGAGTTGCGCCATCTATGTCAAAAAAAAATGAGGGATAGATGGCTCAACTCCCTTTAAAACAGGGCAGTTGAGCCATCTATGTCCCTAAAAACGACATATTTTTTGCAATCTTCTGCGCTGGTTTCTCCCCATTTTTTTTTCTCAACATCAAGCTGCTTTTTTGGGACATAGATGGCGCAACTCCCGGGGTTGCGCCATCTATGTAGGCATTCCCAGCCTGATTTTGGCGAAATGACGGAAGTTGTTTTGAGCCAGCAAAGGTCGAGACGCTTTAAAACCCAACTTTAACAAGTGACCCGAGGAACCGTTTTTGCCGTCAAGAAACGGTTCCTCAGGTCACTTGTTAAAATTTGGTTTTAAAGCGTCTCGACCTTTGCTGGCAAAATGACGGAAGTTGCGCCATCGATGTCCCAAAAAGGGACAACGCTGATGTCTTTCCTGGTGGTTTTGCCTCCTGTCTTGGGACAACTCTGATGTCTTTCCTGGTGGTTTTGCCTTCTGCCTTGGGATAACTCTGATCGATGTGGCATATTTTGGTTAGGTTGGTTG
>Ga0126342_10018755_pt1 | contig 11826 bp, 9 predicted proteins | sample Cyp1metagenome_FD_92528 | JGI IMG/M metagenome (GOLD analysis project Ga0126342, IMG submission 92528) | Coral microbial communities from Lord Howe Island, Old Settlement Bay, Australia - Cyphastrea 1 metagenome | ecosystem: Host-associated > Invertebrates > Cnidaria > Coral ... | reverse complement strand
TGCGTATATGTTCCATGGGGCCGGGAGATTTTATAACTTACGTAAACCCTAAATGAAACCCCTAATAGAAGTATGCGTATATGTTCCATGGGGCCGGGAGATTTTATAACTTACGTAAACCCTTAATGAAACCCCTAATAGAAGTATGCGTATATGTTCATGGGGCCGGGAGGTTTTATAACTCACGTAAACCCTAAACCCTAAATCAACCCCTAGTAGAAGTATGCGTAGGACGTCACTGTTGTTATGACAAGGAAATCCCCTGGCACCAATGGGTTGCTAGCCCCGCTCTCGGGTATGGCCCTACCCTCACAGGACGAGGGGTTGTCCCTTCGGGACAAACCCTCGTCCTGTGGGTATATAATAAAAGCCCTACCAATCCAATTCCTGGAGGAATAGAGGAAACCAAGACCTGGAAAACCAAGTCCTGGAAATTGAAAAAGAACCAGGACCTGGGCACCCTATGCTAGAAACAAACAAAAACCTTATAATAGAAAATTGAAATCAACAATTTTTTGCGAACATGTTGTTGCCAAACCCACAGGAAACCCTGCCGGACAGCAAAACAGCATGGCACAGAAGGACGAAGTAGCTGCCAAACAGCACCGAAAAACTCCCGAACGTCCCTTCTCAAACCCTACAAAATCTGAGACTTTTCACCTTTTTACGCATGTTTGCCACATCTTGCAGCCAGCGAGCCTGCCAAGCACAAGCTACATGGCTTAAACCCACAGGTAACCCTGCTGGACAGCAAAACAGCATGGCGCGGAAGGACGAATTGCCACATCTTGCGGCCAGCGAGCCTGCACAGCTGCTATCAAACCCACAGGTAACCCTGCCGGACAGTTAAGCAGCATGGCACGGAAGGACGAAGTAGCTGCCAAACAGCATTGAAAATCACCCGAACATCCCTTGTCTTAAGGCCTACTAAAACTATGACTTTACAGTTTTTTTGCATGTTTGCCACTTCTTGCAGCCAGCGAGCCTGCCATGTTGCTACCAAACCCACAGGTACCTGCCGGACAGCAAAAAAACATGACACGGAAGGACGAAGTAGCTGCCAAACCCCTCCTAAAACATCCTAAAACTAACCCCGTTCAAATTTTTACGCATGTTTGCCACATCTTGTAGCCAGCGAGCCTGCCAAGCACAAACTACATGGCTTAAACTTATACCCACAGGCAACCCTGCCGGATAGCAAAACAGCATGGCACAGAAGGACGAAGTAGCAGCCAAACAGCACCGAAAAATTCCCGAACGTCCTTTGTGAAACTCTACTAAAGCTGAGACTTTTCAACTCTTTACGCATGTTTGCCAGAGTAAGAGTAGTAGGAGTAGTAGGAGTAGTAGTATAGTAGTAGTAGTAGTAGAAGTAGTAGTAGTAGTAGTCGTCGTCGTCGTAGTAGTAGTGGTATTAGTAGTAGTAGTCGTCGTCGTCGTCGTGGTAGTGGCAGTGCTAGTGGTAATGGTAGTAGCAGTCGTCGTCGTCGTCGTAGTAGTAGTAGTAGTAGCAGTAGCAGTAGCAGCAGCAGCAGCAGTAGCAGCAGCAGCAGCAGCAGCTTGCTGGTGTTGCTGTTGATGCTGTTGATGCTGTTGATGCTGTTGATGCTGTTGATGCTGTTGATGCTGCTGATGCTGTTGATGCTGCTGCTGCTGCTGCTGCTGCTGGTGCTGGTGCTGTTTATTCCCTGGTGCGTTCTCCCTTGGCCGGGGTCGGCGGATATATATGTATATATATTTATATACACAATATTTAATATAATAATATATATATACAATATGATTAATTAATGATTTTATTTTTTAAATTTGTTTATTAATGCATGGTGCGAATATAAAACCTCAGAACAATATCAATAATATTACGGGTATGAACTGGTAATTATGGAGATTCACAGAGATATTTACCATCAACAATGGGGATGTTGTTTGCCCAACAAATTAACGAAATATTATGGAGGTACTGGTAGGATGTACTGATGGTTAAAAAGCCCGGATTGGTATATTCCAAATACCATATTTGTGGCCAAATTCACGATAATGCATTGGATTTTTGTATATACACCCCATTTTCAGACAAAACCAACTCATGGTTGCTCAAAGAGTGCCGATTTTGAATAATGATCGCTGCTGATTAGTGTGAGGGCCCCCCCAAACAATTTGAGGATACTCTATAACTCACACTTTTTCTTGCCCCCCCAACAATTTTTTGGTTAATCAACTTAAGTAAGGATCTCAATGTATTTTCAAATTATTTTCAATTGATTTCAATTTACTTTTAATTTACTTTCAATTGATTTCAGTTTACTTTCAATTGGTTTCAATTTATATACTTTTAATTGATTTCAATTTGCTTTCAATTGCTTTCAATTTACTTCCAATTGATTCCAATTTACTTTTAATTTACTTTCAATTGATTTCAGTTTACTTTCAATTGGTTTCAATTTACTTTTAATTGATTTCAATTTGCTTTCAATTGCTTTCAATTTACTTTTAATTGATTTCAATTTACTTTCAGTTGATTTCAATTTACGTTCAATTGATTTCAAATTACTTTCAACTGGTGTCGATTTACTTTCAACTGATTTCAATTTACTTTCAATTGATTTCAATTTACTTTCAATTGATTTCAATTTACTTTTAGTTGATTTCAATTTACCTTCAATTGATTTCAATTTACCTTTAATTGGTTTCAATTTACTTTCATTTTTTTTCACTCCTTGAATTTTAAAGCTTTAACACAAGTATGGTTTTCTAAAGTAAAGGGATTAGCTTTACCCAAAGAAAGTTGGAGAAAGGGTTATGTTTTTTCCACTCCCAAAAGTTGGTGCTCACAATAGAGTACCATCTAAACAATTATATTATTGAGTAATTGTGCCAATCATGAGGTATCCCCTTGAAAAATTGTTTGGGTGTTTTTTTTTTTAAATAAGGCTTTAATAACGCATCTAATTATTTGGGAAACCTTGAATTTTAAAGCTTTAACACAAATATGGTTTTCTAAAGTAAAGGGACCAGCTTTACCCAAAGAAAGGTGGAGAAAGGGTTTTGTTTTTTTGTTCATTCCCAAAAGTTGGTGCTCACAATAGAGTATCAGTATCATCCAAACAATTATATTTTTGAGTAACTGAGCCAATCATGAGGTATCCTCTTGAAAAATTGTCTGGGTGCTGTTTTTAAATAACGGTTTAATAAAGCATCTAATTATTTAGAAAACCTTGAATTTTAAAGCTTTAACACAAATATGGTTTTCTAAAGTAAAGGGATTAGCTTTACCCAAAGAAAGTTGGAGAAAGGGTTATGTTTTTTCCACTCCCAAAAGTTGGTGCTCACAATAGAGTACCATCCAAACAAATAAGGCTTTAATAACGCATCTAATTATTTGGGAAACCTTGCATTTTAAAATTTTAACGCAAATATGGCTTTCTAAAGTAAAGGGACCAGCTTTACCCAAAGAAAGGTGGAGAAAGGGTTTTGTTTTTTTTTCACTCCCAAAAGTTGGTGCCCACAATAGAGTACCATCCAAACAATTATATTATTGAGTAACGGAGCCACTCATAGTGTAATTAATTAATGAAAAAGGAAGCAATTAAAGGAACATATAAAAAGGAAACAATGAAAAAAAATGAAACAATAGTAAATAAGAATAGAACAAAAATAATAAATCAAAAATAATAATTAAATAAAAATAACATATAAATATATAAAATAAAAACAAAACAATAATAAATAGAAACATAAACAATAAAACATTTGGATTTTTTTTTAAATGTGGGAAAAAATCTCACAATAGAGGCTCCCCCCAACAATTAGCATGTTGCTGAATTAGGAACAAAAAAAATCCCACAATAGGTCTTTAATCGGGTGCAAGCATTAAGAAGTCTGGTCTTGCGGTCTATGCTTGCAGCAGAGCATGTTTCGAGGTTGATAAAGAAATGCTACTAGGAAACAATGGGAAACGCAAACTAAACACAACTTCATCATTCAGAGTCGGCATTGTGGGACTGTGCCTTTCCAGTGTTTGTGAGGTATTGGAGCCTTCTCTACAGCAAGCGGAGGAGTTGAAAGTTGAGCCCGTGGATGAGGTGGAGAAACCAATGAGGAAATAGGGACACACATTTATTGGAAACTCATGGTGTCCAACTTGCAACCAAGTGATTCTGTTTTAAAACTGTTAAAAAATCATTTTTTTCACTAGGGACATGACCTTTTTTTGGTGCGCACTGCTTGTAGGCACTACTTGAGCAGAGCGCTCAAGCCAAAAAGATGGAAGAAGAAGCGGCAAAGCTCACTCAACAAGTAGAGAAGCAGCAGCAAAAAGTGCAAATTTTGCAGGAAGAAGTAAAGGACTCCCTGAGCATCCCTGAGCAAACTCAAATGGGCAGAAAGGGTTTTGCAGAGATGATCAAAAACTGTATTGGCAAGGGCCGACTTGAAATGATTTGAATTTTACAAGATCGATTGATACGGTCCGACCACTTTTACGGTCATCCCAAAGAGGTCTGTGTAGGCCTTGGGAAACCATCTTCGAACAGACTCTGCGGTTTTCAGGAGGAGGAAGTGAAGGTGCAACAAGAAGAAGAGGAGGTGCAAGAACTGGTCCAAGAGGTTGCCGTGCTTCCACCCCCTGATCCGCGATGGGGTCTTCTCAAAACTCTTGGTGAGCAACAGGCGCGAGGATGCATTGCAGATATTGCAGTGCGCAATTGCGGGAGCATATCTTCAGTCTATTGACATGCAATCAAGTCATCCTGGTGCAAAATAAATGATTCAGTTGTAGGTGTTCTTTAGTTCCTTTCCTTTCTTTAAAGAGATTCCAGATGCTCTCTATGCATCTCTATGCCCAGAAAAATCAAAAGACGGCCTTTGGAAAAGTCATGAAAAGTTCATAAATGTGTCTTATTTTCCAGAAAGGATTAGGGATCTTGATGAGATCATGCAGCTGTCTTTCTCAATTTTGTTGTCGAAAAGATTCACCGGAAACCCGTAGCCATCGCAGGTTGAGCTCATGAAGAAAAGCAAAATCAGTCAGGAAAAGATAACGAAAATTACCGGACGAGTGAAGCTTCTCAAAATGGAACTTAAAGAGCTTTGCAAGATTCTGGGTGTGTCTTTCGAAGAGTCTTCTTCTGATGATGAAGAGGAGGATGAAGACAAACCCTATTGGCTACGGAAAAAGCTTGCAAAAAAGACGGCCTCTGAACGAACACCTTTTAATAACCATCACTTCCTTGATGATGAGAAGAATGCATTGCAGAAGCGCTTAAAAAGGCGAATGAAGCAGCAGAAGCTGAAAGAAGCAGCGCTGTTGCTAGGGCGACTGTCAGCTGCACGGAGGACCCAAGAGCATTCTGCAAGTGACGCAGGAACTGAAAGTAATGTTTTGCCTTTTTGGCAAGACATGGCGTGTTGTCCTGTGCCAGAGGGCGAAGTCATGAAGAACGAGGATGATGTCACAAGAAGCTTGCAGTTGTTGAAAGATACCTTGGAAACAACTCTGAGCCATGTCCAAAAGGACTGCAAATCTGCTGGGGACAAGCCGCGCTTGGATGGAGAGCTACGCAAGCTTATCCCCCAACGTCAGGATGCAAAAGGTCTCTCACGACAATCAGCAGAGTCTGAGCTTTGGCTGTCAAGCTCTCGTATGTCAAGTCACAGCATTGTGCCAATGGGGGAGAGCTCCCCACAATCGCAAGATGGTGCCTTGACTTTCAAGTTTTCAGATCCACAGTTGGGTGACGTTTTTTGTGTGTGTGTGTGATCAGTGATTTTGCTAAGATTACCATAGGATCAGCAGGGCATTCTTCAGATTTCTTCAGCATTTTAGCGATCTTAAACCGTGTAAGCCTAGACTTCGGCAGTGACATGTCCAGGTGGCTTGCAACGCGACTGTGTCTTGGGTCCCGCTCGCCATGAACGCCTGGATCTCAAGCGTCGCCCGGAGGGACTGGCACCATCGGCACCCTCCCGTGGAGCCGGCGCCGGAAGCACCACCTCTGTGGACTTTGGCTTCCGCCCCGATGGGGCTGGACACTTGGCACAAGACGGGTTGGAACTTGGAACGTTTTGGAACGTCTGACGGAACACCTTGGAATCCAGCCTTGGAACACCGTGGCGCTGAGAGCTGTTGAGAGGTGTTGAAAGGTGTTTAAAAAAAACATGGTGAACAAAGTTGAAGATGGGATGTCCTTTGACGGGTGTTCCCAATTAGCTGCGAGCCAACGCTAGTCCGGAACAATCCACAACGTCTTGGGTGGAACATGAAACAACTTCAAATGACATGATGGTCATTTGATGGTCATTTGATGGTCATTTGATGGTCATTTGATGGTCATTTGATGGTCATGTGACGATCCATGGAGCCAGATCCAATGAAATCCACCAAGGTGAGGAATCCGTTGAAAGCTGGTCGCTCTTCAAGGTCAACAAAGGAGCCAGTTATGGGAGGATTGGGCAGAAATGGCATCCTACAGTGCTTATTATTTGTGTGTGTGTTCATATTCTATGCTGTTCCAATCCTCATGATATCTTATGATTTCCAATATGGGTGGGGGTAATTCTATGGATATTTATTGCTTCCACATTCATAGCAATTCTAATCTGCCTTTCACTGCTGCAGTACACTTCGTCACTGATTTGTTTGACGTTTGCGCCGAAAATCTTGGGTTTGCTTTGCGTTATGGTGCACTGGTCTGACACTTGTATCTCTCAGACTGGAATAGTTGATACTCAAGAAAGTTGGAGCACGCTCGATAGAATATAACCAATCCCTTTTGTTTTAATGTATGTAAGAAATACTGTATGAGAACAGAGAAGATCAGGTTACGACAAGAAATGGTCCATTAACATCTGTTGTTTCGGACTGCACCTGCGGTTGCCGTGTAGTCGCTCAGTTGCTATGGCATTCTCACCGCTGGTGCCGGTGAGGACAGAGCGACTCAAGCGGCTTTCCAATTGAAAAGCCACCACTGCGTGCCTCCTTGTCCAGCGAGCGAGTAATTCAGCCGAGGCCCAGATTGGAAGCATGGCAAAATATGGCAAAGCTCAAGTATGATGAAATGTTTTTGCGACGTCCTGCTGAATCCTGCTGAATCCCATAGTTTTCTTATGTGTGATTGAAAAAGCACTCACACATAAAAGACTGGCGACTTCGGAATACGTATTCACGAAATGTAACTTTCGATGACTTATGATGACTCAAGTATTGGTCAAGCATAGGTCAAGTATGGTCAAGTGCCTCTGTTTGGGTTGCTAGAAAACAAAGCTATTGGCTATTGCATCATCACGTGAACTTTTCCAAGGATACGGCAGCATCCTGCGACTTCGGTGAATATGTGTCTCAACTTCAACAAAGCCGTGGAGCGTGGCACAGCAAATCTGCCACCGACTTGTCCAAAAACAGAACACCATGTTTACCCGTTCCTCGGCTTGAAGATGGGTGAAGTTCAGGACTTTTCCATATATGTTCCTTCAATGAAGCTGATTGAAGTTATTTCCAAATATATTTTGCCATATACTGATATTTACCATAATTATATAATATTATATATTTTAACTTCTCCAGTGTTGGTTTAAAATTTTGGCTCCAAGCAGTGCCCAAGGACCTGATCAACACCAAGTGTCAACAAAAGTTGACGGCCCTTGACTGGTCGCATGGCCCACTTCGCCGCTGGAAATCTGACCGACGGAGGTTGAATGCAACAGACCGAGCCACATGAAATGCAGCAAAATGTGCATGTCAGGTTAGATGACACTCTGGACGAGATAAACTGCTGTGTGCAAAACTGTCACTGAAAACGACTATATAATCTATATATTATATATATATATAAATGTATGGATATCTTCAGATTGTCTGGAGACTACGTGCTTACTGTCATTCCATCCACCGTGTCGCAGTTTGTACAGGAGTCTCCTTCGCCCCTAAGGGGCCGTCTCACGTTTTCTTGTCTGATCCCAGGCAAACTACTGTTCTAGTGTCAACCGTCGCCAACAATTGCCGATTCTAATAGGATCCTCTATGAGCAAGAAATAAACCTGGGAGAAGACGAGAGCATATCGCCTCATGGCACAAGACAACCAGCCACCGGCAGCCACAAGAAGTCCAAACCTAAAGTAGGATCATAGTCTCTGCAACCGGATGACAATTTCAAGATGTTTCCAGACTTTTATCTTTTTCCAAGGTGTGAAACTGTCCTAACTGTCCGTGGAGACACCAAACCACGGAGATTTTCGTGTGTTTTTATCCTCCGTTTGATTACGGAGGCGTTGCATTCTTGGCGTAGACAGATATTCATCTTCAACAGATCATGGACATTCAATGGTCGGCAGGAGGTGGGTGATGCATGCTGCGGCGTCCCTGCTGCAGGCAGGGATGGGCCCTGGAATCGCCTGATATTTGTGGATATGGGCGGATACCCCAAAATTCCAAGTGTAAAGGGAAAACTGAGAGCTGGTTGGTGGTTTCTTCTACCTTACATATTTCATTTCATTCTAAATGACTTATATTTGTTCAGGGGTGTTGAAACCACCAATCAGGTAATGAACCAATGGATTTTGGGGCACGGAAGTTATGTAGACTGTGAAGACTGTGAAGGGGTTGACTTACACTCTCACTCGAAAAGCAACTCCAATAGTAAAGCGAGGTGTCAAGATGTGTCAAGTACGGCTCATCAGGCAAATGCGCGGAAGGGAACTGAACCAATTTACACAAACGTTGGATGTGAATCTTGACATCTTGCCAGTTTTTGCCAGAAAGTTGCTTCAGAAAGTTGCTTCATTCAACAATGATCCCAAGCGACTACAGCAAACTGATTGCATGTTATCTAGGTTTGTATTAAAAGCGAGATTGGTAAATGTCAGAAGCGTTCATGCACCGTGACTTTGATAATCATGATAATCAGGACGTTGCAGCATAATGTAGCATACAGAATCTGGAAAACTAAACAAAACTAAACATGCATACAGTTGAGACCACGGCAACCGACCCCCGATGATAGGTGCGGCTCCCAAACGCGGTGGAGGCTGAGGCCCATCACCTGCCGCACAGGTGGTAAGCTGAGGCGATGAGGGCCGGCAGCTGTGAGAAGTTGTGGTACCCTCTGGTAAACGTTTACATAACCATGGAAAAATCACAATTTTTCATTGGTTTTTATACAACTATTTCTATGGCCATTTTCAATAGCAAACTGTTGACATAACCAGGTTGGGTAAGTTATGCCATGGCTTCAGGATCCATCCGATCTTCCAGGCCCACCACCGGCCGAAAGCCGCCCTACCTTTGGGGAGCGTGGCTTCGGCGGCTTTGGCGGCTTCCTCTCCAGCATCATGGGAGGTGGGGATATGAAAACCCCATCCCTGCACCATACCTAAGTCTTGCTTCCTGCTTGCTGGTTACGGTCTTGACGGCTTGTAATCTGTTGGTAGAGGAGCTTTCGAGTTTTAGTTGCTGCTAATTTGGGCTTAGTTGGCACTAATATTACTTTAATGTATATAGATTATATAGAAAGGTATTCTTAAGTTGTCTTGGAATTCTGACTGACTTTAGAACTTTGATTGAGCCTGATTGAGGATGACACTTCATGTTCGGGAAAAGTCACTTGTGCTGTCGATTCATCACCCCTTCACTGTCAAAGCGAAATTTGAAGCCTGGTCGTCTGGCAGGGGACAAGAAAGCGCCGGCGGGCAGCTGAGGCTAGGAGAAGGCACGCGAATCCACCTGGGTCGAGTCCTATTTCAAGTTTTTAATGGGACGAACCTGGCAGAGATAAACTGATCATGGGCTGATCATGGGTGTCTTACTACCTATTATACCTATATACATACAGTGCTAGACGAACAAAGTGGCTTGTTCAAACATCAGATTTTGCAAGCCAGTGCTAAGGCAATGAGCAGGGGGAGATCAAAGTGTATCGCAAGAGCAGTTGCACTTGTGGCACACCCTCAATGCATTAGGTCGCTGATTCTACTGAGTTGCTCGGGGGCAGGATTGTCACAAGACAATAATTAGGCGTTTCACAGTACAGTAGCGCATAGGTTGCAGGCTGCAAAGAAGTGCAGCCTGTGGCACAGTGTTTGGTGCGTACCCTATAGTGCAGCGCGCATCTGCACTGGGCCCCTTTGGCCCACAAAAAAGAAACCGTCCCATCCTGAATATGATATTGTGTACAAATTCGCGTGAACATGCATAACGTGCTGAAAAACAACATGTTCATGCATCTTGGGACTGTTTAAGTGCCATAGCTTCCAACATGACAGCTTTAGCTTGGAATTGGTGAGAGCTTGCTGAATGCATACAGCATGGCTTGAGAAATTCCATGTATTATCGCAGCGCTTGATTGGAATATTGCGGAAAAAACCATAGCATGCATTTGGTTTTAATTAAGGATGAAAATTAAATTATATATATTTTTTATTATTATATATTATTAAGAATTATTTGTTTAAAAAAAAAATCATTGAACGATTTGAAATTTTTGATATATTAAAATTGATATGTCGATTTTAATTATTATATAAATAATAATATAATATATTTTTAAAAATATTGGATTTGAAAATATAATATATATATATATAAATAATAAATACATTAATTTATATTATTTATATTATTATTATTTTAAAATTTTATATATATATATATATTTTTATTATTAAATTGGTTGTATTTAATAATATTTTTTAATTTATGGATAATTTAAATAAAAAACAAAAAAAAAATATATTATTTTTTGTAATAAATAGATATATATATTATATTTTATAATTATATGTTATTTAATTTTGAAAAATAAAAATATTATTTTATATTAATATATTTTGTGATATATTGGATTGATTATATAGGAATTTTTATAAATTTTTATATTAATTATATATATTTGACCCGTATATATTGAAATTTGGAAAAAAAAATATTTTAATAATAAAAAAAATATTTTTTTAATTATTTAATAATATTATTTGGGTAAGAATAATTTTAAAACATATTATTTATATGATAATAATAATATAATATTATTAATATTAAATAAATAAAAATTTATTTTTTATTAATTAATTAATAATAAATAAATAAGAATTTATTTTATTTTAATATATTATATGGAAAAATACGAAAATTGGATATGATTAATTATCGTAATTTCGTATATTATTTTTTGACGAAATTTAGATTAAACATTATAAAATATATTATTAAAATAATTTTATACGATATTTTTTTATTATAATGTTCCTATTTATAAATTCTATATTTTACTAAAATATTGATTAATATAAAAAAGAATATATTATTTCTTATTATGAAAAGAAAAAAATATTTATATAATAATAAAAATATAATATAATTATTTTTTTTATAAAATAAATAAAAATAAAAATATAAAAAATTAAAAACATATAATAAATAAAATAAAAATAAATGAAATTTTAATAATATTTATAAATTATTATGTTTAAATAATGTGAAATTTTAGAAATTCGGAAAAAAAAAACATCAAAATAATCGATATGGAATTATTTGAGCCGAGAATAAATAATAAAATATATATTATTATAATATAAAATAAATTTGAGAAATTAAAATAAATATATTCTATTAATATGGGAATATATTTAAAAATTAAGATATAATATATTATAATTAATATAATATAATTTATTTATATTAATAATAATAATATAATATAATAATTATTATAATTATAATTAATTATTTATATATTTATATTTTAAAAATAAATTAATTTTAAAAATTATATTTAATTTTTAAATTAATTTTGATTTGTTTTATAATTATTTTATAATTATATTTGAGATTTT
>Ga0126342_10018754_pt1 | contig 11827 bp, 13 predicted proteins | sample Cyp1metagenome_FD_92528 | JGI IMG/M metagenome (GOLD analysis project Ga0126342, IMG submission 92528) | Coral microbial communities from Lord Howe Island, Old Settlement Bay, Australia - Cyphastrea 1 metagenome | ecosystem: Host-associated > Invertebrates > Cnidaria > Coral ... | reverse complement strand
CAAAGACCTAGCAAATACGCAGCTGGACCTCAGAAATGCTGCCAATAGCTTGCAAATAGAAGGGAATTGGGGCTGCTACCTGGGGACCCAACCCATGGGGGGGGGTGGAGAGACGGAGGACGGTATATATATATATATAGGTATGATCAAGTTACAGCATCGCCCAGTGGTACAACACGATATGATTGGCACATGACGATCGTCATGGAGAATTGCCCATCGATGCAGTGCCCATGTGGTTGTCGCCAGCCAGGTCTCTGGAACTGAAACCTCTACCTGGAAAGGAGAGCCTGAATCCTTTGAAGCTGCTGGTGACTTGGCTACTTGCGGGAGTTTGTTTATAGATGTGTGAATTCCTCTATTGGGCCGTTCAAACCGGCCTTCTATATAATATATACGTATGTATACGCATATTATACATATATCATATATATTATAATATACATACATATAGATTATTGCACATTTCAACATGATTCTTCCAGCAAGACCATGACAGGATATGGGTCATTTGCGGGTCCCCATTCTGAAGCCATAGCCTGCGCAGTGCCATTCCGGGGCCAAGGCCAAAGATGGTTTCTTGGATCGGCGCACGGAAGGACTCCAGTCATACTTGGAGGCCTTGGCAGCACAAGTGCAGACTCTTGCACAGGATCCCGTGCTCGAAAAGTTACTGGGCCGCAACACTTAAAAAGGGGGTCCGGATTGAAGACCCTCCAGAATCAGAGATTTAGGTCATTTTGAAGATTTTCGAAGCATGATTGCACCATCATGAAAGTCCGAAGCATTGGGGGACCTAGTCTACTACAACAGTCCAGAAACTTTGACTGAAAGTAATTTCTTTCTGGTTTGCTGCCTGGTCAATGGCCTGGAAGTATTTGAGCTTCAGTCCAATCTGGACCCCGGGGCCCTTCCAAGGTTTCTGCAAGTGGACTTGTCTGTAGAGCGAGAACCAGGTCCGATGGCACTGATTGAAAGGCTTCAGAATTTCAAAGACTAGAGGGGGCTAATGTGATAAATCCATATAAATCCTATCAGAACCCTGAAATATGTGGTATGTTGATTTTAATGACCTCCAAATTCTAATTGGTTTACCAAATGGCAGCATGAATCAAGGCTAGGGGGTTCACTAGGAGAAGACCATGGTGAAATCAAAGAAGGAGGCCACCTATAGCGATTGATGAATTGCAGAATAGATAACAGGCAAAACTTGCATTTTGGAGAATAGATTCATGGGTTTCCGGTAGTCTTCCTACAACCGACTTCTATGACTTGGTTTTGACCAAAGAAAAAACATCCTCCAGATCCTATGGTTTCTATGGCTGCTGCTCAAAATTTGAGGTCCACATCAAGGGTTAAAACCCACAGGACAATCCATACCCCTGATCCATACTACGCAGGTGATCCAGACCATAGGTATGGATCACCAACGAGCCATCGTGAGCCATCCCCATGTCCGTGAGCCAACCCAGGTGAAAGCGCAGAAGCTGAAGCAGCAACAAGTGTCCCTGGACGATCAATCACCCCCCATAAGTTGGGATATGGGGCCCCCAAAACGCTGTGGTGAAAAATCCGAACGGACCTCCACTTACCAGTGGAACTGACCCCTCCAGTAGGACAGGACAGAGAGTCCCCACATATTTCCCCAAGTTTGGATCATTTTGAGAGAGTTCACCTCGCTTTTTGGTGGCTGAATAGTGCTTGGTGCTCCCCGCAGCGATATCTAAAGGGTGGTGACTTTCTTCCATGGAGTCTGGAGCAAAAAACAGCCCTTGAGGGGGATCCTCACCCAAGTATAGAATCCCATACCCCTTATATTATTTCAAATACCAGCCTTTAAGCCCTGGTTAAATGCACAAATTGTTCAGTTGGGGTCCATTGTTTGGGGTGATATTGGGGGGATGGGAGCAACCATGATGAATTTCAGTGTGGATAATGAGGTCAGTGTCATTTTTTTCAGGGAAGGCTGTACCAAATTCGACATTTTCCTACAAACCGATACTAATACATACTAACAGCCTCAACCCATATTTGGGTACAAACAACAATTCGGAAACCAGGCACTTTAGAAACAGAACTTGACCAGCTGGATTTTGTGGGCCTCTTCTGAACGTACCTCAGGTCGTTGAATTCAGTGAGCGATGATGTACAGTGCTGATTGTTTTGCGAGATGAAAACGCACCGTTGCAGGGCCAACCATGGTGCTGGTACACCATCCATGCTGTGTAAAATGGTTGGTTGTTGCGTTGCTTTCTATCCATGTTGTTCCCATTTTTTTTTTGTGGAGTGAAGCACCTACCAGAATCTTCAAACCTAAGCTTTCCGTTATCCGTTACTTCAGGTGGAAACAGGACCAAGTCAAAGTATAAACCAGGCCCTTGCGCCTCCGAAACAGTCCAGTGCCTCTCCTCCACCCATGTTCAGGGGTTCAACAGTTCAACCAACTAAAACTTCACGAATTTACCATTTTTTCCATGCGTATATTTTCCCAATTTTTCAAATTGTTCCCCAAGTATTTCTGGGTCTGTGGGTTGATTCTGGGCTTTGCCGTGCCGAGACTGCGGCTCAGTACTTTTCTCCCGCGTGCCATCAAAACGCAGCGATGATGCGACAGCAATCTACCAAGGTGGGCAAGGCGAGATGGAAGAGCCGACAATTCAGAGAAAGGTTGTAGCAATTTCAAGTGTGTTTTGTATAATAGTATAATATAATGATTTTATGATTTTAATGTGTTTTAGCATGTTTTAGTTATTGAAGAGACTATAAGATTAGTGATTTTGTTTGCGTGCGGCATTGGTGTTCCATGACAACGTGAATTTGTGATTGACAGCAGGCCACCCTGCTGTTGGCAGCTGTGACGCTACTGCTCTACAGGCACTGTCACTCTTTGGTCGTTGGGTTTTGGGATGTCTTAGATGTCTTGGCGGTTCATTGCAGAGGATCTACTTGTGGTAGATGGATGTACTGCAAGAAGAAATGGATGAGTTGACGGAGGCATTGAGTGACTTGGATTAACTTGGTAGATGGCTTAGATTGCCGCCCCTATCAGAGGTGTACTACTTTCATCGCACCTACCAGATGCTTGGCTGAAATTGCGCGTGGGTCACTCAGGAACTCAGAGGATCAACATTCTCACCAGTTAGATTCCAAGGATTTAAGCTATTGATGGTTGAACCAGATGTTCTTGCTGAAATCCCACCGTTCTTGGGTGAATTCCTCTTTTGTTGCTCAGCTTCTGTTTGTTGGTTCGATCCCAATCGTTGTGGCTTGCAGCAGACACTTGCAGAAGACGTGTGCTTGTAGTTTGATTCTCAACTGGGTAAACTCCCTAAATGAACCCCGACGCTACCGCAATGGACTGTTGCAGCAGTGTATTATATATCCCCATAGGAGTGAGATTCGGCGGCCACAACAGTCCTTCGTGGGCTTTTAATATTGATCGGCAACGCTTCCATCTTTGCCGGTGAAATCCCACGCTTCTTGTTGTCTCAACATGTTGGCTCACGGAAAACATTTTTCATCAATGTTTCTGCTTTAAATTTAAGTGTCTTGGTCCAAAACCCAAAAAACTTGGCGTTTTGAGACAATGTTTTGCACTTGCAAATGCGGAACGATGTTGTTAACCCCAAACAACCAGATATTGTTAACCCCAGATGTTGTTGTTTTTTTGTTGGTTACCCTCTGGTAAACTAACATAACTAATTATGGAAAATCACCATTTTTAATGGGAAATTCCACTATAAATCACCATTTTCAATAGCTATGTTAGACATAACCCGAAACCGTTTCAACCCCCGGTGGTTTTTACCCCAGGACATAGTTCCCGTCGCGAGTTCCTGGGCGCTGCTACCGTGGCCGCCATCCAGGCGGTTGGAGCCCCGGCGGCGTTCCTGGGCTGCCGCCAGTGGCCTGGGCCACGGAGGTTGAAGTTTTTAGGCCCTTACAATGGATGGGTTCAATAGATGGGTTCAATAGCCATGGTAATAGCCATGTGAAATCATGGTTAATTGATGTTCATTGTGATAATGATGATAATCATGATTCAGAAACAATAATGATGATGATAACAACACTAAGAATACAGACAGTATTGCGAATGACAATGATAATGATTGACAATGATGAAGCAAACATCATCAACATTGACAATAATGATCGTACTGAATTGGGATTTTGACCGAAGATGAAGGTGTGTTGGGGTTGTGATGGGAAATGATGGAATACGATAGGTGTTTCCTAAAGAGGGGTACCCCAAAGTCACCCAAATTATTGGTCATTTTGATTTTGAGTGGGGAAAACCATTGTGAAAAAAGGTGCTTCAACTTCAAGAAACACCCGAATTGGGGTTTGGATTCAACTATCTTTTTTTTTATTTGTGGAAAATCTGCTGAAATGTGCTTTTGTCAGGGGTATATAGGGAGTGAGCACCTTCCTTCTCCGTCTTGCATCTCACAACATGACATACATCACGCAATTTGCATGGCACGACGTGAGATGCATGACACAACTTTACAGGTGAACATGTGATTTACGTCGCACAAGATGAGATAGCCTACATGAGACAACCTGACATTTGAAACTGCAAATGTCTACACGTCTTGGCATTGCCTTGGAATATGTGTTTATGACATGCGTGACTTTGCAAGACAAGATGACCTAAGATGTTTCGTTTTTTTTTTTTAAATTTTGCGTGACATGCATCACTTTACAATATGTGCTGCTTGGGTACCTAGGTGTGTTGCTTATATAACCTTATATAGATGTGGGACTTTGCGTTCTTAAATGTGCTCCACAATGAACATTGCACTTGACTTCATGCTGTACTTGACGATCTAGTTGGCCCTGGCAATTTACTTCGCCACCTACTGTAAAAGTAAGTAATACCATCCAAGTAAAACCATACAAGTACTTGCTTAGAAGTACTTTGCTTGGATTACTTGCCTAGACTTACTTGCATAGGACTACGTGTTTAGTTTTACTTGGAAAGCACTATGTATTGCTTACTTGGTATGACTTAAGATTCTTTGATGCGGCCGGCTGGTTCGGCCACATCAATCGCATGATGCCCTCTCAATATTCTTGCTGTTTGCGTGCTGTGGTTGTGGCGCCGTTGCGATCTGTGAGTGGTGACACGGACCTTTCCCATCCGTGCGAATCTGTGGCGCAGTGGCCATGGCCCCAAAAATGGCGCGTGTTGAAATGTTCTCATTGTGGAGCGGTGGGGATTTGAACACCAAAGTTCCTTGGTAATGCGCCGGCTGTGCATGTAGTTTTTGGGTGTTTTGCAGACGTTTGCAGATCGCAGTGGAATGGCTGCACCATTGTTCCTTGGTGCTGCGTTTGTGCGTAGTTCCATTGTTTTTTCCACCTGTGTTTCGCAAATTGCAGTGTAGTGAGTGACTGCGCCAAGGTTGCCATGATGAGTTTTTGGTTATTTTGTGGTGCTGATCATTTTGCTTTGAACATTCCTTTTTGCAAAACGCTTGAACATTGTGTTTTGTTTTTGCTTTGGCGCCAAGATCCGGTTTTGGAGCAGAGATGTGTGTTGCCATTGCGCGTAGTTCTGTAGTGTTTTGCAATTCAGCGTCAGCAGATCGCGGTGGAGTGCGTTGGCGGTTTTTCCGGGCACGATCCGATTAATTTTGTGATGGGTTTCAAACATCAACCAACAAGAGTTCACTGCAAAAGCAGGAGTACAGCTCAACAATGACAATATAACCAGTAAACCTGGGCACGCACGACCATAGCGTCACAATGGTTCGGAGATTGAGAAACGGGAAACCTTGAAATGCTACCCTCAAAATGAGAGAACATCTCCATTCGACCCAGTGTTGCTCCGCCTGAGGCACGCGGCGATTGCCAGATGGTCTGGCATTTATGATGATCCCAAGCATCCGGGCTGTGAGCGCTCCATTACCAAGGATGGTGCAGCTTGGATTTGGTAGTGGGGATGGGATGGTGAGAGACACTGTGCACAGAACTGGGCGGCCGAGTGAGAACCATCATGATTACACCATGGTATCACCGGAAAACCAACCCCCTATCACCATTGGTAAATGTTATCTCCACCAACAGCCAAGCTGTTCACTTCCACCTGAGGGCGACTTTGTGATCTCGGGAACTAGCTCAGAAGATGGCAACAAAGCATGCCTTGAAGATGCTCCGACCAAGAGATGGTACTTGATCGCACAACAAGGACCAGCTCAGCTATGTTCAACAGGTACTTGGGTTTTTGATGCAAGACATAACATACCTCTATATTTATCTGAATCTATGTATAACACATACAATGTCTGCGACTGTATGCATATATATATACACGTATATACACATGATTTTATAGGTATGTATTCTACAAAATAAACATGCATATATATAAGTATCAATATATATATATATGATTTTATCGTGAAACATGCAGCACAACATCAACTGTATCCTGTGCAACATGCTGCATATCACATCTGTATCCACAACGTTGGAGTGCCAGGAGAAGCATCCGATGAGCTGCTCGTGGCACCTTGCAAGCAAACATGGCAATTGAACATCCAGTAAAAAGAGAGGTGTTCATAGGAAAATCATCTATCTATCACATAAATTGTGGATTTTCCAGTGCCGTACTTGATTACTGGAGGGTAGTCTGGTCATTCTAGTAACTTCAATTCGGCACAGCTATATTTAGTCAAGTTTACGGTAATATCTGTAATGCGTTTGTTTTTCTTGGACGTTAGCAGGAGAGTCAGGGTTTCGGTGCGGCCCATTCTGGGTCTTGGCATCTGTGGATTAGCATTTCAGTAAGAGCATCTACTTGGACATGCAGAGCTCTTGCAGCTCTTGCCCTATGGGTGTCGCGTTGTCTTTAAAGCCATGGCTTTGACATGACTCATTTAAAGGCCTAACTAACTCCAGGTCTGCTTTCCTTTCCTTTTCCCTTCCTTTTCCCTTCCTTTCCCTTTCCTTTCCCTTTCCTTTTCTTTTTTTCTTTATTTTATTTATTTCTTTCCTTTATCACACTTCCAACACGCTCAGTCCTGGATGGCAATCAGCATTGCAGGCACTGTGCTGGGTCAGCCTCATTGGCCAGCCCCTGCCTTCAGGGCAGATGGAACCCCCAGCAAAACGCGCACAAAACCATGGTTTGTACCATCCAATTGGGCGTCCCGTGACCTAGATTTGGGTTGCAACCCAATTGAAACATAATCAAATATAATGGGATATGCAACCAATCTCTCTCTCCCTCTCTCTCTCTATATATATACACATATTTATAAACATTGTAGGATATATAATAACCATTTCCCCTTTGGGAACGAAAACAGCTGTTGCTTTTGGGAAAGATTCTGCGTTGCCACCCGCACCACCCTCTGAGACAAGTCTCGTTTGAACCTGGCACATACACTGCTGCTACATCTCCAAGAAGGGTAGGCCGGCCTCGTAAAGAGTGGATACCTGAAGTTTTTTCTTTAGCATTTTCCTTTACAGGTAGTACTCGCAATCTGTTATTTTTTGTCCAGAATGAAACGCAATGGCGCCAACTGGTTTTGAACCAATGAATCGATTGGGGCCAGTCAGGCTGCCTTGTAGCACAATGCCTTTAAGTTTTTAGTCTGCATGTTGTGTGCATATGTATGGAGTTGGAGCTGCCCACGCGCCGCGCGGCGCACGGCTTGACAGACAGTCCCCTTTGAAGCACCACCAAGGATTTTTCGTCCAAGGGAGGACCCAAGGATGCCGTTGCCAAGTTCGATGGAGATGGCATTGTCTTCCCAGAGCCTTGGAGATGATCTGGGGAAGATAGGGGGAGAATCTATGATTTTGGATGGTTTGACCATATTTTAGCATGGAACATATATGAATTACATAATTATATAATATCATATATGAACATTGAGGTCTCTGGTCATATGTGTGCATCTCACCTGGCAAGAAGAAACAGAGTTTTGTCTCTTCGAGCAAATTTTTAGATCAAACCATTGGAGGATTCAGGACCAGAAACTACGGGTTTAAGATCAGGCTTTGCCATGCAGTGTTCAAAACCCCTGATTATGGGGTGTTATACTGTACATCCGATATTTTGGGGATTATCACAATCCATCATGGAAAATCCTATGAACCAACCATAACCCGTGTTTTCGAGACAGCCTTGCGGCTGAGGATGGCAACAGATGGTCCAAGATCAAGCGCAAGCCTGGCGCTGCCGCAGCATCATATCTGGATGGTCCAGCATCCCCACTGAAGGGATTTTCCAAGGGAAAGGTACCGCAATAGCGAGCGCCTGCAAAGGCGCCACTCCCAAATCTCTCGCGCGGGCGATGAACGCCGAACGCCACTAGAAAATCGTGCAGCTTGAGGTGTGTATCAACTAGATTCGGAGTCTGACCATTGGATTCGGTCCACACATTCGATGGATTTTCAATGTTTGAATGTTCGGAGATTTTGGGAGGCCAAAGATGGGGGAACGAGAGGAATTGGCCATCCCAAGCACATGATCTGCAGTTCCCAGTAGGAGCGAGATGCCAACAGCTACCAAGGGAAGATGACGCACAGCAACCATCAGCAACCCAATTTACAGCTTCCAACAAAGGTAGGCTAAATTGCAGTCCCCTTAAAATTGGATAGTCTGCTGAGAATGACCCATCCGTGGTGTGCTCTTGCCGCTGTGATATTCAGCGGAACCCCTCAGATGTCCACCGTTCATCACTTTTCCTTGATTGAAGCAACCTTTTTTGTTGGAGGTGATTCTCCACTTGGACAAGAAAGTGCACACTGCCCACGCAAGCAATGTTTTCTTTCCGACCATGACCATGACCTTTGGCACAAGCTTGCAAGGTGAGTCCGCATGCCTTGAACCATGGAGCTAGGTACAAAGAAGCAGATTCGGTTTTGATCCCGGATATCACAACCGGGGTAGGAACCATGGTTGTTGCCCATATGATGGTGGGATGGTGGATTACCCCAGTTGCTGGATTTTGCGAATTATGTTAACTCCAAAGGCACTTCTCGCGCTCCAAAATATGTGATGCTCCAAGATGCGCTCATTGACTGGGCAACAACTGAAAGCTGCAAGTAAACGCTTTTGATCGGCAAAAGGTCAGTTCAAGAGAGCATCATAAAGACTTATAAAATGCTATACATTCCTATAAACACAATAAACATCAATAAACAAACACTTCATCCAGCGTCCATGCCCGCATACCCTGGCACCGAAGAGAACAGTTGGTGGACGGCAGTGGGATGCACGCTGCTGGCCATCGCGTCGGTGAGTTCCGAAACCGCTCAAGGGATACTGCCGGATGACTTTACTTCACATGTTCTCGGATCCTTGGCAGATGGCGATTTTTCTGGAATCCATGTTTCTGGAATTTCTGGATCATTTGATGACCATAAGTCCGTCATACATCCGTAATACGTTTTTGGAGAATCAACGGCAAGGGCGAAATATGTCAGGCTTGTGATCAATCATAGCAATTTGCCCACAGACATCCTTTTTCCGGTTGATCCTACAGGGGTAAATGATGGTAGACATGAGCGCTGGGGATCTGCAGTGTAACGCCCTTGTTTTCAGAATCTTGATCCCCAAAGACCATGAGCAGAAACATGAGCAACATTGAATTTTGATATCTTCTAAACCACATTCTTGCATAGCCATACCCAGTCAGTGAATCTTTGGCAAAGTCTTGGGAAGGTCTGCAGTATTCGTTTGTGAAACAGATGAACATGGATCTGTCCCGAAGTTGGGAAGGCCATGGGACCCTCAATCATCCACTTTTGGAGCTGGAAACCTATCTGTTTCTGGGGTCTAAACACATTTTTGGAGCAGGACCATTTTTGATATTTTTGGATCTTCGCTCTGAGGTTGCGGCATTTTAGCTTTGACATTCTTCTGCGCCTTCATTGCTCTGAAATCGACTTTTTCCAGCCGCAAAGCCAAGCTGACCCCGAACGACGAGGGAGTCTCGACGTCGCGGTCGCCGCGGTCGCCCCCAGGGCATCGGGTGCAAAGCTGGGCAAAACGGAAAGAGGTCACCATCATGAAAGGAGTGGTGCAGAAATATTCCGAGAAGAAAGAGTCACGAAAACCATTTGCTTAGCTATGTTTTTTTTTGCCATCCCTGAAATTCTAAGTTGTGCCATGATTTTGATGGATTCATCTTGGGGGAGATGCTAAGCTCCAACTATCATTTTTGGGTATCTGGAAGTTAGGAATTTAGTGGCGGATGAGTGCTATCCATGCATGGCAGAGGGACTAAAGATTCCAGCTGCATTCTAATCTGTACCGTGCTGGCGCTGTGATTACAGCTTTGCTTACACCAGAAAGCAATAAACACCACCCATTTTGATCCCATTTTGTGGGTGCATTGCGCAGCCAATTTTCTGCTTTGATCAGTAGTAAGGTGGGGCACCATTTCAGTGCACGATTCCGACTCTGAGTCGGATGTGGAGTTGCGCGTGCGCTTCTTGCGCAGTGAGCGGGACCGCATCGACCTGAAAGGGGGAGAACATGTGATTTTTCGAGCTGTGAAGGATCAGCAGCTGGAAGGTTGGCTGCTAGCTGAGACCATTTGGAAAGCTCCTGAGAGAAGTGAGGCAACACAGAGGCTTAGACCACAGGCGGCCAATAAGGCAATGGACTAAGCGGAATGCCTTTCATCCTGTTGGCCCAAGACAAAGAGTCGGAAGCATTCTTGGGCTCCGGTCCTACGCGTTTCACAGGCCGAACATAGGCGAATTCAGAGGACCACACCAGATGGCCGAATGATGCTGGAGCTATAGGTGATGAAACCATATGAAACCTGATCGTCGAGATTACCATCGTATTGTTCTCCTTTGCACTGGGTTGGGTGCCAGAACAAAGTCTTCATGCTTAGAATTGGTTGAATTGGTTTCCGTTTACTGTAAGGAAGACCATGAAAAAACTCAATGGATTTCCAAACAAACATATCTAGAATCACTCCATTGACACCTGCTTTGGGAGCACGTTTCTTTTTGATGTGTTTTTGGTTGGAGTCACTTGAGCCTTCCTGAAGGCCAAGATGGGAACGCCTAGTCGAGTGAATTTCAAAGATGACTTACCAAGAACAGATATGAATGGGTACTGTAGATGTTTTGGGGATGTTTTGGGGTTCATCTTGAGATTTCAGGCAATTCATTCCGAACGACCGATTTCTGTCCCGTGTCTTGTGCGTGGCTCGAGACATAGGAGGAACGGTCATCCGAGACGTGATGAGAGATAAACCGTTGCAGCTGAAGGACGGCTGCTAATTAAATTAGCTGCGAACCGATCATGTCCGAAACAATGAGCCCTGAAATGGTAGCTGCGCTGCAACAGCAGGCAGGGGCAGGTTGAAGATGGGTTCCATCTTCCAAGGGCTTGGTAAAGATCCCATTGCAGGGTTTGCACAAATGGGGGGCACCCCTAAATCATCCATTTCATACGTAGGATTTTCCATGAAACAAACCATCCAGCTATTGGGGTACATTTCGAGGAGTGATCTTGGGAACCGCTGATTTTTGTCCAGGTCTTGCTGGTTCTATACCCATGTTCCAGCCATAATATGTGATGAAGATTATATACAATTACAATCAATTTGTATATATATATACAGCATAATAATATACATATTTGCAATTAATATATATATAGATTATAATATATTATTATATTATATTATATTATCTTATATTATATTATATGATATTATATTATATGATATTATATTATATTATAGTATATTTTATTAAATTATATTATATCATATCATGTCATACTATACTATATTATATCATATCATATTATATTATATTATATCATATTATATTATAATAT
>Ga0126342_10018753_pt1 | contig 11827 bp, 14 predicted proteins | sample Cyp1metagenome_FD_92528 | JGI IMG/M metagenome (GOLD analysis project Ga0126342, IMG submission 92528) | Coral microbial communities from Lord Howe Island, Old Settlement Bay, Australia - Cyphastrea 1 metagenome | ecosystem: Host-associated > Invertebrates > Cnidaria > Coral ... | reverse complement strand
GGCCAGGTTGTCACATGTAGTGTCTGCTGCCATTTCGGCTATCAGGGCCCTTGAGCTACATCGCTATCGCTACTAGCAAAAAGAGCCGCGTTGGACTGCACGATACCGTTGCCAATTCACAATTGTATGCAGATGGGGTGTTAGGATCCACGGCGCACGATCTTGATCGGGATTCATTCCGAAACAGCAACGGGAAGGCAAACATGGGGATATCAAATCATATTCATTAGACATCTAATCGGTATTTGAATGGTTGGTGAACAATCTGAAGGGAAATCGTGTTCATCAGGCAGATTGTGATCAGCACAAAAATGGTAATTTCAACCCGGATCGACCAACCACTTTATATCCGGCAAATCTTTGACAAAGGGTTTACTGGGTGTTGGACTCTGGCCTGGAGTGAGATTGGCATTGGGATGCCATGGACGAAACATGTTGATAGCATGTTGTAAGTCCGCTTAAAAGTGTGGTTTATGTGTTTTGAATGATAATGATGTTCGGCCCATCATTGTATGTGACACTGAGTTTGCCCCGGCATATTTTTTGGCTGATTGTGATGATCTGATTTGTTCAAACTGAAATATGTGTCAGTTCTTGGTGAATCCAAACATAATTACAGTGAAACTGTTATTGTTAGGAGTTGTTCAGAAGGAAGTCCATCATTTTTTTCTAAGGTCCCATCTATGACATTGGGCGAATGTCGCATCGCGGCCCAGCCTTTGCGTTTCCACAGGAGATTTTGGCCTTTGTTTAAGGTGGGGCAGGTGGGGTTCTGGATGTTAGATATTCAGTGATGTTCAATGTGTGTGTGTGTCCTATTTCGATGAAAGATAATGAAACTATCTGCAGATACCTAGATAGGCGTGAATCATGTTTGTTTCACGTTATTGTTAAGATGTTTGTAGTCCACATTCTGTCTAATTTGAAATTATGATTGAAACGTATCCGCATGATTTCACAATCATATACTATCCACCCCACTAACATAGACCCTCAGAATCGCAGATCCCAAGAGGAAAGTAATCTTCGAACTCCCGATGTGGCACTGTGTGGTTGGAGGGAGGCCATTTTACTATCCACAGACTTCCGGTATCCCCAAGTCATCGTTTGTGAACTTGTGAATACCCCCACACCGGGTCACCGGGGAACGGCCTCATTGAGATACATGTACTGATGTAATCTGATGTACCTCAGGGAAAACGGTAACCCCTCAGTTTTCTATAGCTTTCAAACACCCAAGGGGGTTGCCCAAATCCGGGTTGTTTCTGGCTTTTGTTCTTGTTTGTTTTGGGAAAGCCCACTCATAAACCCATTATATAAAATATTATATATAATATATATATAGTATAATTATATAATATATATATAGTATAATTAGATATATAATATATAATCATACATATTTATATACATGTTGGCATCTACAATCCAGCCATTGATTTTCCGTTTGAAAAATATCACCTGGTGGTTTTCCAAAAAAGGGTACTCCCCAAATCCACAAGTTCATCAGCATTTTTCTATTCAGATATCAGTTCGATGGAAGACCCCAATTCCAGACACATCCAGATATGATATTGCGTAGTTACATCACCATTGTTACTGTATTTCCTCATTGTAATCCCATAAACATTCTGGTTGGTTAATTTTCTCATGTTCACAACGAACTTTGATGCGCGATTCTCATAGTGTTGGTCACATTTATATACCATATTGTTTAACAGCTATTGGATGATTTGACATTTGGCACTTTCCCTTTGTTGACTACTATTAGCCTTGATCAAATTGCTATCTCAGCTTATATCATGAAATATTCTCACTATATATAATATACCCTCTGGTTATTTAACATAGCTATGGAAAATGGTCCATGTACAGATGATTTTCCCATTAAAACCTCCATTTATAATGGATTTTCCATAGCTATGTTAAATAACCAGATGGCATCACCATTTTAATCCATATCCCTCTTCAATCCCAACAGGGAGGTGCTCCAGTTCGTTGGCTAAGTTTGTGTTTCCAACCCCCATTAGATCGTGAAATATACCCCTAATCACCCCCGAAATCGGAGTCAACAACATAAACCAACATAAAGCAACTTAGCGTTTCCGAAGTCATGGGGGTACCCCCAGTTCTCATCCATTTTAGTAGGATGTCCCATTAACCATCCAGCTATTGGGGTACTCCGTAGGCCACCCGAAACCAGGAGGAGCAACGGCCTCCCCTGGGTGGCACCAACTACCCCGACTCCTCTGTAGATCTGACATGCGCCACGGTGGACAGCCAAAAGGTGCCCCGGGATCGGTGGGAAAATCGGTTCAACAAAAAAAGGGATGGTTCACCATGGGTTTACTTATACCTGGTAAGATTTTACCTCGTCAGATTTTACCTGGTAAGATGTCAACATCATGTGACAGTGGAATGATTTGCAATGAAGAATCACACTGGTTTCCACGGATAGTTTGTTATTTTGCCTTGGAAAATGCAGAGATTCCCAATGAGAAAATTCTTAGGGGTGGGTGGGTCATCGGCAAATCTGAGGGTTTGTCAGGGAAAATCATAAAGATGATGACGGGGTGATTCTTTTTGGTCTTATCCAGCATTGCGGATTATGCACCTCTTGAGAAATGATGAACAGCTTGGATGTCCACTGTTTTTGTTGATGTTCCGGGCTCATTGGATGTAACATATTCGCTTCTCATGGAGGCTGCAATCATGTGGATGTTACGGCCCTTTTCTGGTGACTTTACCAAAGATGTGGCTGTCGTGCGGGATGATCACATGATGGGATGAGAAAACCGTCGCAGAGTTTTAGATGGATTGAAATCATGAGCCGTTGAGCCGTTGTTCCTGGTGCAACTGATATTTCATGAGTCCCGTCCTGAATCATGTGTGGCAGTTTTTAGTTAATTAATTGTGAACCCATTTTGTCGCTTACAACGATATAACGTATTGTATATATACAGTATAATATAAAATGATATAATATAACATAATATAACATAATAAGACATAATACATGTTAACATAATATAAAATGTTGGGGAAATCTTGGGGAATAATTATATCTATAATATATTATAATTACAGATAGTTCTGAGGAAATCTTGGTTCTAAAATTCTTGCTTTGATGGAGGTCCTAGGACTGAATGTAGTTCTTCCCCCTTCCAGACTATGTCGAGCGAATATAACTTACGTTAATGTTGAGCGTCCGTATGTCCGTATGTCAATTTGAAAAGGTTGAGCTGTTTCAGCTAGAACAACCATGTTTATGAGGTAGGTTTTGACCCATATTCCATATTCCCAAACAGTGCCAAGAACCATGGAACAAATTGGACACCATGTCATCTACTCAGCCACTTCTCATGGACATCATCCAGGTGTTTTGTTGGCTGTTTGTTGGTTTGAGCACCTTCCCAGAAAGTTATATACTTAAAACCATGGGAAGAAATAGAACACAGCCACGCCTTGAAAATAGAATAAGCAAACAAGTTTCAGCATGGACTTTGAAGTTTGTTTTTTCAAAACAACATCCTCTAATATATGCCTGGCCTTGTATATAAAGTTATTTTCAATGATACTTGCAGCTGTGCAAAGTTATAAAGGAGTGCAGCATCTCTTTGAAAGGAATATAAAGTTGTTTTAAAAACACTTGCAGCTGTACAAAGTTCTTTTGGAGAGGTAAAGGAATCTATGGTAGGAGGAAGTTTATTTTAGAATGGAATCCTTTGAGTACCCGTTGTTTTACGACTATGGTATTCCTTAAAGAAAGTGTTGGTGCAAGTATGGGCAAAGGTTCCTGCGCAAAGGAGTGAACCATTTGATTCAAAAGCATGCAACAATGCAAAGAAGCATTACTATGAAGTAGATTCCTTGGGTGTATGTAGTATTTTTCTGAAACAAGCATATCATGGTTGTATGTGTGCAATATGCCTTCCATATGAATAAACCATCTGAACATCACAGACAACGGTTTTTTGTTATTTTGAAGAAGTGAAGTTTTTCCTTGATTTCCTTGAAACACGAATGTCATGCAGAAAAGTAAGAGGGAGGCTGAGCTTCATTAAAGGGCGTATTGCATCTTTCCACATGTTGTATTTTTCTGCAAGTACACTGCTTCTTACTTAAAGGAATACCTTATTTTCAATGCAATTAGTTTTAAGAAGTGAAGTCTTGCCTTTGAACATGTCATAAGAAAAATGATGGGAAGGCTGAACTTCATTAAAGGATGCATTGCATCTCTCCTCATTATCTCACATTATAGTGTTCTTGCAAGAATATTGTTTTGAAGGGACTATGCTGTCTTCAAGGCAAATGGTCAGCTGTAAGCGGCATTTTCCTTTGATATGTTGTTTTGTTCAAAGAATGCTGCAATGTGCATCGACCATTGCACTCTTTGACAGCAATACTGAATCTTAATCACACACTGCATATTGTGTAGGAATCTAATCTAGTGTTTTGAAAACAATGCTGTATGATTGCAAGGAAGGCGTACTATTTTTCTGAAAGAAAAACTGCACTTCTTCAGAAAAGAACGCTGCATTTTCAGAGGCACGCTCTATATTTTGTAGGGATATAGTTTCTTGAAAGAAGTAATGCATTGTCTTGAAGGAAAGCTGCAGCGTATGAATGAACAGTGTTTTTTAAAAGCATGGAAAGGAATACTGCAATTTACAATGCATTGATTCCTTCAAGAAATGCTGTGCTTTTTGACCTGAGTATGTGTTTATCCTTTTTGAGAGCAATAGTGTGTATTTACTTTGTTTTTGCCAAAGGGTCCCAACAAATACTACCTCTTTGAGATTAGCAAAAGGCTCAAAATGGATCAACAATGATCAACATGGTAGATCTTTGGGAGGAAGTACCACACATATACATATATATATACACATAATTTACATTTATGTATATATATATATACACATAATTTACATTTATGTATATATATAATATATATATATACATAATTATATATATGTACGTATTCTACACGTATTTATTCCTACCTTCCTTGGTTGCACTGTTCATGTGTTGTTTCTGGCGCACCAGGTTAAGTTCCCTGGTTCCGCGCAAGCGTGCTTTGGCCACTTGGCTAAAACCGAAATCGACTGCAGGATGGTTAATGATGGTTAATGATGGTTGATGATGGTTGATTATGGTTAATGATGGTTAATGTTGATTGATGATGATTGATGATGATTGAAATGGTGGTTGATGATGATGGTTCAGACATGTTAAACACCATGGTTTCCCTGGGAAATGATCTAGAAATGCGGGGTGGGTTCCACAGTTCCACATCTATGTTAGTTTACAGTGCAGATAGTATGTTAATAATGTTAATCTGTTGCTAGGCATTTGCTAGCCAGTTGTTTTTTCTGTGTTTGTTTTCTTTTTCTGGGACATCTAACAGGGTAGATGAATGGATATGACCAGCCGGCAGGGGGGCATAGGAATGTACTGGGATGATACCAACAATATGATATGAGTGTGTCATGATTTGGCCAGAAATGCGGTACACCAGTAGTGTACCCAAAATGCCAAAATGAATAGTCAAGACGCAGGGATAATAGATAATAATTGATGATAATTGATAAATAATCATATGTTTACAACATCTTTGGACATACCCACTAACCCTGGAGCCCATGTTCAAGGCAATGTCAGACCTTCTGGCGGGGTGGCATTTTTTTTTTTTGGCGAGAGTGTTCTCATTTTGGCTTGACTTCAAACATATAAAAGGTGGCTTGGGAATTTAGATATCAAAGAAGATGGTCAGTAGTCGTCTATGATCCCTTTAAAAAACCGGGGGCATCGTGGGATTTTTTTCGGTCAAACCCTGAGACACGGAGGGACCGAAAAAAAACCAGCCATGCCCCAGGGACTGAGATGAGAATGGGCATCAAGAACGCAGAGATTCTGGTGCGCCTGCGAAGCGCAGATTGCATTTGCAGGTCTTGGCAAAGAAATGAACATTGCCATAGTAAACCATACCTTACCTTTATTTGATCATATTTGATCATTTGGTACTATTTTTCAAATGGTGCCATAGTATTTCCAGAAAGGTAAGGTTTGGTAGTTGCTCTGGGAATACCAATTTCTTCCCTTTCTGGAAATCCCAGCGGGTGATCTGCATATGGTGGAGGTTTCCGATGTGAAAAACGTCGGTTGTGTGATGTTGTTCAGTTCCAAGTGCCTGAAGTGTAAAAAATGTGTTGCAATTGGAATGTGAATTGGTGATCTTTGGAACTGATTCACTGTCAATTCATGATGATATTCCAATTTACTACAAGACTGTAGCTGTTTGCCGTGGTATTCTGGATATTTCTGGATCCACCTGGCGCTGTTTCCGCTGTTTCTTTGGATCCACGTGCCAGGTTACCAACCCCAACTTGATGCTTGGAATGGAATCTCCAGGACCGCTGCTGGAAGTTCGTATGAATATGTCCAGACTATTTCGGGGTGATTATTATATATATTATATTCGACATAACAGTTTCATGATTGTCATTAATTTCATTAATTATTACTATTTGATACTATTTGCATATAGGCATTGTGTTCTTCTGTGGTCAGTTTTCCGATCATCATGGGTTCGAACCCACACTTCATTGGCACATTTCGAACCCACAAAACCTATGAATTTACATGACTTTAGCATACCTTTTGGGAGTCAACATCCTTACTTTAGCCATCCGGGTACCATCCGGGTGCCAGGCTTCGCCGACCAGATTTTCTCCAGTGATCTGAAGCAGAAGCAGCAATTTGTTTGTTGGAACATGTTGTAACATGACAAACCTTACCTTCAATAACTTTCAACAATTCAAATCTTTTGATGATAAGTTAACATAATTTAACAATCCCATTTAGTTAACAGTATTTAATGGAATTTGGTTATTGGATGATATTGGATGTAAAAAAGGCAAATCTTTTGTTGCCATATTGATTTGTATTTCAACAATCTTCAACAGTCGTCCATTCCGTTCAAAAGCGTCCGGATGACCGAATCCGGACCCAACCGCCGCAATACAGGAGCCGCAGAATACAGTCCATCGCAAGAAGCTGTGCGTCGACAACATCCCAAGTACAGCTTCGCAGATAATGTGCAGGCCATGATGGCCATGTATCAGGGGTATCGTATGTGGGTCATGGTGGGTCAGCCTGAAATGGGGGAATACCATGGAATACCCTCTGGTAATTTGTTACAGTTTGCTATTGAAAATGGCCATTGATAGTGAGTTGTCCCATTAATAGCATGGTGGATCTTTCCATAGTTTTTTGTTAACGCTTACCAGGCCGGGTACCCTTCTAGATTCTAAGTGGCCATCTAACGGGGAAAAAATTAAAACGAATCAAACAATGGGAACTTAGAGTAGTACCATATCCGACAAAGCCATGGCATGTCAGGGATGAAAAGGTGGCGAGTCTCGTATCTCAGATGATCTCTCTAATTGGCTCAAGGATCTGCGATGTTCAAGTTTGTTAAGATGGGAACAAAAACACTTGATGATCTTGATGCACATGCTTCATGTTTGAAGTTTGTGCGAGTTCCGGGCCAGTGCGTTTGATATGAACAGGTCTTTCAAGGAGAGTTTCTCCGGATGATTAGAGTTCGTCAAATACAGTGACTGAAACGCCGTTCTTGGGCTGTTGGGACAAGATCGTGGTTTCAATCACGTTCGATTTGCAACAAAAGCCTAAAAGTGCTAAAACTGGAATCATGATGAATCATGATGAATCATGATGAATCATGATGAATCATGATGAATCATGATCCCTGGCGAGTAATGGCGAGTAAACCGGCCATCGGGCCATTCCCATGAAAACCAACCATGGGGTCCTTCTCATAGGTTGAATCCATCGCACCAAGGTTTGGACTGCCATAGCCGACTCCAGGCTTCCTGGAAGATTACCCATTGAGGATTTTCCTGTTAAGATCTTAATTATATTGTTAATTATTAAAAACATGTTATTAGTATAATTAACATTTTTTATAGTTAACATGTTTCCATCTTAGATGTTAATTAGATGTATAATTAGTATAACTTTTTTCCATCTTAGTATAATTAGATGATTGTTGTGTATTTTTGTTTGTTGAGATGTATTTTTTTTGCATTCCATTGCAATGTCCGAGAGGACAACGAGCCAGGTTGGCCGGTGTGATGTGCTTTTTTGTGCCTCCCCGTTGTGTTGATTGGTTTATTAGACCCAGAATACTGTAGAATACTGTAGAATACTATAGGTAGATACTGATAGATAGATATGCTGCAGATACATATATATATACGATAAACTATTATGAACTCAGTAACTGGTTTTTAGTTACACAGCGAACTGCTAGCAGCGAAAAAAATGCGAAAAAATGCGCGTCAGGAGCGGGTGCAAAACGCCAAGCCCGTGACGCGGCTCACATTGCCGGCGACTGGAACCCCCAGGATGGGCATGGCTTCCTGTTCACATTTTCCCTTAAACCAATCCGGTGAAAGGCTTGTGTTTCACTCATTAAAAAAGGCCCCCAACTTTTTGTTGATCAATGATGATCAATCATCAGCTTTTCTTGGGTTTCATCCATATGCTGGAAATGGTTTGGCCAAAGGTATGGTTGCTTCACCTTGTGTATTGACTCTGTTCAGAGGCCCAACTTGAAACCCTGGGTATGTTTGGTGATAGCACAATCACATGGATGTTTTTTTCATAGGACCTGGGATGGTCAACCCTTCAGAAAGCCAATTGAAAACTGATATGGGATTCAATGTAATCATGTAATCACTCAGGGTTTTGTCATGTTTTGTATGTGTAGGAGCGTTGTGTTTGTTTCGACGGTGGAAGATACATGAAGATAACTGGTTTGAGTGTCGAATAGCGGTGATATTGCCCCGATAACAAGATGTTGGTTTTGGTGACCTCAGGCATATTCAGGCTAGTTTCAGACTTGTTGGTCGCCCAAACGCTTTACAGACATTTAGTTCATTGACTGAATCCATGTTGGGGCAAATGAATCAACCATCGTTGAACAATTGGTTCATAAAGATGATAAAGAACCCAGTTACATATATATATAGCTGGTTGGTGGTTTGGAACATTTTTTATTGTCCATAAAATATGGGATAATCCTTCCCATTGACTATTTTTCAAGATGGTTAAAACCAACCAGATATATATTTATAAGTCAGTAACAACCCAATTGAATCACAAGCCTGGAGAAACATGACCAGGGTTTGTAGCCACTTGAATCCAATTGTGATTCACCAAAATCATGGCTTATGATTCACCAAGTGACAAAAAACATTGGATATCATGGCTATATTTCCAAAATATTATCATTGATTTTATTTCTAAAACATGATAAAACCAATCTTTGGAATGTTTCCTGCATCCGCAGCATCTGCTTCGCCCACACTTCCCATTAGCCGAAAGCGCTGTATGGCGTGCTCGCCGAAAGCGCCCAAAGCCCCTCCCTTCATTCCTGGCCTCGTGAACAGTGTCACTCTGGCGGGTTAACTGGGGAGCAGTTGGATTGAAATAAATCAGTATAGCATTGTTTTCGGCCATGGTCAAAAAAATGAAATGCCTCCATATATATGTTGGGATACAAGCATATACAAGCCCTATAAGCATCTATAAGGTTTGTTCTTAGCCTTCATAGCAAGAGTCGCAAAGGGCAGGCTGCATCAGGCCACTGTACAATTCACTTCCCATTTTGACATAGTTCGTTATGACCCATGTTGTGCGCCACAAATCGGAAGAAGCTGTGTGCAGCTCCCGGCTGTGTCCCCTTTTTTGAATAGCGGCATCAGTTCGGTGGAGGATGCGCCATGAGCGGAAAATCAGTTCTGCCAATTCGACCGGAAAACATCAGAAGCATCAGGGAATATCAATGATATTTGAAAGCATCAACTCATTTTGAGAATATGTCCGCTCACATTGTACATGGTGCCCAGTTTCAGATCATTTGCAGCTCTAGCAACTTCAAAGAAATCAGCTTAGATGATAAGCCTCAACCTAGACCATGTAATGTTTTTGTCTACTACCTTCATTGGGAAAGTTTGGGCTAAATGTCGGTATGTATGATTATAGATGTAGGTATAATATTAGTAAAACAATAGCATCCATCATCCCCAAGTTTACCTTTTTTATGCTTTTTCAAACCATCAGAATATCGGTGGTTTGTAAGTGCTTCGCTGGCAATATATGTGTGTGGCACAATACTCGGATGATGATCCCCAATCAAACTATTCCTGGGCTCAGAGGCTCAGCTGCATGGCATACATGTTCCAAAATTGCCACTGGTTGGTTTTGCTTGAAACCGGTATCCTGGGATATCCTGGGTAGGTCTCCGTCCCCAACTGCATGTGTTGAGGCGGCAGACCTGGCACAAAGGGAATTGGAAGAGATTGATGCAGCCAAATTGAAAGCTCCAGAGGACCAGCTTTGATTCCTTTCTTTGGTGAGCTTTCAACATTTTAAAACATTGAAACATGTTTCAAGTCTCAGATTTTATGGACACCTCAAAAGGTGCTGAATCATGTCACCTCCGGATGAATAAACCTTCATTGATTACAAAAAGGGGGTGGCCACCACAAAGTCAGGCCAGTTGCTAGTTACATTGCACACAGATCCCCAGGTTTGCCCAAGGAAAGAATAATCTATTTTTAACGACCTCAATCAAAAGATATGAAATTCTGTTTACAATGTGAGCATTGGATTGCGGCGTGGCAAGAGAACTGTACCGCTATTAGGGTTTCTTTTAATGTTTACACATGGCAAAAAATTGTCCTACCCGCTCATGGGACAACAAACCATATAGCTTTTAAGTTTTATTTTCATAAGATATAAAATTTCATCCCCATGAAGCAATTAACCATACTGCAATGAGAGTGTTGTTTGGGTTTTGCACAGGATATGACATCTCACACCCCCATGGAACAAGCAAGTAACCAAACCAGTTTCATCAGCATCAGCATCATCATCATCATCATCATGTTTGCTTGCCCGGAGGCTCTTTCGGAGTTTGAGCTAACATAGCATATCATAGCATCCCCCCCAATTCAACAGCCGAGGGCTTCAATCCGATGCATTTCACCAGGCATGATTTGTGTTTTTTGTTTATGATTAATCAGTGTCATGCATGCGTTGTTTTGTGTTATTGCAACTATCAGTATTGATCGTTATTGTTATTATTGCTAATGTAATTGTCATTAGTAGTGGTAGTTTTGTTTTTTATTATTACTAATGTGGTTTCATGTGGTTGTGTATTGTATTTTATTGTACTGTTTTTTTTATTGTCGTGTATGGTAATGTAATAATATAGGTTATATACTATAATATGATATGATATATTTTCAAATCATATCATGTAATGTAATGTAATGGTATGGATGGATGTATGTAATGTATGTAATGTAATGCAATGTAATGTAATGCAATGTAATGTAATGTAATATAATGTAATGTAATGTAATGTGATATAATGTAATGTAATGTAATGTAATGGAATGTAATGTAATGTATAAATGTAGTGTAATGTAATGTAATGTAATGTAATGTAATGTAATGTATGCATGCATGCATGTATGTATGTATGTATGTCTAATATATATACATACATATGCATTGAATATTTGCAACCTGAACGTTAACACCCCACCCCATGATCAACGTAACATCACCAGCGTAACATGAACATGAACGTTAGCATCCCACCCCACCCCACCCCATGATCAGCGTAACACCATGTAACACCATCAGCGTAACCTGAACATGAACGTTACCATCCCACCCCACCCCACCCCACCCCACCCCATGATCAGCGTAACATCATCAGCTTAACATG
>Ga0126342_10018752_pt1 | contig 11828 bp, 13 predicted proteins | sample Cyp1metagenome_FD_92528 | JGI IMG/M metagenome (GOLD analysis project Ga0126342, IMG submission 92528) | Coral microbial communities from Lord Howe Island, Old Settlement Bay, Australia - Cyphastrea 1 metagenome | ecosystem: Host-associated > Invertebrates > Cnidaria > Coral ... | reverse complement strand
CCAATTTGGGTATCGCTAATGTGGATATTAGAGAAATACAATGACATAACCTTGAAAAGGGGCATCGCTAATTTGGGAAGGTCCCATCGCTTACCGTGTGTTTTTAACAATTTCCATCAATTTTTCCATGAACCAATGTCCGTCCAATACATATTTAATATTGCCGGGGTTTTTGCGGTGGCTCATATATATATATACATACATACATACATACATACATACATACACACATACACACATAGAGAGATCCCCATCTATGGTAGAAGACTCGGTTGTATCTTTTTCTCTCTCCCCCTCTACATATATATATATATATTATACACAATAATATAGTGTGTATATATATAGAGAGAGAGAGAGAGCCATCCTAGAGTAGGTAGAATATCAAAAATCCTCAGCAAAATAGGAAACATTTTGAATACTCCATGTTCTATCTACTTCAGAATGATTATAACATAACATGAGTGATTAAGTACTTCACTACCCATCCCTACGGTTGACCATCGAGAGAATCTCTTCGGCACCTCTTTACCCGCGGCCGGGGAAACTTTCTACCTCGAACAAGCTCGGGTGGTGATGGCCCAAAGTTGGCTAACTCGGTTAATAACTTTCTGGTTTGTGGTTTCAACCCTCTGAAAAATATTAGTCAGTTGGGATTATTATTGCCAATATATGGAAAAATAAAAAATGTTCCAAACCACCAACCAGCTTTGCTAACTAGGGTGTATGGTGATGAAATATCTATAGTTAGTGGGTTAACAGACCAACTCACAACCAACAAGTTTGTGGTGATGTCAGAATCAACCATCAAAACTGGTTGTGGTTTGAAACAGCAAAACTTGGGATTCGATCAAGCAAAATGGTGAAATGAAAGCTCCCTGACGTTGGCCATTCCTTTGCAGTAGTAACCATCCCATATTTCAGTATCCAACGGCTGGGTCCATAACGATTCAAGGACACCTGTTATGGCTAATCTTGGATACCCTGCGAAAAGATTTGGGTATTCTTTTGCCGTTTTGGATCATCAGATAGGTTCAAAACATAGGCGACACACCGGCCCTGTGACGAAGTCAGGATCAAAACATCCAAGTTTTGGGAACTTTCCAGGAGCGTCCCCAAGTCTGAGCGCACAATGTGCTGTGCTTCCTTGTATGGATCTTGGTTTAGCATGAGTCGCTGGATGGCAACTGGTTGGTTCCAACAAATTACAACTCGGATGCATCGCAATAAAACCTTTGATATTCCACATGTTGTGTGGCATTTTTTCTACAACATCATATCTTGTGGTAGACTTGCATAGATGCCCCGGATGCCCCAACAAAATCATCTGCTCTGTGGTAGAAGCTAACATGTTTCATATGTTTTCCGCGGCTTCCCGTGGAAAATGATCCAACTAACCGAGGTGGTTTCCACCTCCCCTGGCAATCCAAGCCCCGCATTTCGCCCAGGTGCTGGGCTTTGATACTTTGCTTTCCTGCGGAGGCTTGGGCCATTGGATGCTGTTTCATGATGTAGGCGACTCAAAGCCACTGTGTATGTATGGAGGTGTCCTGAGTCATAGGGCTACCCCTATGTTATCATCCATGTTACATTGCTATTTTCCATTAACCATCCAGCGAGCTTGGGGTACCACCATGACTATGGAACCCCCCACGAGTATATAACATTGGGTTGTGCCGTGGCGGATGAGGATGATCATGGCTGAATGGGGCCCCATTTTCCTCAAACTACCATGGCTTCCGGCTCATTTTTTTAAAATGCGACATAGATCTATTCGCTGGTATGGATGTTCAATGGAAACTCAAAGTGACTCACCACATCAAAATGATAGGACCACTGTCACAGCTGATTCAAGGTAGAGTTTTTCAGGCTTTCAGCCACAGGTAGTCAAGGTACTCAAAGACGGGTACAGGTCAACGTTGTTTCACTCAACATGGTTTTATTCAGAAAACTGGAGGGTAAAGGGTATCCCGAATCTATGGCCATATTTATAACTATACATATTTAATGGGATTGACGTCATAGATTATAATGGACATAACAAAAAACTATAAATACATCATATAAATATAGCATGTATGTTCTCAGAAAATTCCCAGAGCTAAATTCTAGCCATATACCCATAGGATCCATGTATTCTATTTATGGTAACATGGATCCCATCAATATACCCCCAAAGTTAGCATATCTTAGCATATATATATAAATATATCTATATATATCTATATATACACTCTTAGCATACATATACCATACATGGATCCTCTGGGATAGTTCATGTGATTTTATGAGAAAAGTACCCTACAGTTGGAGAAAAAAAACATGACGCATCCACCTGCCGTCAAAGATGGCTGGGAAACGCCCGGTTTTTCATCACGAAATCATCTTAATCAAAATGGACCCGACCGGTGGATGGAAGAAATCCGAATCACCAGTTGAAAACGGTGGTTTATCCCATTATTTATAGGGGTTTCAACCATTCAAGGTGATGCAGGATTTCTCCCATCCACAGTATAGTGGAGTTTTAATGTGATTTTAACCAACTTATATGATATGATTGGGTTGAAAGTGGTTAATACCCAGAATGCAATACAATCGTTATGTTGAAATGATGATACACCATCAACTTTGGGGTGGCCTATGGTTAAACAAACGGGAGATGTTGCAAAAGCAAAACCAATGTGAGACCGTCACCAAACTTCACCCAGTAGGCTATAACCCAGCTGAGCAGCAAAGAAAACAAAAACAGCTGGTTGATGACTGTAATAGAAGGGTGTGCGCTATCAAATACACCGGTCACAATCGATTGTGGGAGTTGACACTCGCCAACCATCATGTATAATCTCAAAAAGATATGTTTTACCTTCTGTGTATGTATGTATGTATGTAAATATATATATATATATATATATATATATGTGTATTCTTAACGTTTATATTTCCAAAAAAATACAATATACTCCAGTATAACGTGCATGATAATATACAGTATACATGCTATTGAAAACTGACCATAATCATTGGCTGTTTTAGGTTTTCCCCACTTTAACTGACGGTTGAACAAAACATTGGTTATATAGTGTTAAATATATATATATATATATTGATCCCATATAATAAGGTGGTTATATATACACATCCCATAGTTATATATATATATATATTGGTTATATATATAGCCTATAGTTACATTATATATATATAGAATATATATATATATTATATATATATGATTATATATGGCATATTTGATCCCATCAATGAGATCCCACTTAATTGAATCCCATATCCATCGTAGCCATCACTTCCTCCAAGTGATACCCAGAGCTCCGAGCAGCTCCAGCAACACCAACTACTGGAGAGGTAGCAGCTCCAATGATATACCATGAGAATATGGTAATATATAACCAATATATAACTATGAACAAATGGCATGCTATGATATATATATAACTATCTATACACATCTCATGACTCCAATAATACTCCAATTAGAAATGGTATATATACATATAATTACATATATATAGTGGTGATAATATCATGAGCATAGACTTATATTCCATCAATTGGTGATATTCCATGAACCCCCCCAAAAGAAATAGAAGCGGATGTCAAGTCCCAATAGAAAATGTCTCACAGTAACCATCCATTTTGATAAAAATGTAAAATTTCACCGCCCTGAATGAAGGCTATTGATGGATGATTTCCCTATGACTTCCCCTCTGGGCTTTGCAAAACAAAGTTGGGATATGAAACGGTATAGATACTAATACTGATTAACAATTTACTAAGTCTTAGTAACTTACTCAGTCAGACAATCCTCCAAGTATGACTAAATCAGATTCAATGGTATATATATATATGAATACTTACATAATATAATCCATGTACTAAGTCTAAGTTATGACTCCCCCTTTCGGCCAAACGGCCAAAAAACAATGGTTCTCCCCACCTCCAAGACGAAGTCGAGATTCGCCATCTCCTCATTGGCTGGATCCTGGCGCCACACCTGCACCACGGATCGATGGATGATGGCAGACTTACTGTTTATGGAGCAACCCCCCAAAAAAGATGGAAAAGTCATTGGTGACTCTTTATTGTCAATAGATGATATCAATTTAGTGTACTATCATCTATGATATCAATTTAGTGTACTATCACCTATGTACCATCATCTATGAAATATATTTAGAGACTATATTTATCAATATATCATAGATTCTTCAAATCTTTTTCACCGATTTTTGCTTTTCTATCTTGTTTTGAAAGGCAAACGCTTTGAGATCGGGACATGTGGCGGGAAAACCACCCAATCCATGGATCGTTGGTTCCAAGTTTGGAGGCCGCGAACTGGAGGTGTTTACAGCTGGGACACCCAGCTATCTAAAGGCTCATTTTTACTAGTTGCCATGTACAGCACCAGGTTTGTTGGCTGTAGGTCATTTATATGAATACATACATACATATATATATAAACTATATATAATGAATATCAAATCGACATTATTCTCATAACATGTGCTCAATCCGCGGGAATTTTCGGTTAAAATGGCTCAATCCCCCATATCTTGTTAGCTAATCGCCATATTTTTTCGGTATCCCAGCCTCCAGTTCTTTCCGGAAGCGCTCTTGATCCTGGGACTTGGTGAATTGAGTCAATTGGTGACGGTCGAAAAACTGAGGGTACAATAACTCACATTTTGCTGCTGGTTATATAACTCCTAATTAAATTTGTAACGGATATACATGGATATACCCATTATATTATGTAAATATGCCAGATCTTCGATCCGCGTGGGACTTTACAGTAGACTTTCTGGTTGAACCATACTAAACCATGATAGCTGCCGGTTTATGCAAAGGAGAGTGCCGCCTGGTAATGTCAAATAGCTTTGGAACATCCAAGAATCACCATTTGAAATACTAGATCCAACAAATAGCTGGGCCAATCTCCATGGCTATATTTAAAGCACAAGAGGGTAGAACCCCAAAACCAGTCATCTTGCGCCAGGAAAAAACTGCGGCCAATTCTGAGAAAAACTGAAACCTTCAAGCTTGAATTGTTGGTTGGTCAGCAAAAAACATGGAGAGTTTAAACAGCAAAAGTGGTGATATAAAGGGGGTTCTTATGGAATCACAACCATTTACAACCAACTTGAGATGATTAGGGTGTGTCTGCAAATGGGATGTACTGTATACCACAGCCATTGAAATTCAGGGAAATGATGATAAACCCTGATATAAACCATGATAAACCACTCATCTTCTTCTGTTAAAATGACATTCCCAGGCCCGCCAAGGTAGAGCAGTGTCCTCTGCTGCGCGCACCACATAGTCCATCTTCTCCTGGTCATCCCGCGGAACCCAAACATGGAAATAGAAATCCCCATGATATATAATCATGGACCGTGATCTATATATATATAAATAAACATATCTATCTATTATCATGATCATCATGATCTATCCCCATAATATATCTATAATATATAATAGTATTAAACTCTATTACATCACATATATTGTGACCATCTATTATTTATTGTTATTTATTATGATTATGACCATCAATGGACTGATGGTCATCCCCAAAAACCTGGGTAATTGTCTACGTTATATAATCCATGATTCAGCATGGCACATCTTAACCCAAACAACATTGGGTCCTCCAACAGACAAAGGATGAACATATGTCTGGTGGTTGGTGCTTACGCGCCGAAATATCAACCGTTTATCAACCATTTTGGATCAGCATTCAAAGTACAGCAACGTTTGAAAGCGCCCACCAAGCAAAACATCGAGGCAATTGTTGATACAAGATGATGCTCCGCAAAACAACTAGATTATACATTCCATCACCGTCTTGTCTATCTTGTCTAGAGGTCCTGTCCCTTTGATGGTGAAACGTGCTTGGGCTGTTTCCAATTGGTGTGGGGCCCGTGTTGCCGCTCCTTTTGAACATGCCATAAAAAGTGGTATGTACCTTGCTGTTACTTGTGACAGTGGCCTTGTTTTCGTATGTTTGAGAGTGTTTGAAAATTAAACTGGTCAGGCTGCGCCCTGCTGCGCAGTGGGAAAGGTTGACAATGATGGTTATCCATCTGGTACTCATTTCAACCATTGGTAGGTAAATACCCAAGACGGGTAGCGTCCTACCACAATCCTGCGCGCAAAGGAAAGTGAGAAAGTGGTGGTTTGAACCCTTGAAAAAAATGTCATTTTCATCCCGTTTGTTGGATGGATGGAAAATCAAAAAATCGTTGAAACATGTTGAACCCATCAACCAGATATAATCAGATCATCATCATTAGTTGATGTTGGTGATTTACTGTTATACACACACATTCATATTACCCATGATCTTTGGCTAAATCCGCAGAAACGTCACCGAAAACGGCACCCCTTCGCCGCTTCGTCAAAAACGGCACCTCGTCTGAGAGTTTGGACCATGCTTTGCGCAAGGCCAACAACTTGGAGACCTCGGGAGCACCCTAAACAAATATCATCAAACAAACCTAGACGACATCAATTATCTAAGATTATTATCAGGATAGGATATTGCTATCGATCGGTTACTAATAAGAAAAGAAAATAATCTGGAATATAATATCATAAAATAAAAATAATCTGCAAGATACAATGCAATAGCATGAAATAAAAATAAAACATTATACAACCAAAAAAGTGTAAAGAACATCTAAAATAATAAAATACAACAACAAAAAACATTATAATTAAACGTTATATGAAAAATTACTACTGAACGTTATCAAATATTATATAACACAATTAAATTATGTTAGCATATATAAAAAGGAAAAAAATAAAAATGATAAAAATTGAAAACCCAAAAATGTATAATAGAAACATGAAGTACAATATATATATATATATATATAATCAAAACAATCAAAAATAAAATATATTAAGATAAAATACTTCAAAAAATATTAACATCCCACAAACTCTGTCCGTCATAAACGACGTAATTACACTGGAAGAAAGCGTTTGATACGCAAATACATCCAGCAGTCTGTGAAGGAGGCCAACTCCAATCTGTACCTCCACGCGCTCCAGAATTAGTCTGACGTTACTGACAGATCCCACCCGCTGGCATCCGCACTGCGAACCTTGCCATCGGGTGAAGTTTCCAGGAGGGGCTCCATATCCTTGAAGGTAGACTTCAAGGACTCATCATCATGGCCGACCCCGACGGCCGCACCATTGACAGGCTTCAGGGTTTTGTAGGCATCAATGTCTTCCTTGTCCTGGTCGAAAGGGGGTATTCATGAGTCTCCACCTCTGGGCTGCACGCTTCTTCGCACAGTGCCCTTCTGTTTTAATGAAGAGCTGTATCGGGACCATAAGACCGTAAGCAGCGAAGTCGCCGGGTCTGGCTTCTGCGAGGTGTCGCGCAAAGACGTACCGAAGGAGCAGCCTGATCTTACAAATCTTGATGAGATCAGAAACTTTCTCGGGGTCGTGCTTGATATCGTTGCGCTTGGGTCCAAAGTACCGAGAGGAGAAAGATATTGATTTATCTCCCTCCACGGATTGGATGTGAAATCTCACAAGGTCATCATAAGACAAAGAATCTCCACTCCACGTGGCTGCCATTTCAGCTTCTTTCATCTTCTCAGCTGAGGCTGAGGCAATCTGACCCAGAAGGAATGCTCCTTTCTCGGTAAGGGTTGAATCGACAAGTCGCTCTGCTTTCTGGAGCCACGGCAATGCAATGTCCCACTCCACCAGGCAAACACCGGAGCTTTGAAGATTCACAGTCCCCAAAATCTTTGCCACATTCTTTCCTTCGTCAATGAAGAACCCTGGCACCAGTTGATACCCCGTGGCAGAAAGGTTCAAAGGGGCACGCTTCGGAATGGCATTCTGGATCTCCTGTGCAGCTTTCAGTCGGACAGGTTCATCTGGCTCAATCTGGATAACATGGAGCTTTGCGGCTTCAGTCAAGGCATTCCATCTCTTCTCAGAACCCGGTTGCTTGAGAATGCCAAAGTGTTTATTGGTTCCAATGGATCGGATCCAGCTGGTTGTGACATCATCTAAGCCTCGGACCGGCCAGCCTCTCTGAATGAGTTCTTTTCAAAGGAGAGATTTTGCTTCCTTCCATGTGTCAGTCTTCCCTCCCCCACCATGAAAGGGTGAGCAGAGGTGAAAGGTCACATTGTCACGGCTGTTTGTGTTGCATTGTGACAGGTCACCTTCAAGGTAGATCCTTCGAGCACCCTTTATCCAGCGTGGCGTCTTCTCCTCAATGCAGGCCTCAATGCAGGCAAGGACTGTGTGAACAACAGCGCCCAGGTCATGAAGGGCAAGTGATTCTTCAAGCAAACCTCCCCAAAACAGAATCCCATTGTATTTGAGGACCACGTGGGTACCTGATGGTTTTGCAATGGCGGCCAGTGAAATTTCAAAAAGGAAACACCGGATGGCATTCATCACAGCTTTGGCTGGTGCAGCAGTTTCAGACTTTGGTTGGAGATCGCCAAGCACCTCATGAGAAGCAAATTGGCACGGTACCCACTCCCAATCCGCAGCAACAAGGACTTTCTTCAGGGTTCCCAACAACATCTCCACAAGGAGATGGGTATCACAAAGGGAAGCTCTGCAGGATGCAACAATCTTACTACCCATTTCAACGATGGAAACATGCGGCAAGTGGCTCAGGAACTCATGCATCTCAGCGTCAGGCCTGGAAAATCGACATGAGGCGAAATCACAAAAATCCACGGCATGGCAACGTGAGTCCTTCAAAGTGAGAAGTAAGAATGAGTCCGCGTCACAGAGATGCAGTGTACTGGCCACAGGGCAAGGTCCCAAGCAACAAGATCGAGATGAGACAACAGGCCAAGCAAGTCGGTCTTCATTTGATCAATGGTCCCACCTGCTTTGCAAACTACCCATGTCTTACCAGTCTCACAGAGCACCTTAGCTGTCGAGCAAACACGGTGGAAAGGCACATGAGTGTCCTGTTCAATCAACATGGAGTTCGGAATCACCCGGCCTTCAGACCCAATGGCAACCATGTACCCCGCATGCTGAAGTTCAAAGGACAGCAGAATTTCAGAGAGACTCTGGGATCCATCCGTATGAAGAACATGTTGAACATCGTCAATCTGGCAAAAAACTTGGTAGCCGCAAATGAATGGGCAGGTGGGCGCAAGAGGGTCAACTTCACCGAAACATCTTGCAGAATCTTTGGGGTCACCTGATGATGCAATCTCTTCAGTGTCGGAAATGGTCTCATCATGTGGATGGCTGGCATCAGGCTGTGCTGCAGCGGGGAAGTTCTTGGGAAAAATCCAGGCATCACAACAATCTCTGCATTGTCGGCGTGAAGTCTGGACAACAGACACATCTCGTTGATCACACATCGGTTCACATGGAATCTCGCATCAAACATGCTCAGGCCGGCAACCAATGCAAGCAATGCGTGTTGGACAGCAATGCAATTCCCCACAATTAGGTGGCCATGCTCTTTTGGGAGACATAAAAACCCATGAAGACTGGCAATCTCAAATGGGCTAAGGAACCGGATTCCAAAGCGACCCATGAAAAGCTCAGTGAAGAGCCCCCTCTTCTCCAGGGCACTTGCAGGCAGGTTGTGCTGATTACCATATTAGGCGACAAAAGTGGCCAGAAAGCTCAGAGCTCCACGGAGCCTTTTGTCTCAGCACCTGATTAGAACATTCGATTTCGTAGTTGAGGCTACGTTTCACCTGGCAACCCTTGGTCATGTACTTGGGGTTGGCATAAATAGCCAACAGCTCTTCTGGCAAAGTGAGATCACGCTCATATGGCTTTCTGGCCTTCAATCAAGGTCTTGAAGGATCCCAAGTTACAAGAAGGTAACGGGATGAAACCACACCCAGCAACTAAGTTTTGCGGTGAAACGGTTGGGACAAAACAGCAAGCCATCTTTTCCTGGAAACTGGAGTGATATCCTTCAAATCTTCAATAGATTCCCACCCGGCTTGTATCCCGCCCATTTCATGCAGTCCAGGATGCCCTGGAAGTGCGGGTGGCAACGGAAGGAATCAACACTCTCCATGACAACCAAATATGGGCGGACCAAACGCAAGTTGGCAATAGCTTCCACAAGTGATCTACCAGCCAGGTCATGAAGGCCATCTGGATCAGACGCTCTTCTCCATGGTGGGCAGGGACTTGACATGGTACAAACAACGCGGGTGGCCCATGGGACCAACTTGACCCAGTTCTTTTCAGCCACATCCCCAACAAACATCATGTCATCATGTGGGAAAGGTCCGAAAAAAGGGACAGGCATGTTGAGTCGAATGTCATCAGCCCAGAAACAGACAGGGACACCGAAAGACTTGGCATAGCACCCAGCAATGTCATGATCAATCTCGACTGCAAGTGACTGCATGCGCGCGTTGAGCTGGCTTTGCAAGACAGCAGCAGCTTGCTTCCATCCACCAAATCCACCGGCAAAAAGTTCAAGGTGGAACCACGGCAATTTATCCTCGCAAGTGGCTTTCGGCAGAACCATGGAACAGGCAGGGACAACATGGAAAAGCAGCACTTGGACTTGTGGGTCATCAGCACATGGATGCAAACACTGGAATCCACACGGTTGCAGTTGCAGGACTTTGGCCCGACTGGACCGTGGCCCTGGACATGACAGACCCCTCTTGCAGGACAAGGGCGGAACAACGACCAGAGCGAGCGACATGACCCGCACCCTGGGCAGTCGGAGGCTGGACACAGGTTCGGATGCATTACACTCCTTGTCCACGAGGGCATGGGTGACTGATGGCCTTGGACGCGGCAGACTCATCGGACAAGACCTGGGCAGGACGGACTGACCGACAGGCACAGATGCATTACACTCCTTGCCATGACAGGCAGGAGGGCCTGAAAAAAGGGCAGACATGCCATCAACCTCACCTGACATGGAATCCATGACTGTCGAATCAACTGAATGGCCAAGGCTTCTCTGGTGATTTTCCAACACAGAGGAGGGCATGAGAGATGATAAAGGGCAAATTGAGGACCCTTCAAATTGTACACTCAACAAGGACATCTCGGAAATCATGCCACACTGTTGAACAGGGAGGAACCCTACATCCATCGTAAGCTCAACAAATGGCCGAAGGGCACCTGAGTTCGGCTTTGCGCAGTGATGATCGGCACAATTCTCATGCAAACAGCACTGAAGAAGCTGACTGGGGGGGGCAGCAAGGGAACCCCGAAACACCCAGGAATCACCGATGGTGGAGATACCTAAGAAGTTGACCTGATCCACAAAGAGATCCGTCAATATCTTCAATTCATCCCCAATACCGGTCCATTCGTATGAACTCACCAAATTGCCCAGCCAACCACCTGGGACCATGGCAGCACTCAATTGGAACCAAAGTTACAACCACGCCCCGGGAAGGCTTGAGTGACAGTGGCTACCCTAGTTTTGACCATAGCCCACATGCAACCCATCTACCAACCTGTTGCCATCACATCAGCTGGACAATCAATTGAATTCGGTGAATTGTCTAGTTTGACATCTAGTCCAATCTTCATTGCATCTATCTATCTATCTAACTATCTAACTATCTATCTACCTATCGATCGATCTATCTATCTATCTATCTATCTATAAATTAAAATTACTTTACTTCGTGTGATCCCCACCATGACATTTATACATTTTGTTACTGGCAAACCTTCTGGCATTCTATCTGACATATTTTCTGGCATTCGATCTGGCATATCTTCTGGCATTCTACCTGGCATATCTTCTGGCAGATGTTCTGGCATATCTTCTGGCAGATGTTCTGGCATATCTT
>Ga0126342_10018751_pt1 | contig 11828 bp, 12 predicted proteins | sample Cyp1metagenome_FD_92528 | JGI IMG/M metagenome (GOLD analysis project Ga0126342, IMG submission 92528) | Coral microbial communities from Lord Howe Island, Old Settlement Bay, Australia - Cyphastrea 1 metagenome | ecosystem: Host-associated > Invertebrates > Cnidaria > Coral ... | reverse complement strand
AAGTCCGCAGGGCTCCGCTTTCCTGGATGCGGGAACTCCGCGAGGGGCGACGACGTAGCCAGGGTAGCCCAAATAAATGGAGATATCATGGGTTGAATGGTGTTCATAGTGGTTAGGATTTTCTGATAATTGTTAATAGATGTTACTAGTGCTGAGAGTGATAATGGTTAATGATGTAATAAACCCATATAATATAACTATATGATTATACTATGTTGTAGTATAGTTAAATACTGTATCCAGATGTAACTGGAACTGCACCCGAAGCACTTGCAGCACCACTCTGAAGACTAGTAGTTGAGCCACCCCAAAGATCCAAAATAGAGGAGTCAAGTGTCATCATCATTACCATTGTCATTATCATGTTCATGATCATGATCATTATCATCATCGTCTTCACCGTCACCATCAACATCACCATCACCACCATCACCACCAACACCACCACCACCACCGTCATCATCATCATCATCATCATCACCACCACCACCACCATGACCATGACCATGACCATGACCATGACCATTACCATGACCATCGTCGTCGTCGTCGTCGTGGTCGTGGTCGTGGTCGTGGTCGTCGTCGTCCTCATCATCATCATCATCATCATCATGATCATCATCATCATCATCATCATTTCGTCATCATCATCATCATCATCATCATCAACAACATCACAGTCATCACCCTATGTTTGGATACTACAAAATAGTTGGTTGAAGCCACCAACCAGAAGAACGTGATCCTTATGCCTTGTATGCGTCAGGCTGCGCACTGTCCGACTGTCAAAGTATGTCCCCAGCATTGAAACCTTAAGTGATCGCTTTTAAATTGACTAATAACCAGGACGTATCCAGTATGCATCCAAGATATCCTTTTTCTTTGGGTCCAACCGAAATTTGGCTACCCCAAAATTTGATGGTTGATCATAAGTTGCCCATAGTTCCCCTATGTATACTAAAATCTGCAATTTTAGGGGATATGACACACTCATTTCCTTGGATGTAGCAAATGGGATCCAAAGAAGTCAGGCATCATCGCGCACGCGCCCTCCAAAGTGTTCTCCTGCAAGGTTCGCAGCTGAAAAGGTGGCCGCCAGAGTTTGGAAGTGGTCAAGAAAGTAGACTGTGAAACATGTGGGGATATAATTGATCTGAAATATATACATATGTACAATAATGTCATGTATATATATATACATACATAATCAAGATGTTTTTGATGATTCACTGAGCTTTTGAGTTTCATGGTTTTTGAGCACCACATCATCCAATTGCAGAGCAATTGAGGGTCGATTAATCCATGCCACTGCTGCAGCAATCGCTTCTTTCAACCGGACAATAGCTTGTATGTCAAGTGAGCTGTGGCTAAGATCTTATGATATCTTATGTTTAGATGAAAACATGTACATATATTATATTGTATGTGAAAAAGCTTGCGGATATGTATATATATATATATATATGCATTTTGTTTTGGGCTACATCTCAATTTTCAGGATGGTATTTTCTTGCTGTGTGAACTAACTGCGGAGTGTCCAGGCCCCGCTAGTTCGAGGAAAGTCTCGAAAGCAGACCGTACAGGGTTATCAAATTTATCAACCACCCTTAACCCGGTTAACCCCATGATGACGTCATGATGCTTATACCGTTCCCTTGCAACAGCACTCGACCCGCCACGCCGCTCCGACACCGGCTGGAGACTCGGCCCTCGACGGTCTGGTGGAACAGCATCAAGGAATGTATTCACCTATCGTGCAAGACATAGAGACAGAGAATTGATGTCCGCCCCCGAAATGCACAGAATCGATCAGAATCGGGTATAATGTGAATAATAACCATAATCATATAAATAAGATGTTTTCAAACAAATTTAAATGGATCCATAGGGTACAATTTAGATAGTGCCATCACAATTGTGGGCTTGAGATGGTAGATGGTTGAACTGTTCCGAAATGGGGATCACCAAAAATTCAAAACCATAAAACATGACAAAACAATTTTTTCTGGGGGAGGGGGTATTTCAGATCAGGAGGATGGGATTTTCTTGTCAGTGCTGGTTGGAAAAACATAACTACCCTCCGGCCCTCTGGTAATCAAAATCTCCACTTGTAAGGGATTTCCCATTGCCACGTTTGATTACCAGAGTGTGTATAAATAACGTTTTAACTCTGACATCACCCTGCTATTTCGGGGTGTAGTTGAGGTGTTCTAAACCGCATATCTACCCCTAGAAGTTGGGATATGCGGGCCCATTTGAATTATGGCCATATACCCCCACTTACACAACTTATCCAATCATACATTTAATTGCAAAATTCACCGTTTCCAGATTATGGCACGCTTTGAAATTGAGATTTCATCAAGAGTTTATTTGCGGCATGGCCCTAGGTTTGCAAGTAGTGTGGAACACTCGTGATGGTTCTTGTCCCGCAATGTTCCCCCATCTCTGGACCTATCCAATTTGCAACCTGCTCGAAGATCTTCTAGCCATAAACTTTCACCAGTTTCGCAGCATAGGTCATGAATACTTATGAATACTTATTATATGTTCCAAATCGAAAATTATATGGTCATCTTGAGGTCTTGGGTAGTTTGTTCTTGATAAGAATCCTACAGTGAAATAGTGGTGAGGTCGCAACAACAATCACCCCAGATGATGTCCAATCCACTTGTGCATTGTATTTTGTGCTGTTCTGCGAGAGTAACTACCAAATTCATAACTTCCAAAGTTTTCCGCAGCACAGCCACTGCTTGAAGTTCTGGTGTCCCCAATATACTCAGTGTGTGCCTATGCTGGAAGCCACAAGTAACAGCTCCATCCAAGTGGCTCTTCGCAAGTACCGTCCCCCCTCCTCCACAAGGTATAGAGTGACCTGGGTATCATCCCTGGCCGGGAAACCATCAAGCTGAAGTCCATAGGAGAGAGTCATGACTTGGGATTCATTGTGAAGAATCTTGGGAAGTACCAACCAAACCTCCATGACAGTACCCCTATATCCCTATCTTACTTGCAACTGCTAGTTCGCATCAACAGTGATGTGCCCTGCAAAACAGAGCAATCCTTTGTCTTTGTGGTGAGTTATCCAGGCTGAGACAGACACCATCAGGTAAAACATGGTAAAACCACAAACTCCATGTGCCTCTAAGTTGTATAATGTTATATCTCTATCCCAAAGGCAACATGATGGCCATAGAAAGATTGCCATTCTTTACTTAGCTCTGGTACCCACATCGGGCCCCTGTTGCCATGTGACACACTCGCAAGGCATCAGAAAACGCGTGAGAATCTCGAGGGCTCTGTACCTGTGCTGCGTTGCCACGTTGCGTTTGGGTATCAAAGAATGGAAAAGAAGAGGTCAACAAGTCTGAGCAAGAGCCATTTGCCAATTTTGCCAATGACTTATTCGGATCTTCCATGACTTAGCTAAGCAAATGGCGAGTAAAACATCACCCAGGATAGGGAGATTGATGGAGATTGTGAGAGGCTTTTGCCGGAAAACAACCAAAACTTGCTGAACGAAAATCATCTGCGTTCTGTTGAGATAGGAACCCGCAAGGTTTCAAACACATGGTGAACCTATCCCAGAGCGCCACTGGATCGTCGCTCCAAACAGAACGTGGATGAGTTGAGAAGTGGATAAAGCCCAATGTAGACCGCACGAATCATCTCATGATACTTGATCCATCCAAAGAACAGGGAACAGGTCCGGTCTTGCCATGTAGAAATCCATCTTTTTTAGGCCCTGGGGTATCCCCTTGGATATCTGTGACCGCCGCACATCTTGGGCCAGTTCATCTCACGAATTCCAGCTGCAACTTGGCCTTAGCAAACATGGTGACACCGAGCATTCCCTTTGGGAAGTTTCCTCGTCATTGATGCTTGGTTGGCCAACATCAATGCTCAATGGGAATCTCATGGGAACACACCCAAGTAGGCATGGCTTAAACAGAATTGTCCCATTTGAGTCGTGATTGCGTCTGAGAATGGGCTTATACCATCTTATACCATCCAATAGAATCAAATATATAGCCATGTTTATTTAGTGGGATTTAAAGGGGATTTAGTGGGATTCAATGGATTTTCTGGTGATTTCATGGGGTTGGGAAAAAAAAGGCGACCATTCACCGATTTGGTGCCCGGCCCAAGCATAACAAGGCAGCTGGAGGCACAGACACCTTGGCGCTCTCCGTCCGCAAGGTGATTTTTAAGGGCACAGTTGACATTTAGGGCTAGTGTAATTCAAATATATATATAATAGAAATTTAAATAGATATGAATGTAGAATAATTTAGATACCCAGATATCTTAGCAAACAAAAAAAAAATCACTCTAGTGTGTGTCCGCATATACCCCCATAAGCAAATCAACCCGGCAACCTACCCAACTCAAACTATGTTTCTTTACCTTAAATTAGGGATGAAGCACGTTTTTTTAGTTGATACATTTGCAGCTCAAGTAGGAAGTGAAAACAATTCGATGGGGATATTAAACAAAACAAGCCAGAAACATGGAGAGATAGACCAATAATCCTCTGCCCTGTAGATTTCCGTCGAGCCAGCCATCAGAAGAGTTTGCTTATCCAAACCCTTTCAAGAGAAAGTTCCAGTATGTTCCGGTGTGCAATGTCAAATATATACCGCTGGTCGCCTATTGATGTTGGAGGAAAAACCATCTATTTCGCAATTCCGTCTCGGACAGTACATACACGAACAAACCTGCATGCAGTTTAGTTAGTTCATGATAAACCCCAAATTGTTGAACTGGGATGAACTGGGTATGGTTCATTGTTGGATTTACTACATTATCCAGCCTGGCATGTCGAGCCTTGGCAATGCGAAGCTGGGCCCCCCTCACAAAATCCCGAGTGACGGAAACATTGAAACACCTGACGTTCCAACAGCAAATATATATATATATATATATATGTACATATTATATGCACATATATATATATATATAATATGGCTCAATTTTTTGAATCCCAAGAAATTAGTGAAATTGAAAGAACTCTCACGCAATTATTTTACGTGACCCAAACAATGTGGTCACCTTGGGGAAAAGTGGCCTGTGGATTGAATCACCTCATGCGTCGGACTTCAACTTGTGTGTTTGTGCAGAAGCAAACACAATGAATAAACAAAATGGAAAAAAAGAAATCGTCAGTTGACCGTGGGTCAATGTTATTAACCATTAATTTAAGGGTAAATAATTGCCCAATAGCTGGACACTATAGGATATAGGATACCAGGCAAAAAAATCACTCCCCAGTTCCAAGAAACTCTGGTCTTTGCTTTCTTCACCTTGTGGCGCCGCTTGGATTGACTGAAAAAAATGGACGGGACCACCTTGTAAAACACTCTGGTGGCTAGTGGTTGAAAGGCCCCTGTCAATTTTGATCATCATTCATATCAGTATTTCATGTTTATAGTTATCTTTATATATATATAATTATATATATCAATAAATAACATTAAAATATTAAATAACTAATTATGTCTGATCTTTAAATTCACTCCAATGCCCAATGGTTGAAGACTATTTCATTTCCATTATCTTGAACGAAGCCACCAACGAGCAATCTTGCGATCCATCATGGCAATGAACAAGTTGAACGAGTTCCAATTGTCTGAATTGACTCAGCTACTATAGGACATGTCTAGTCCCATGCTGGATTCTCGAGGGGCAAAAGGGCACTTGCAATGTCGACCCAAGAGTGCTCAGAATTAGGGATCAGTGCATCGAGTCAATCAAGCAAATAGACCAGAATCAACAACATATATGTATATATATATATATTTACATATATACATATATATACTCAACAACAGTGATGCAAACTGAGTACGTTGTTTCAAGTGTATGAATTCATGAGTGAAGGTTCTTTGTTGTTCTCATTTCACATAATGTATAGATAAACTTATCATTGATCTTCACATTTCTTCCATGTTGGAGGATGTTTGAGGCCACATTTCATCCCAAGGGCGCTGCGCCCTGATAGTTCTGAAAAAAAACACAGAACATTCTGACTGCAGAAATTTGCAGTACAGAGAAACCCATTGTGCATATCTACATAAATATATAACACAAACACAAAACATTGCAAACATGTTTACACTGTTCAATGCAACTTTACATTTATTCCTTCTACAAATGCACACACACACACACACACCTTGCACATATCCTTTTGCATATGTTTGTTTGTATATACCATTATATACCCGACACGTACAGTATTATCTTTTGTGTACCTGACACTCACATACACACACATACACTCCGCACATGTTTCACATACCAAGTATATCTCTTTCATACATCCTACAAACATGTCCCTGACCCTGATCAAATATCTTAGGAAATTTCATGTTTGTTTCATGTTCTCCTGTATGTGAATATATATATATATACATACATACCTGGACAGTCCTTGAGCCGCATAATTTTCGATCTTTGTGGATTTTCGGGTGCGGGCCTAACAATCACTTTTGGGCTAAGAGTGATGGATTCAATGACACAGTTTTGGTGTCAAAAAGTCGGTCTTTCGCGTCTTTTCTGCGTCATTTTGCGTTATATTTGTGGTTCTTCCAAATGTGACTGACAGAGGGCAAAATCAGCAATTGTTCGATTTTTGGTCGCTCACTACTTTTCAGTCCAAACCAGACCAAAAAAATGCAGCTTTTGGATGTCCAGTTATATATATATATAGATAGATACATATATTTAATACCATTATAATCCATTATATGTTATATATGTATAAATCGACTATCACCGATAACTTTCCCTCCTGACCTTTCAGCCAATCACGGTCTAGTTTTTTTTCATTTTGTGATGGATCCAAAGCAGAGTAGAGTAGCCCTGGTCACAAGGGCAACTGCTGGATACTGGTGGTTCCGATGCCTGGATCAATTGCGATTTCATGATGTAAAATCAATATATATATATATATATATAACACATACATGTATATATATATATACACATGCACTAGACAAAAACTGTATACAGTAATCATGCTTAATTATTATATCAGCTAGGTATTCTCCAGATAATATAACTCATTGACCTGGAATCGACCTGGACCTTCTGACTCCGCGCCGAGGGGCTCCACCATACTTGGCGATGCGGTTTGGCGCTGCGGAGCCCACCCGTCGTGACCCGTAGGCTCGACTGGCGGCAGATGGTGCCTGGCTCAGGTTCTCCTGTCCTTGGTGGCACAGCCACGGCACAGCCACGGCGATATCTCTGATACATCAGGTGTTGTAACTCGAGAAAAGGCCCCTCAAATTAGCATCAAAATCTCTTAAAACCCGAATTACATGGGATGAACTGATGGCAGAAAGAAATAAGCACTTCTGCCCAAGAATAGAGGAACAAACAGCACAATGTGCAAGGAACTCCTTTTGATCTTGGACTGGCCAAGAGGTTCAAAGCCTTTTGGAGTTGGAAGCTGCTGAATCTTGCAGTCCATCGTGCGGGTACAGTACAATATAGGTAAGTTGGGTTGGTTAGTGTATGTGTACGATGGATTATCAATCCACATGTATGTTCTAGGTGCAGATCAAACATATAGGTAGCCCCATCTTTCCAAACATTCCCCAAGATCTTCTCCTTCATTTGTATGGGTGAAAAATACCGAAAACCATTATACTAAAGGATGCAAAAGTAGAAATCGCAAGAGTGTTTGTGGTCAAACATGAATTAGGTGGTTACCTAAGTCATCCCCCAAGCTCTCCCCACCATTCCGCAAGCCTCTTGTGGACGGATTCCGGCTCTCCGGGCTGGTCACCGTCGCGCCGCCGGCGTAGGAACTGGAGCGCGCCACCGAGCGCCCCGAGCGCCCCGAGCGCCGTGTGTGGCGGCTGGCACGGCTGGCAGGGCTCGGAGTGGCATCGCTGAAGGGGCTGTCCTGGTTGGGGCGAGGCGGTGATGCCAGGGCTATATGGGGGTGATGTCAGAAGGCCCTGCAGAAATCCAAAGATAGCTATGGATTCTTTTGACAAGTAAAATCATATAGAAACTTACCATTTTCCATAGCTAGGTTAGATAAACAGATGGTATCAAATATTGATTTATGTGTTTAATATATAATTATATATATATAGGTTGGTTCCACAGTGGGGATGTACCCCAGTATGTTCATTTTTCTTAGGGGGTACCCCATATTCAGGTAAACCCATATGCTATAAATGACATGTGTCTTGTAGCAACATATTCGCATGTTTGGTGTATTTATTTGGCTTCAACCTATATCTCAAAAGATATCTAGATCGTCTCCACTGGTGGCATGGACACATATAAGTACGAAACACGAACCTTGCGATGATCCTGATTTCTTTGGCCAGAGAATCACAAAACTTGCTAATATATGAACCTTGTGGCAACAAACCAGTTCTCTATTTCGGCCATGAAATGTTGATGAACATACAGCATAATAGCATATCTAAAACATGATGGTCACCATAGATACTCTTGTTTTATTTCTGCCACAACTGCTTCCATTCAAACGATCCTTGGGTAAAGTTTCCTGATACGTCAGTGGTTTGTCAAGTTTGAATCATCCACAATGGCATCAACCACCGTCATGGAAGGTTGTTGAAGATGCATTCCCCTCCAGCCACATGGCGCTGTCAGAAAATTGGGTACCCGAACATTCATATATAATACACTATATATACATATACAAATCATATATATATATTATCAAATGTATATAAATATATATATATATATTGATATGTATGTATATATATATATATATTAATATGTATGTATATATAAATTATAATGATTATATAATGTATATATACGTATGTTATATATATATACATATGTTGTCAACGGTGGATCATCTAGCATCACTTGTCCCAAGGGTTTGCAGACTCTTTGACCCATGGCATGTTCCAAGGGTCAACTCGCCCTGTTGGCGGCGCCGCTTGCACGGCAGAAACTTGCACCGGCTGGACAGGCTGCCGAACTGGAACTGTGGGTGGTCCATATTGGGCATACCTGGTTGTGCTCAGCTGTCAGCAACTTTTGGTCTAACCTCCACTTATTTTCATGGTAAAAATCATCTCTTACATCCCATTGATCATCCATTTTATATTTGCTACATGGATCTACATGATCTTACATGGTTAATTATGCTGTCCCACTTTGGGATTGATGTTTGAATCAAATCCATCTATATAATATATATTATTTGACATCTGATGATGATAAAGCATAGTTGACTTTTTTCTCCGAACATTTACGGGAAAACACAATGGTTTGCAACTATTTTTTTCCTACGCAATCTTCAGACACAACCACGGCTGTTTCCCTGGGAATTGGCCGACATTGATTGCGTGTACAGGCATATATACGAAAGGGTCTCCAGATACAAAGGCACAAACAACATACGATGAAACACAAACCATAGATAGGTGCCAAATATGTTTATGTTGCATGTAAAGATCCTTAAACAATGGTTCGAACAGTCTACCTAAACAACATCACACAACAACAGTGAAATCTCAAATCAACTAGTTATGCATGTACTTTGTTCTGGATCAAACACAACAATCATCACTGTATCCATCCCAAGTCAAAGCATACACATGTGGCTGTTTGTTTAATATTAAAACCGCAGCAAACGCCGAGTTGTCTCATAATGTGTATATATATATATATACACCACACCAAACATAGCTCCCATTTCAACAAAGATACCACGTCGTAACAAGACTATCTCAAGATTGTCTGAAACTAGCGTACTCAAAAAAACGGATTGAAACCTTGTTTTCCTGCCTAAAATTGCTATTCGGGAATAATATAATATAATATACTCCATTTCAGACAAAACCAAATATCATATTTGTTAGTCATATCATATCCCATTTTAATCATATGATATACCATTACATAATATTACCCGCAGGCCGGGGGTGCCGCCCAGAAGTTTCTCATGGGACCAACTGTTTAGGGTTTGTTTAGGGTTTCATTTTGTTATTTTAGGGTTTTACCACAGTTCTGAACAGATTTTACTTTCGAGGCTTACTTAGGGCTTCAGGTCAGATGTAGGTCTTAGGGTTTTGGATTTAGGGTTATGAGTGTTGGAGAAAAAGTCGCGTCAGCCATGTCGCCACTTCACCGACATACCAACATGCACAAAACAGCAGCCCTGCTCAGTTAATATCCACTTCGCCGGGCACCCCCATCCTGGCCGTTATATTCTGGTTGGTGGTATACCTACCCCTCTGAAAAATATTAGTCAGTTGGGATGATGACATTCCCAACTGAATGGAAAGTCATAAAAATTCCATGGTTCCAGTCAGCACCAACCAGCATATCGACATTTAACCATTATTAACTTATTAACCATCATTAAACATCATTAATCAGTATTAACCACATGGATTAACCATTATTAACCACTATTAACCACCATTATCCACCACCATACTACGCTGCCACGGCACTGCGTCACCGATTCACCACGGGTGGGTTTTGGGCCGCCCGAACTACCGCTGTCGATGGAACTACCGCCGTAGGTTGCCGCCTCGATGTGGCCGGTTGGAGCTCCGTGAAAACCATGGGAAAAAACATGATAATGGGCTAAGCAACGTAAGTAATGTGCATATTACATACATAAATGATCATAAATGGCTATGACATGGGCTACAACCAATCAGCAATATGATACTGTACTCAGCAATTGTGGGAAAATGAGCTTCGAACCCAGTGGATGGAATTGGATCTTCCCTATGAAAAAAACAACAAAAAAAAAACAACAACAACAGCAACATGTCAGGTTGGTTGGTTCTATCCCACCACCCTTCAACAACCCGCTTATGTCCAAATGTGTTCAGAAAATTGAAACTGGTGGCTAAAATAACCGGTTCTGATGGTAAATGTTCACGTGTTCACCCCATCCTCAAATTTACAAAACTTGGTATACCCCACCCCAATATGGTAAATTTAGGGGAAAAAACACCGATCAAACGAACCCAGGTATCTCGGAACAAATCCTAAAGTGTGTGATTAATGTCCTTGTGGCAGTTTTTATGGTTAAACCATGTTCAATGTGGTTTTTCTTGGTAAATCACAAAACAGTCAACAGTCCCCAAATCACCCTTTTTTTCCCATCATCATGCCTATCAATATTCCCATCATGTATGTCCCTATGATGGTTTACGATTGTCTCATTGACATTCATTTAATATTTCACAGACCGGCCCTTTGGGGATCGATGATTCCCCTGATTAACCATTCCAGTGAGGTCGAGATGTGAGGTCGTTGTAATTTACCCAGTTTATTGGTTAATGTAGGTGAGACAGTGTCATCATACTCCAACCATGTAAATTGATGGTTTATATCACCGGCATTGTTTTGTAAAAACATTCCCTCATGTTTCCCAGACATAGATGTGCATGATATATTCCTATTTCAGTCGTGGTTAAGCCATAGACATCAGCCCAGCGGCTTGCGTTGTTCGCGTTGCGCCGGCCCTCGCCTTGGCCGCACCGGGACCGCCTGGAGCCATGTTGCGGCGACCGCGTGGCTCCAGCGGTGCTGCGTTTTGCGGCCTGAGGTCCAACGGAAATTCTGAGTGAACATGATTTGACCATTAAAAATTGCAAAAAATGGCAAAAAATTGCAAACATGATAATGGCATTCCATTAAACATGGCAAAAATGATGAATCAAAAGTGGCAAACATTTTTCCCCACCTGCCAGGTGAGGGTTGTTAGATTTTATGTCAGTTGCCTCCTCCTCCTCCTGCTCCTCCTCCTCCGCCTCCTCCTGCCTCGTCCTCCTCTCCTCCTCCTCCTCGTCCTCCTT
>Ga0126342_10018750_pt1 | contig 11828 bp, 12 predicted proteins | sample Cyp1metagenome_FD_92528 | JGI IMG/M metagenome (GOLD analysis project Ga0126342, IMG submission 92528) | Coral microbial communities from Lord Howe Island, Old Settlement Bay, Australia - Cyphastrea 1 metagenome | ecosystem: Host-associated > Invertebrates > Cnidaria > Coral ... | reverse complement strand
GCAATATATTGAGGACCATGTGATGATGAGTTGACAAAGGCTAGCTAAAGGGAAAACAACAACAGAACACTTAAATGCTATTAAGTGCTGATTCCAACTGATTCCAACTGATTTCAGCCTTAATATATATATATATACCATGTATACCATGTTGTGTCTCCAAAATCTATAGATTGTCTACGACCTCACCCAAAAAAAAGGACGGGAACAGGCTCCAGTATCTTTCACGGATTTCACCAGCTGGAGGAACCACAGAGATCCATTTCGGGGTACCAGTTATGATCCATTTGAAACCAGGATTGACCATGATCAACTATCCATTAATACAGTTATGGCCATTTACCAGTTATAACTGGTTATTTTTATGGGACTATACATTCTATAAATGGGGTTATAAGTACTTATAAGTGATAAATGGCCATAACTGTAGGGGTACCCACATTTCCGGAAACAAAAGTTTGATCCTCATTTTCGCCACACAACATCAACACATCACGCTTTGTGGTGTTGATATGTTATGCGTTATGATGGTTTGTGTGTGTGCTAAATCACAACATCATAAACCATCATTATCCGTGGTATATGTGGTATATCATTAAGCACCATAAACCGTCATAAATACATCATAGCACATCCAACAACACGCCGTGGCCCGCGCCATGCGACAAAACACGCTGCGGCGATAAAGCCTGGCGCAACTCACTTCGATTGCCAGGGACGGGTTGGATTCATGGTAATGATTGATGAGGGATGATGTACAATGGATGTTTTTTCATGTATATATATATATATGTATATGTGTATACAATGATGTACAATGTAATATTGATATTAGGGATTATATATATAGTATCACTGTATACATATATATATACACATGAATGTTTTAACACATATAACTTATACGTTGAATATATACATATATATATATACATGAATCATGTTATGACAAGTCTCAACAATGACAAGAATAACTTAATTATAGACATATGTAGTATAGTGTATTAATGACATAGTGCGCATTTATCTTCATGATGTTAAAACTGGTACGTTTTTAACAAACTATAGGCTATGGAAGCCATGGCCCATTGACTTCGAAGATTTAGCCTAGATGTACCTATTCAAAAATTGTGATTTTCTAGATTCCCTATTTAAAAAATGTGGACTTTCTAGATTTACCTCTTAAACATGGTGATTTTCGAGATTTCCCTATAAAAAAAACGGTGATTTTCTATAGCAACCCGTTAGTTTCACGCCGGGGCGAACGCCAGGGGCGCCTCCGGATGTTTCTCCGTCACCTTAGTTTTTCTTGGCCCTGTTGAAGCCCCAAGTAGTGATTGATAGTGACTAATAGTTATATCTATATATATAGTGATCCCACCAATTAATCTGACACATATCAAATGGTAGGTTTTCGGATGGCCAAAATATTATATATATATATATTACAAAGTGATTAACAGTGACTAATAGTGATTAATAGTGGTGTATATATATATATTATAGCTTGATCCCACCAATTAAATAATCTGAAACATATCATTAAAATGGTAGGTTTGTTTTTTGGTGGGATATATATATATATATATTACATAGTGATTAATAGTGACTAATAGTGATTACTTGTGATTAATGCAATGGTTCCATGGCGAATCCCAAATAGCTGGACGGTGATGGAACATCCATGGATGGATGATTTGGGGGGTACCCACATGACTGAGGAAACCACCATAGGATGGGACAATTGAAAACAAATGAACAGCGGCATGTTTCACTGAACAAAAAGTCTATGTTCAGACAAAATCATAAATATATATATATACCCTTCATAGAATAAGAGAACATAAATATTGCACATATTTGGACATGGTTATCCCTTACTCAGACCTCAATTTCATGTGTTGAAACGCTTTGACATCTGGCTAACTGCCACCATGGATTCCGAGATCACGGCAGAATCCGCAGTCTCCACGCCTGGAAATCTCCATGGGGATTTCTGGGTTGTTTACCAACAACAACACCAACATTTTAATTTTAGGGTTATCTAAATTAATGGTAGTTGATCATCATCCACTAGATCATCCCATAATAATGTTAATATATTAATGTCAATATAATCCCATAGTAATTGATAACTAATCTCTTTGGTGGTTGACCTACCCCTCTGAAAATATGAGTCGTCAGTTGGGATGATGAACTTCCCAATATATGGAAAAATAAGAAACGATCCAAACCACCAACCAGAAACTACTAACTACATTGGAGGAATTTAAGAAAACTAACCAAACAAATTTACGAACTTGTTAGAATTTCAGTAACCAAAGAAACTAACTACATTGGAGGATTGAACCAACAAATTGGGGGATTTGACCAAAAGAATCCTGTGCGATCTAGCGGAAAAGATAACATGATGCTTAGTGGTTCATCCCACTGAAACAACGAGCGGGTGAACTAAGCTACATACGATTCGTGGGTAGTTCACCACCAAGTATGGCCATTTATCAGTTATAAGTACTTATAACCCCATTTATAGAATGTATAATCCCATAGAAATAACCAGTTATAACTGGTAAATGGCCATAACTGCACCAAGTATGGTGATTTTTCAGATACGAAAACGCGACGTGGCCCTCCAGAGTGGCTGAGCCTGCCAGGCCGGACCCCGGGTCCGCCTCGCGGTTTGATGCTTCTGCAGGCAGGCGCTGGACCTTGGTGAAACTTCGGTGAAACCGGGCCCCACTTAGCAAATGGTCTATATCCATATCCATAAGACATATAGAAAGTCCATATAATCCCATATTATACTGAATATATATATATACATATGTGGGGATATTCCATATATATATATATATATATCATACATATATATATATATATATATATATCATACATATATATATATATACACGTATACATGTATACAAAACTGGGGGTATAACATGGTATAACCCATTTACCAATTGCGATGCACCTCCAAGTAGGAGAAACAGTATGGCTCAACTAAGATACCAACGAAAGAAACACTTTGATTCTTAGGGGCCACGACATATTGGTCCATTTCTGGTGCAAAAGTCCCAGGTAGCCATCCAATGCAAGGTTTACGGCGAGGAATTCTGATGTTCAAAGGATCGAAGTAATTCTGAGAGAATCCATAGGGATGTAACCGATAGTCTGGTTATCGCAGTATCACCAGTCAAGAAGTGGAATAATTTTCATTCCTAACCTGTCCCAACCTGAAAATTCTTGACGTTTCACATAAAAAAAAGCATGCGCTATGATTACCACCACTCGCCATCAAAGATGTGCACTTCATGGGATCTTCCCATACCTCGGGATAGCATTCACAATTGGGATACACAAGCGATGGGATACAATCGATCAAATGGGCACAATCATGGTTAAACCTTGTGGAGGTATGCATGATTATAGATGATTATACATGTTTGTCTAGACTTGTGAAGGGAAAACCCTGCAATGAATTGCAGTGTTTTAACAGCAAGTTTACCATACTCTATCATATATGTTACTCAGATTTTACCATCACTTTGGCCTTTGGCCCATATTTTTCAGACCAGACGCTGAAGGCCACGCTGGAGGGTCGTTCGGACAAACCTGCGAGAGCAATGGGAAAAGCCAAATTAGAGGGAATCCACCGTCAAAATTTACTGTAAATAGTCATACATATTACTTATAGATACTTATAGTGCGAAATGACCGTGGGGCTCGGGGGTAGTCATGCTTGGGAAAAAAAGACACGGTGATCCACCATCCCAGTGCATGGGTGTCATGACCATCCCCACCGTGACGATAACAAGCGCATGAAACATGCTGCCTCAGATCAAAGTCAGGACATGTTAGGTCTGTTGGGCTTTATGAAGAGACCAGTTACCCTCTGGCAAACTAACATAACTATATGGAAAATCACCATTTTTAATGGGTAAATCAACTATAAATGAACATGTTCAATAGCTTTTTGTATGTTACGTTTACATACCAAAGGGTAAATCAACATGATCTGATTAACTGGGCAGTGTTAGGGAGCGGAACTTCCGATCTGACCACTGCCACCACTTGTCCTTGAACTTAGGCTGGATTGGATGTGTCCTTTCAATTTTCTCACCGAAACACACCAAAAAACAGGCAAACACTACGAACAAAACATACACTCTGCATAGCTAAGCTTAAATACCGAGCAAACAGGTGACAGCTAGTAGCAGTGCAGTGATTCCAACCATGGGGAGATTCAACCAGCCTAAAACGTTTTTGGTGACCCCCCGCAAGATAGATGGATAAAAAACCGGCAATTACCTTCCAGTAATCAAACATGGCAATAGAAATGGAAAATGGCAATGGAAAATTGCTTATTTAAGGATGATTGTCCCATTAGAACCTCCATTTATTCGGAGTTTCCCAGCTAACCATGCTTGATTACCGAGAGGCACTCCCCGTAAATATACCAGTTATTGATAAACCATGATTACCATTACAAACCATTATTAACCCTTATGAACCATCAAAATTATTAACAGTTTATCGACCATTACTAACCATCAGTATCCATTATTAACCATTATTAACCACTACCAACCATTCTTAAGCATTCATCATTCTAAACAATTATTAACCACTAATAAACGATGTTTATTGCTTATCAATCATGAACTACGAGTTATTAACCATTCACCACTAGTGGTTGTTACTAGTGGTTGTTGATGCTTCGTAAGCCTTGATGGTTGTTTAAACCTGAAGCCGTCTACCAACTTGGACTTCCATTCCGGCTGATCCACCCGTGAGGAAACTCTCGGCCTGTCACGCGCTTCTCCAAGCCACTTAACCTGTGGCAAAAAAAAGGGGGCTGCCTGCCTACAGTACCTGTGTTTTGGTGGTTTGGATTTATCTGAAAACCGTGGATTTATGGATTAAATTGATACCCACTATCAATGGCCATTGTTATAGGGGATGATCAGCCACTTGAATAACGGGGTTACGATATGTTCAACCCATCAAAACCATACAAGTCAGTTGGCATCATGTTGGAAAACCAATAGTTTGAAACACAAGAAAACACGAGCCAGCTAGATGTTCTCCATTGTTTCTAAGACTCCCAAAAACGTACCTTGAATTTCTTTGTGCCCAAGTGCAGCTTTCTGCGTGAAAAAAACAAATAGGATGGAATAGGAGCCTATTTGTGCCAAGGTCGTATCTTTTTGGCATGGCAAATTACATGTCACCAAAGTTGGGGATTTACAACAAAACTGGACATGACAGGGTATTATATCACCAACTGCACTTGTCACACAATCAACAAACAAATGAGGACTCATCCATAAAAATGGGACACGGGACACGTGTCTCACCAACCAACAATGACAGAAAGATCTCCCTTCCTACTACAGCTGGAGGGTGGTTTTATGATATTACTGGAAAACCCTCAACCAACCCTTTAGTCCCAACCCCTGGCACAGCACAAAGGTGAAAGTAATCATTGTCCCCTCCCCGGGACTCGCAAGGACCATTTAGATCGCAAAGTCAGCGCGCCAAAGAACTTTCAAAGCTTGGGTTGCCAGTAAAGCTCAGCATCTTCAGCAAACATATGCAAAATATTGATAGTTGAGTCAGCATCAGCTATTGAAACGCCCGATCTTGAAACCCCTGCTGGCATGTTCACAGCATGTTGTCTTTGCCTTCAGCATTTGAAAGAACTTGCGCATCTCAACTAGCTTCAAGAAGGCCCCGGTTGAAGGCATTTCCACCAACCATGTTTCAACTCTTTGAAGCTCTTCTTTAACGGCTTGGTTGAAGTCCGATCCTTGAAGCTTCCACAACGTGGCCTGGAAGTACCCCCCGCGCGATCTAAGCAACATCCTTAAGGAGGTCTTTGCAGCTACCTGCTTTGACACAGAGAACACCAAGGTTGTCAACCAGCTCCAAACGCTCCAACTTAAGCCCAACTCCAGCCCCAACTGCCGCGCAACCCGGCCTCTCGTTGACCTCTTTCAGCTGATCTTCAAGGTCGGTGCACCTGATGCGAGAAGGCCCACTGGATGCAAAGAAGTGGTGCTTATGACATCTTATCATACGTCTTATCATCAATAACTATTCCCTATGGATCCAGTCGTACCTTCTCAGGAAGTGATTGGGGTATGAGTTGATATCATTTATGGGGGTTTTAGTGAATTCTCAGGAGGTGTTTGGATCCATAAGAATTATAGCCTGGAAATAAATAACCAACAATTCTATAAACAAATACAAATAAACGGTTGCTGACGTTAATATTTGTTATATTGTTTGTCAACTTTGTAAGTAACCAGTGAATTCCCAACTTAAATGGCCCATGACAATGATTCCCATGATTTTCTTGAGAATATAGGTTCTTGATAACTAATGACCATAGTTCGTGGAAACTGATGGCGACAGAAGGGATCTGACTCCATGAGTTCAACCTTGCGGAACGTTCAAAAGGAAACTTGATAATCAAAAAGTGACTAGGGGAAAATCTAGAGAAAAACAATGTTTTCAGATGTGATGATGATGATGATGATGATTTTTATTGTGTTAGCCAACCATGTGCAGTCAATATCCAAGTAATCTTCCCAAGTTGAATCATAAAGTCTAACCATTTACCAACGGCAAGGAGACATCTATCTACAGGTGAAGGCTTTTCTAGCAGGCCATGATTGGTTATACCTCAGTGTATTGCCAGCGCGTATGTTTCTAATTCCACTTTGATAGCCCCATCTACAAGCAATAGTTATAATCACTGTCAACCCTAGTCATATTATATAGAGGCTTAGATATAGTATGATTCTAAGTGCTAACAATGAGGATAAAACCATGTTACAAACACAGTTAAAAAAAGTCTATAGTTTTATCACTAGTAAAGTTTAATACCCTCTGGTAATTTAACATAGCTATTGAAAATCACCATTTTTAATGGATTGTTCCATTAAAAATGGTCATTTTCAATAGCTATGTTAAATTACCAGAGGGTACTTGGTTTAATCACACAATCGTCCCAGTTGGAGCACCTCTGAGGGCTTACCGACTCCTGGCGCTTGCGAGCGCGATGTAAATTGCTCGCGGTGCTTGCTATTCTGAATGGTGCGCTTGGGAAAGCGATAAGAATGAAATACAGGTGGGACATACTGGGATACTAATGGGATACTAATGGGATATGTGGGAAATCTTTGGATCAATCATATAAGTGGGATATACTGGGACAATCATTGGGATAGAATAGAAGATGCGGAGCAGACATGGTTTCCAAAGGTCCAAAACATGTTGTTCTCTCTTCTCTTTTCTATGAACCGGTGAGGAAGGGACGTCCCAGAAAATCATTCGTATCAAATCAGCCATTCTTTTGCGACTTGAACTAAGCATGAAGAGCTGACTGTTTCGTTTGTAAATATCTAAGAATTTTCCAGGATCAGAAGTTCATTGAGCACTTTTGTCAAAAAGTCCTCCCTTTCAACCTCAAACCTGGCGTCAACAAAAACTGCTTGCCGTCGTTCCGCACGGCGGAACCTGTTTCAATTCCTCCATCTTCTCGATGAGACCTCCTTCGCCTTTCACAAAGATCCTGGCGTTGAGTGGAGGATCAGAGAAATGGTAAGTGATAAGTCTAGTTAGTAAGTGCCCTGGTTCAGTGGGGCTGTCCCATATTGATATAGTATACATATATATATAGCATAATATATGTTTATATATATTACAGTGTATAGTGAATATATATATATATAATATATATATATATAATATATATATATATCATAGTTTATAATTTATAACTACTATGGTTTCCAACATTCACCAACTAGTTACTACAGTAGGTGGGACTATCCTCCAAGTGGATTGCTGCTCCAATGGGCATCTACTGGGGACATAGAACGGGATGTATCACCGGCTTGATTTGATAGCTGGGTCATGTTGGGTCCCATGTTGATGGGCTGGTAAATGCCTGGAATTTGCGGGTCAATTGTTTCAACATCATATCAAAACCATTCCCAGATGCTCCATTACGGCAAATGTTGGTAAATATTCCATACATGGAGCATCTGGGATTAAAAACGTCGAGTTCAAAGAAGTTTCAAACGTGTCACAATCAACTTCAACGGTGAACATATTCACTTTTACATAGATTCCATAGATAATTCCTCCAATGATGGACCCATTTGTCTGTACAAAGATCAGCAACATAGCCGCATCGCAAATGTGGTCTCCTCCAGTAACAAGCTGATCCCCCAGCCCAACGGATTGGTTTTGTTGGGAAAATCGAAACCGGAAACCATCGATTTTCATAGATTTACAGTATCCTGGTTGGTGGTTGACCTACCCCTCTGAAAAATATTAGTCAGTGGGATTATTATTCCCAATATATTGAAAAATAACAAATGTTCCAAACCACCAACCAGTATCATTAAGATCATGGGGTTTTCCAATTTCAATGTTCCCTTAAACCAATCCATTGACCAGCGATTTGCAGGCTGGGACCCTTTCAGGTGCTACATCCTTTTGCAAAGGAGGTCGGGCACGAATCTTTCCCCATGGAAGAACATGATCCTATCTACTCACCATTTACAAAGCATTTTCCCACCAGTCAGCCAACATTTCCTTACCATTTTCCCATTTTCCCAACATTTCCCACAACTATCCCATCATTTTCCAACCATGTCCCTACCAATCACCAATCAGCAGCCCAAAAATCACCATCTGAGACATGTACTCCAGCGTGCTCATGCGGCTCACCATCGCCACAATCGCCGCCTCAAACAGCGATTAACATCTGTTGCTCAGCTCTGCATTTTCCATGGTTAACATCTTCCCAGAAATTGGTTTTGAATGGTTTTTTACCTGATAAATTGCCGGAACATCCCAAATCCCGTGGTTCCAAAATCTTCAAAACATCTTTTAAAAAAAGTTGTTCCCTGTTACAACTGTGAGTTTGGTGTTATTCCCCATTTTCAAAGATAACCATACACATACCAACCTTCACCTACTTGATCCTACTTGCATTGAATGTGCATGGAGAGACATAGAAACAGAGCTGCTTGGACTCCGCAATATGAAAGTGTTTGGAACCACATTTCTCATGGTGGGCAGGGTATCGCCCAATACACAACTAATCACCTTGATCGAAAAAATACACTAAAAATACCACAAAACCGTATTTAGGTAACTTCCAAACACTTCCTAACAACCAAAAGACTAACGATCTTAGCATCTACTTGACGCTTGCTTCCAAAGATGAAATCCGATTGTCACGGCACCCACATGATGCCCCTGACTAACTGGAACAAGACCCAACTGGAATTGAACAGGTGTGGCACCTACTTGATTCCTGCCCACACCAACGCTTTCCAAGCCAAGTGCTGAATGATATGCAAAATTCAGAGGGCAAAAAAAGACAACTGCAGATAATATGACCTCTCAGACTCACACAATCAGGGTACCACAGAATCATCCAATCATGAACCACTGACTGGTGGCCGTGCACAGCTGGGCGCCCCCCACATCGACGAAGCCCTGTCAGGGGGATTGGTTTATGTTTCGACTTTTCCAGCTGAAAATGAGCAGAAACCATGGTAATTTCATAGAATTTAATAGGATTTAATGGGATTTAATAGGATTTAATAGGATTTAATGGGATGTAATAGATTTGATGTAGGATTCCAATGGAAATTGACATAACCAGTTGGAACTGTGTAGAGATTCTGAATGTTTTTGTTCCTAAAAATTGGACATTCACCAGTCAGAGTGAGATCATAATCGGGATACAATGGGAATATATATATAGATAGATAGATAGATAGATAGATGATACAATGGTGTGTATAACCAACTTGATATGATCTACTGCATTTCTCTGAAACTTGGGTAATTTCGGGCAATTTCTGGCAATTTCTACAGGAAACCAGTGATTCACTAAGAGATACTAAGAGATAGAAAAAAGTGGATCTGTGGGGTAACCTATCATGGCAAATCCTCTGCGGGATGATCATGGGAAAACTCACTATTTCGACTGGGCCATGGCTTCAATAGCAAACTGTTAGTCATTACCAGAGGGTACCATAATATGATGCCAGAGTCATCCATCCCCCGTTTATCCCGTGCCAGGAGGCCTTGAGATTCCCGAAGTCGTCCATCAGCCGTTCCTCCAGGCTTGTAAGCTCGGAAAGACATTGCCGTTGCAGCTCCTGACCCAGGGGATGTTTCAAGGGTGGGGCCCCATTTCGTTGGCTTAGCTTGGCTTGATAAGTTAATTAATAACTACTGTGCAACTGGTGGTTATGGTCATGGTAGATATATCCCTACATGTAGGGATCTATATATGTAGGGATGTTTCAAAGAGGTTATCAATGCTAAATGTCGTGCCAATGTTTGCCCGAGGCAAAAACCATCCAAAACCACAACTCCGAGCCAGGATAGCTGGGGGCTCGCGGCCACGTGAGTTTGTAAGGCAAACGGCAGGTTGGTCACTAGCTACCATCCGGTGATTTAACATAGCCATGGAAAATCCCTCATAAATGGAGGTTTTAATGGGAAAATCATCTATAAATGGGCCATTTTCCATGGCTATGTTAAATAACCAGAGGCTAATCTTATCGTCAATGTGCCCTATCGAGAAGCCAATCGGCTGAACCCATCGATCCTCATCATTCCTTATCGAAGGTCATTGGGTGAATAATCCCTTCCCCCGTTCATATTAAACACCCCCGACAGACGAAAACCATGGTGGATGTAGGGAATTTCCACATTCCATTGGGACCATAGAAATGGGGTGTTTAATATTAGGCTGATGGGTGAATACCTATGCTTGTCTATGCTTGCCATAGAGTCCGGGATGGAACCTGGATGGATACCAACTCAGAGCACGTAACGGAACAGTGTCGCGCTTGATGTAGCTGGTTTTTTGTTACGGAACACGTGATATCCCAGCATCGGTCCTAGGTTTACTTTTAGAGAGAAACTTCAACTACAGCCAAATGATCGTGTCGAATTAACCTGTTTCATATCCGTATTTTCATTTGTTTGCTGCAAATATCTCTGCCTAAGAGAATCAAAAGGTGCCCCAAGACTTTCTGCTAACAGCGGAGTGCCAAACCAGGGAAGGATATCACCAGCAAAAATGTGTGTATTCCTGAAATGGCTATTGGTATATTGGAATAATTCTCCAAATCCCAGCATATCCTAACCATCATTCCAGTGAGGGGGAACAGTGAGGTCATTGTAATTAACCTTCGGAATATCGGACATTCTCATTGTTTTTGATGAATTCCCTCATATCATTGTTGGTTTGTACCATAACTGGAGACCCCTTTTTATGTGTGATTGAAACCACATCCCCGTCTTCTTGTACACAATAAAGCACTGAAATCTCAATTGGCTGGTTAATCAATGTTAATCCCATCATTTTCTTGGGGTGAACTCCCCGAACACCAGTGGATCAAAATCACTCAATTCGGAAACCTCGAATCGCTCGTCCAGCCACTGTAGATCCAGAGCGGGCTCGTAGACACCCTGCGGCATCGCCATGGCTCGTTCCCACCATTTCCCAGTACCCTCTGGTAATCAAACATAGCAATGGAAAGTAAATGAACATCACCTAGATAGAGGTTTAATGGAAACATGATCCATAAATGGTGGATTTTCCAAGGGTATATACATACATATATATATGTTATAATTATATATATATATTTATATATATACAATTATATATATATATATATTTATATATATATAATTATATATATAATTATATATATATAATTATATATATATATATATATAATTATATATAATTATATATTTTTATATATAATTTT
>Ga0126342_10018749_pt1 | contig 11828 bp, 11 predicted proteins | sample Cyp1metagenome_FD_92528 | JGI IMG/M metagenome (GOLD analysis project Ga0126342, IMG submission 92528) | Coral microbial communities from Lord Howe Island, Old Settlement Bay, Australia - Cyphastrea 1 metagenome | ecosystem: Host-associated > Invertebrates > Cnidaria > Coral ... | reverse complement strand
GTCATACCCAAAACTGCAAGGCCTGCTTCTTCGGATTCACAGAGTCACTTGTGAAGATCGAATAGCCGATTTCAACACAGTGAAGCAACTTATTCGTGGGACCATGTTTGACCGAGCATGCAAGATTCTCGAGCACACCTATTTTTGTGAAGGCTTTTTTCGGAGGCTAAGTGCGTGTTTTTTCGCGCATCAGTCTTTATAGAATTTTGAGTGGATGTGTTGGTGGTTGGAAGCGCAGGAGTGGTACGTTTAGCTGGCTTTGTGGTGACCTTCTGCTTTTCAGTTTGATCGGGACAATTTCTGACTTTGGTGCCTCGCAGCGGGAAAACGAATCAATGGATTGGATTTTTCAGCATACCATTTTCCAGAATAATGCTGGCCACGCTCTGTTTTTTGACGCTTTGAGGCATGCACTTGCAATTATTCTTTAGGGGGTCACAGATTGATGGCCCCGGTAAAAGTTGATTCGTATGCCATCAATATGTATAATACGGGAAAAAAACACCTCAAAACGAAACGTTTTTTTGCAACACTAAGATGGCACACAGGGGTCTGTGGCATGTATTTCTCTTGTTGGTAAAACCATAAATCACATTTAGATTGCATATATAGGGTGGCATGTTGTCTCATCTTAGTCGAGGATGAGACCCAGCAAGTTTTTACTTCCCCGGCCTCCCCTGAATTCGATATGGAGTCCTAGACTGACAGTTCCAAGAAACAACACATTTTCTTGAACCTCAATTATCAGGTGAAATATTTCACGAACGGGGCTGTATGCTACAGTGGCTTGCAGCCCTTCTCCCTCTTCCTGTCAAAAAGTGGTGTGAAAATAAGGTCTATACCCCCCTTTTGTGTTTTTTTCTATTATGGTAAACCCCTGGATTTTGAGTCAACCCAAATGACTGGTTAGCAACTGCTGCCCTTCCAAGGTGGTACTTGAAATATTTCTCGGAAGCCTCAAACAATGGACCGGTGGAAGCCTTCTACGCTTCCTATATGCCCGATGTTCAACGTGCAAACAAGCTGGATTTGATCCAGCCAAAGGACACCTGGGTGTTGGCGAAACGAAATCCTCCTGGAAGAGCCAGCCTGAACAAAATCCACAAACCATTCTTGGCTTCAATGCTGTTCTCCAAGGTGCACATAGTGGATGGAATTTACATTCTCAGGTTCATATCATGCGGATGCGTATGCATGCAATTGCGGACGCAAATATGCAAGCACGCTAGTAAGGACGAGTATGTATTTGCATATGCATACATATGACTTCACATAGTACAAAGATGGTAATGTAAAGAAAAACAATGTACAGGTAACGCAAGGTATGTTTCCATGGTCACATTTTGCTGGCGGACATATGCATACCCGCTTGCAGGAGCCGCTGGGTGAAGGCAAGTGGGATTCAGAGGCACAGTGGTGTTTTTTTACTAGAGGTCAGAGGCAGCAAAGTTCAAACACATCCGGAAGAGTTCTGAAGTTGTTGGCAAACATCACTACTTTCTACTGAAGATGCTCTAATGTTCTATGATTTTCTGCTGAAGCCCACTGCAGGTGATGAAAACGTATTTGCAGGCTAAGTCCTACAGCTCCGCGGAACTTCACTGATAGGTCGCCGTGATTGGAGTACCGGCTGTGATGTTTCATGAACATTATAGCAACCCCCAAAAAAAGAGATAGGACAAGTTGGAAACTTGGAAAATATTAAGAAAACATCATGTGTACAATCCTGAAAATACTTGTCCATCTTTTTGGGTGTTACTATACTTGGACTATGTTCTATCCCCATATGGAAGTTCCAGATGGTAGACACATCAAAGCATTTGGGCATGGATCACAATTTAAGCCCAAACATTATGGGGATACGGCAAATTTGACCTGTACCGATTATACAACCTCATGACTTTATATGTCCCTTCACTTGTCCGTTTGGTACCTTGGTTTGGGGTGTTGAGGATGAGTGATTCCAGAATGTTCCAGGTATATTTAAGCTTATTCAAGAGCTGATGAGGACCAGTCAGTTTGGACAAACTAGTGAAAGCAGCGCAATAAACTTACAAAACTGCTTATGTAGACCGATGTTCACCCACGTTTTTGCCATGACTAGGCTGTAATTTGTCAACAGCACAGTTACATATGTTACATGAATGAAGACGGTTCCGATTTTCTGCACGCTCGAAGCGGTTGCCTCCAGGTCCCTCTTGAAGTTAGACACTCCTTTGCGTGACTCCTTGCGATTTTAAGTAGATTACCGACCCTGGGCCCTGGGTCAATCAGTGTAAAGGATTGCCGAGTCCACAGATGCAAGATGTGCGGTCTCCAAAGCCCTCATGGACTGTTTGGTCACAAGCAGCACGAGCATCACAAACATCACAAGCATCAACATCATCAACGTCATAATCATAACATATCATCACCATCATCACCATCATCACCATCATCACCAGCATCACCATCAAAGTGTATCATCGTCATCACTGTCATCGCCGTCACCACTTTCATCGCCATCGTGATTGCGTGTGGTCATCGCCATGGTACCATGGCAGAAATGAGCGTGCACCATGCATTTGTTATAAAGCTGCAACTGCATGCATTGTCATTCCAGTTTGGCTGCGAAGTGGGTTGACACTTATTATAATATGTTGTTGCTGGTTTGATTGCTCTTGTATGAGCCTTACTTCCTGCATGTTCTCTAAGAACAAATTGGGGTTAATCAGGGTGTGCAATGGCTTTGTTGCTTGCACATCTGTGCTGGATGTGTGCTGTAGTTCGTCATCCGCGCAGTTAGCCGCGGCCAAATTTTATGGTTTTGTTTTTGAAGTTTCAGGCGGAGACTTTCTGGTGGATGGTTCAAATGCTTCCAGCATCCAGTTTAAAGTAGATGAAGAGATGTGCGAGATTTGTGAAATCACAAGAGATCAAAAGGCTGTTCTGCTGACGTCATCAGCAAGCACAGCCAACCATGGGTTCGCACATATGATCATGGTGCACTCAATGCAGGTACGAGCTGGCTTTGAGAAGCACACGTTCAATAAATCTTTCAGCAACCAATCACCATCATTCCGCTCCATTCATTGTTCCAAGGCATAGGGCTTAAGGCTCTATTTTGGGCTTGAGGCTCTATTTTTTTTGCCTTTCCATCCCGGCCGAGCCGAGTGACCTTAAGGCCACTGTGGCCTTTCAAGTGCTGGGGTGGTGCTGTGCCCTTCCTGCGAGCTGCTGGGAAGCCAGTGGACTCCGAAAATTTAAAGATTTCCGCAGGTTTGGCAACGGCACGAGAGTGCATCGCTGGTGCAAAAAAGTGTTGTAGTTTTGCGATGCCCCACACACATGCAACGGATGTTTTGGAGAGTATGCTGCTTGGTGGTTTCGAATATGATCAACATTGATCAACTATACCTATATTGTAGTACTATATACAACTAATTATAACAACTATCATTATTTTGAACTTGTTGAACCCTGTAGTTTGGGTGACTGACTGTCCGATAGATTGAGTGCTGCATTTTGGGAGGACGTGTTATTTGATACGTGTTGGTCGCTGAGGTTATTGCCCCTTGGTTCCAGCCACAGCAGGAGGTTCTGCGGGGCTTCTCACGGGATCTTTCCCGCGTGCCAAATCGTATGTGGAACATCTCCATTGTAAGGTTTGTGTACTTGAGGGTCCTTTGCCTAATTTGATGCGTTGACATAACTATAGGTTATAGGATGGCCTTCGGGATTTCAGGGCTACCCCTGCTGCCAAGTTTCCAGGCAGCAGAGGGTTCATTCCGAAGCTATGCTGTGGCGCTGGTCTTGGCAGTTTTCCTCTCTTACAGGTGCCAGTGGGGATTCAGTCACACTCAGGAAGTGCCTGACTTGAATACTGTTGGATACATCACTCTCTTTTTTGAAAAGCTCTGGAAAACACATTCTTTGCTAACATTTTAAGCCAGGTCAATAGTTGGATTATAATTACATACTGTAATTAAATATGTATGCATATATATATATATATATATATATTCATTCATCTATCTTTATTAATATACACCCATATTGTATTAATATGCTGGAGGATGGTCATGAATCTGGTCATAGGGATTTAAATGGATTTAATTTATATTATACATGCTGGGTTATTCGAATGGCATCGGCATTGCTTCCAGTAGCCCATGAGGAGCTGCGCCAAGCGGAGACGAGAAGATGAGGAGTGTATCGAGTATTCTCTACACTACAGAATGGGGAGCCAGTTGGAGCTACTCAGAGTTTCCCAACCACATGATGGTTTTTTTCTGCATGTATTTGAGAGTTTTACTATTAATGATTAAAATGACTTCTTCGTTTTTCTTGAGGTTTGATTGTGTCATATTGAGCTGTTAGGTTAGGTCAGCAGCAGAGAGGTCAGCAACATCAGTAGCCACGTAGGGTTCCACCGCAGCAGTTTTCTGCATTGTCAGGATCAATGGGAAGATTGTTTTCAGGCAGGCCCTTGACAGTCAGGGACATCAGATTTTTTTTGCTACATGCTGCCCTGCCAAACGGAAAGACAATTCGAACCAATGCTTGAGGCGAAGTTCAGGTGAGCCCAGGTATGTCTCCACACTGGTCAGTCCTGTGTTGGTTTGCTATTATATGCTAATTATATACATACATGTATATATATATACATATATATATACATACATATATATATATAATCGAATGCAATTGTATGTTGCAAGTTGCAACCCCCTTTTGTTGATAAGCCTATCGCCGACAATATCCTCCAGAACTTGGCTGCAAATGCAAAAAGCCTTCAACAATACCAGACTTTGCCACGTCATGTGATTTGCACCCAGGTCGCTAGAGATGATGAATGATGGTGATCCCACCAGACGATTCCCTTCCCCTGAATAAGTCTTATAAACTCTTACGTATAATATCACATACTTCAAATACCGCTCAAATGAACTTCCGGTGGGGTGTAGTGGATCGAATCACTGTAGGGGATATTCAATGATGATTGGGAGGATGGGCTGGGTAAATTCCCATCAAGTTGACCATTTTTTCATGGTCAAATCATCCCCATGTTGAAGTGCAATTAAGATGTGATGATTTAAACATATTAACTAGCTCGTAAATTGTGGCATTTATTTTCATTGTTTGTAGGTTTTTTTGGCTATACGTATTACCTATTTTTTAAAAATATAACTTAGATATCCAAGCTTCAACGCTGGTTGAATCCACACTTGATGTTGTTACAGGAGGCGCCAGCCCATGAGATCTCCCAGCGTAGCGAGCCATGGAGACAGGAGCCGGTGAATTGTGAGAGCTATGGGAAGATTTGGGTCAGTTTGAAAATGGATTATACACCCATTCTAGCCATGATGTAGGGGGTAAATATTGATATATGTTGATAAACTGATAAACCATCAAATGTCAGAGTAGCCTATTTTCAGACCCATGAAAATTGGGAATAGTTTGTGAATATCTGAGAAGATGTAGGAGCTTTAAATCCACTATTCGAATTGCAGTTTGGGAAATAGCATCAACATCCACGGGATTTTGCGAGCATGTCTGGGAATGAGGACTTTTTTGGGAAGATGTTGGAATGCTTGGGAATATTGGCGAAGACATACTCAAGAAATCTTGGTGGCGGTGGGTGAAAGATCTGGGGATATGTGGGAGAGGCTTATCCTTGTATTCAATGGGGCCACCCCTTTGAGCCAATAGGTATTTGCTGATAAATGAATAGACATGGTATACCAACCGGCCCCTCTATTGTTCCCAAACGAACATTGTTGAACATCATCGTTGGGTTGGTGCAAGATCTGGGAATACATGTGCAAAGTCCCATAGATAGTGGGGGAGCTAAGGAACCACAGATGGTTTACTATTAGCGTTGTAGCTAAGGAGCCGGGCGTGGGTTACTGCTTTCATATTAAGTCAGATATGACAATGTTCACGTGATTCATGTGTCATGTGTGTTTTGTCGCTAGTTTTGATATCGACCCTTCACGAAACGCTCCGTTTTCGCGCTTCGCCGCTTCACCCTTCAGGAGCTGAGTCGAGAACCCGTCCTGGTGTCAGCAACCTCAGATGTGTGTGGCCTCAATGTGATATCAATGGGAATCCAGCCAGAATGGGATATGTTATGAGAATATAACCAAATAAAACGATATGAATGTATAATATATTTTATATAATATATATCCTGCCCTTCCAAAACCGATAAATTTCCAGTCTTGAAGGGTAAACACGGGTTTTACTGGGTAAAACCCGGTTTTGCCCTTTTCACTGCAGATTGTAGCTGGCTGTTGTTCTGGAATGTCCACGAGGTATGTTGAAGTAGTGGGCCGATATGTTCGGCTCTTTCGACGGGACTGCCCAATCTTAATGGTCCGACTTATCCGCGCATCCATGCCTTTCTTTGAAATAAAATGTCATAAAGAAGTGTGAAAAATATCAGCACAGTTAGGTGGCTCGAACCCGTGTTTCAAAACATGGGTTATCATGGGTAAATCATGGTTATATCACGGGTATTTTTTTTTAATTCACGGGTTGTGGAAAATCCCGGTTTTGTACAGAAAGTGCCCCAAACCAGGGTTTTGGGTGCAAATCACGGTTGTATCACGGGTAAATCACGGTGTTATAACACGGGTAAATCATGGGTTTGAGGTTGGAAGCAACCCCCACCCGAGATTTACCTGCAAAAAATTGAAAAAAATGCAGTCAGTTGATAAAATGTTATCATTTCCGGTGGAGTCTACCAAAAAAAAACACGAAAAGAGATTGCTTCAAACAGCACCCATGCTTGTCAAATCAAATGAGCAGAGCCTTAATGTCAAATTCATTTGGATCTCTTCACATCCGCAACAAATTGGGTAAATCTAGGGTTTTGGCCAAAAACCGGGTTTTCCGGGGTAAAACCAGGTTTTACCTTCCATTGCCCGACAAAACCGATGTTTACTCACAAACCCGAGAAATTTCCAGGGTTTGGAGGTATAGGGTATATATTTATATATATTATATATATAATACTGTCTGTGTGGGGATCTAACCAACTTGAGATGATAGGAATTGATGTTCATCAGATTTGTTCAGGCAATTCATGTTGAGATACTGCTTGCGAAGACGGTTGACAACTGAAATGGTTGAGTTTGAGACTCCATTTGAGTCTGCAATGTGGGAAACCCAATAATTTACCTCTCATTTAGGAATGGTTTATACAACCCATTTATGGAGATTTGGGGTTATGGTTTAGGGTTTACCATAAATGACTCGCCATGCTTTTGAGTCATGTTTGGCGCAACGTGGCGCCTGTCAAAAAAAAACATCGCCAGGCGCGGAGTGTCTGCACATGAGCTTCTCTTGACATGAGAGCTGCGATCTCCAATCAGCATCTGTGCCACTGGTGCGACAATAGTAGTAACATGACTTGTAGGAAAGCTTCAGTGCTGAAAATTTTAGGGTGGTAGATTTGTAACGGAAAACTAGCGGATGCAGTTTGTTTTTCTTCGATGAAGCCTGCTAATCATCCCTCAACTGATTGAGTGCTAAAAGTAGCTAAAACTGCTCCAAGATCACCTACACTGCACGAGTTCACGAGCAACATGGCTAGTGTAGTGCATGGGTATATGTTCCAATTTGATCCAATTTGATTCCAATTTGAGGGTCAAACCAAAGGAATCCCAAGGACCCCTAACAGGCAGACGAGTTTGGGGAATTGTGTAGGTTCGAAAGACTTTCGGCGCAGAATCGATGCTGTTGTAGGGGAATTCAACATTGGTGGCAGCTGAGCTCTCATTCTCCGTAGTAAACTCGGCAAATGAAAAAACTGGGATGTCTGAATGTGGCTGAGATGTGGCTGACGGAATAGGTTGATATACATTACATTGGCGATGGTGAGAGACATATGTAAGGTATTGCTCAGACCATATATGATTTACATAGCTTTTTTTTTCTCAGTATAATGTACATCACACACACATATAAAACATATATACAGTAGTCGTTTTTTTGGCCTGCATTTGCAGCCAAAATAGGCAACAATTTGCCACGGTTTATTTTCCTGGTCCAAGAGTTGATTCAGACCGGGACCTGCATTTTTTGCAAAAATATATCCATTCGCGACCTCAAAATGAACAAGTCCAATCTTACTAAAATTACTGAAGCACATACTAAACCGGGGTTTCTTCGGGTGGTGTGAATATTACTAGAGGCAAGGCTTACGCAGCTACTCCCTTGGCAGATGGTCCTCTCCCCCGCAGTTGGAGTCTCTCCGCGTCGTAGCAGCTGAAGCTGAGTTGCTTGGCAGTTGGTTCAGAGCCAACATTGCATGGGGATTCACCATCTAAAATATCAAAAATGATGGATTAATCACCAAAATTGTGGATCAACACCAAACTTGGGTTATATACACTTCAGACATACATGTGAACACGCACGTGTGTATATCCGTGTATATGTTTATATACGTATCACTATTAATTGATACATACCAGAATTGTACATATGATGATTGCACAATGATACATGCAAGTGTGTGTGTGTATGTACAAGTTCGATTCAAATTGTTTTTTGTCCATAGCAATGGCACCGAAGTAGACGAGAGGAAGGACAGTCATGGCGGCTTGGGCCGAGCCCTTGAGGTCTTCAAGAGCTTTGGCCCAACAGCAGAAGGAGGAACTTGAACATCTGCGACAAGAATGTGAGGACCACAGCCACATGTGTCCCTATAGATTTGCCATAGGTCGAAAGTAATATTTGACCGTAGCCCAGTCCTGTTCACAAAAAATGAGGTGGTAGTAGGAGATAGCTTTCATCAGGCTTCCTCTTGATTTGGGATTGTCTTGGTCACGGGCGTATAGAGATGGGCAAGTGAACACCACCGAAGGAGTACCGCAAACAGTCGGCAGAGATCTTGGAGTCCATGCAGGTGTCGGATTGCCATGGGTCGCCATGGAGGGGGAAAGACACGGAAAACATGGGGAAAACCATGTCGAAGTATGACTCGCAATTCTCCTGGTATTGTTTCAGAGACCTTTTCATGGTGTGCATCAAGGTGTGCCACGTGCGGGCACAAAAAAAAACAATGTCTCGTACCTATGTTCAGGATATTTCAGGATATTCAAGTATGTTTGCATGGTCTTTTTCATCTACACTTCGATGGATAGGATTAGTATGTGGCAAAACTAGAGATGTAAAGCGAGGCGCAAGATTCTAAGATCACCAAGTTTGGAGCTTAATTTGGAATTGTCGTGAATAATCTACCCTCTGGTAAACAAACATAGCTATTGAAAATGGCCATAGAAATAGTTGATTTACCCATTATAAATGGTGATTTTCCACAGTTATGTTAGTTTACCAGAGGGTAATACTCTCCTATAGACTCTCAGTTTCATGGCCGCCGCAGTTTTGTGCTGGCTCTGACAACAACAACGGCCGTGGAACCATGGCGCCATCATGACCAGCCCTGAGGGTCAGGGGTATCGGAAGCGCCCAACCAACATTCAGCATGCAGAGGGGCCAGACTCCACTGGCCCTTGGAGTTTGACCAAAAGTGTGACTGGCTGGTGTTTTGGAGTTACCTTCTCGTAATCAAATGCGGAGGTTTGTAGCTGTCAGAATCAACTTAAATGTGGTATGTCCCATTGCCATGCTTAAAAACAGAGGGTATATGTTCTTCCATGTTCTTTCCATTTCTTTCTTAAATACGGAACGATAATATACGATAATATTCGATGATTTGCCCGAATTTCATGTTATTTGGTATGCCTTGAAACCACCAGGTGAAGTTTGGAGAGCCTTCAGCCGAACCGGAAGAGCACAATGAAGCTCCAGCGACCTGCTCCAACACAGCCCAATCTCCAGCAGATTTAGAACAGACGATGCTAGGTGAGAGTTTTGCTGTTACAATTATATATATAATGAAGTTTTGGTTACAAACACAAATGCTCATGCGGGTTTCTGTTTTCCCACCACCATTGTCAACCCGAAGACAATTTGAGACATGGTAAGACATTGCACGCCAGCAGTTTTCCGAGGAATCTGAGCCGGGATGCTTCCCCCAGACGTCCTGGTCAGTGCATTTGGGTGTTGGATGATCCAATTGTCCGGGGCAAGCGCTTCAGGTTGCAATGCAGAGCGCCAAAAGAGAATCTCAGAGTTCCAAATTTATTATCGTGCCTGGTATATCCTGGTATTAGATGACCATATGATAACTTAAGATGCTTGAAGCTTAATTGTACTATCCCCAGGTTTGGTGAAGCCATATGAAGCCCCACAGTGCAAGCTTGAAGCTCTGTGGCTACTGGATCGACCCAGGAACAATGACTTGCACCTGCTCTTCGTGCGGACCGAGAAGAAGCGCCTCTCGGTGGTGGCACTGGACGTGGCTTTGGCCAAGGAGAAGGGTTTGGAGGCCGCGAAGCTGCTTGGATTTGCGTGGATCTTTTCCTATTTTGCCCATATAAATCCAATTGGTAAATCCCCCATGATGGGGAAATCAATCATGGGGAATCTCGAGGGAATGTCTGCTTGATTCTTATTTTGGTCTTCAGAGCCAAACCCCAGGCTGGTCTACAACAAGCGTTTGGCCAAACCCTTCCTCTGCAGCCGCGCGGTCCGGCTGGACTTCAGCTATCGCAAGCAGGACTGCAGCATGGCGGTGACCCCTGCTTCCAACGGGGAGGCGCAGGTGGCTCTCTGCCTGGTGAAGGAAAGCGACACCTTGGGAAGTGCCATGTGGACTTTGTTGGACTTCGTGGTGGTCCAGGTCTGTCAGACCACTCCGCTGCAGGCCGAGGATCCAGTGCAAAAGAGCAAGGAGGATCCAGAGCATTTGATGACTTACGACATGGGGATGGGTGGAAAGAACGGACATCCCAAAATGTGGGCGACATCCCAAAACAATCCAAAATGATAATCAGCTCGTGTCATGTATTGTCATGTCCACCCCATTGACCCATACCGGGCCCATACCCATATATAGTCCTTTGATGATCAGAGCAGTCTCTATATGGGTGCAGCCAATTGACCGGATGGTAACTGCATGACAGGAGGTTTCTCTGTGTACATGACACATCATGAAAAACACTTGGAAACTTTGAAGCATTTTTTTTTGATAAATAGCTTTCCATTGAAAAAAAACAAATTTAAGTCCAGTTTTGGATCAGTGGATCATTCTCCCAAGAAGTTCACAGCTTGGTATTTTCTTCGGCTTCAGGAGATGCTGGCTGAGGCCGGTGAAAAACTGCGTGACGACCTGGGGAGGCTGGTGCATTCCTTGAAACTTGGATTTCACTGAGAGGTCGTGAGTCAAGGGATCCCCAAAATGGATGGTCAGTTAGTAATAACTTGGAAAATCGGAAAAAAGGATCAAAAAGGTAGAAACGTGTTTCGAGGATTTGCCGGGAGATAGATTTAGTAGATGATGGCTTCTCATATTTTCCAGGTGTCCAACGTTTCTATTCGGGGGGTCGGCCGACATCTTGTTTTTTGGTCTTACCTTCTGACACCATCACCAATTCGTGTGTTTCCCGAATGGGTTAACAAACAAAGTGGGCATATGTTTCCCAGCCAGATTTGTGATATTTAGGGAGTTTGTTGTTGTTGTTGTTGTTGTTGTTGTGGTTGTGGTTGTGGTTGTGGTTGTGGTTGTCGTTGTCGTTGTCGTTGTCGTTGTCGTTGTCGTTGTCGTTGCCGTTGCCGTTGCCGTTGCCGTTATCGTTGTCGTTGTCGTTGTGGTTGTTGTTGTTGTTGTTGTTGTTGTTGTTGTTGTTGGTGTTGTTGGTGTTGTTGGTGTTGTTGGTGTTGTTGGTGTTGTTGGTGTTGTTGGTGTTGTTGGTGTTGTTGGTGTTGTTGGTGTT
>Ga0126342_10018748_pt1 | contig 11829 bp, 3 predicted proteins | sample Cyp1metagenome_FD_92528 | JGI IMG/M metagenome (GOLD analysis project Ga0126342, IMG submission 92528) | Coral microbial communities from Lord Howe Island, Old Settlement Bay, Australia - Cyphastrea 1 metagenome | ecosystem: Host-associated > Invertebrates > Cnidaria > Coral ... | reverse complement strand
ATGGACTGCAAATCCTCTGGAAGTGTCCAATTTGCGATTCAAATGCTGCGCAAGAGTCAGAGGCGAGAACGCACGTCTAGACCCTAGATATCATATCTGGACACCATGGGGATGTCAAACAAAGCAAGCAACTGTGCCCAGTGATATGAGCCTCGGTCTGTGCTTTGGTTGCTTCGATAGGAGGTTTTTCTGTTGATGCAGAGGTCTGGTCCATCTGTACCTTTCCAGAGAGGCATCTGCCAAGGTAGAAAAAATCATTTGACTTGCAGAAGATCCAAGCTGAGGTGGCTCCAAGTTGCAAACACTTCTCGAACCGCACTGCCGTCTCCTGCCTCCTCTGTCGGGGCAGTCGTAAACCTGGCCTCAAATTCAACAAACGACAGCCGGTGAACTGGTTGGAAAGAAGCCGCTGTTGAAAAAAATGTATTTGCGTGTGTGTATATATAGTAGCTAATGCATCAGGTGTGTTCTGCGATATTATGTGCATCTCTAATTTGTTCAGGCACCGTTTCCGCGGCAATAGCAATTGCTGAAGACTTCACAAGTGGTCTCCCGCCTCCGTCTAGGCAGTTCCAACGCCACTGCAGCAGCGTGAATCGCAGCCTCGAAACGGACGGCCAGCGAACCGGCTTCAGACATATTTGTTAGCGGAGGTGATGCAGGCAAAGCAACTTTTCCATTCGCAAGCTGGGAACGGTGAAAGGGCAGTGACAGGAGTATGAGGCTAAAATGTTGCCGCATTCAGGTCAATGGTGTATGATGTTTCAACTGCACTTGATCATCCAACTGCATAGCTCGATCATGGGTGGTTCGATTCAACAGCTCCCCTGAATTTTTGTTGACATGAATGTGGCACAACAGGGACATTGCTTCGTTCCTAAGAGCTGTGGCTGCTTTCTTTGATCTACCTTTGGCAGATGGATTCTGCTTTCTCCTAGCCAGCTCATCGTCTTCATCCCAGAGGGCAAACTTTGAGGATCGAAGAAGTTCTTCGAGTGCTCCGTTTCCCTTGGATAACTCGTCTTTGGTCAGAGCGTCAGCTATCATTCTAGGATGCGGGCTCCATCTGATGCAAGATTTTGCCTTTGATAGGGCTTCGATGATGATGGCTATCTCAATCGAGGTGCGGCGATCTTGGCGAGATGCCGGAGATTGCTTTCTCAGGCTGTCGTACAGGCTCTTTGCATCGGTCACTGAGCATTGGTCCAACCTGTCTCGTAGCTCGCAATTCTCCTTGAGAACCGCCAAGAAGGGGAGCAGGGATTCCTGCCAGTTGTTCCTGGAAACGTCACCAAAAACCACGTCTCGATGCATGATCTGAAGCCATTCTAGTTCTCCTAAGGCTTGAGAGAATGAGAGAGCTTCTCCACCAAGAGCTGAGGCGACTCGACGTCGCAACTTTGCAGAGCGCCATGACAGCACCGAGGCCTTCACCTTGTGAGAAGCGGTCGGCATTGATCCCGTGGCTAAAATGATCCAAGCTCCTTGGACGGTGTCCTCGTTCTCCAATGGCTTGCCATCAATGCCTCCGACATCGGAGGCGGCAACGAGGATCATCTTGCTGCTGTCAAACTTGTGAAGGGTAAGGCACTGCCTGGCGGTGGCTCTCAAATAGGTCGCTGCCTTGTTGAGACAGCACATGTCGTGTATGGTTGCCTGATGGAGTCTTGACGCTAGGATGCTCACGATGCCGGACATTTCTAGAGCTCGAAGTCCTCTTGCTCTAGCCTCTGGGTCTTGTCTGAGAGCTTCCCCTTTAGCAACTTGATGGTTTGGATCTTCTCCAGTATATACTTTTCTTGGTGCATGGTGACTCGATCCTGCTCCACTTTGACGTGTCGACCGGCAAAGTCGGCTTCGTTCTCTTCCCACTTGCCAAAGGTGAATCTTTGCTCAAGTGCTTCTCGGAGCTCAGGAATGTAGCTTTCTGTAAGGCCGAAGTTGAGGTCGTCTACTTCTATGATAACCTGTCCTATGATTCTGTTGTGCTTGTCTCTCTTCACTAGCCAACAAGGTTCTAGGAGAGTGCGCTCGAACCCAAGGCTGAAGAAGAAGTCAAGGAGAGTTTGATGCCACTGAAGAGGGGCGTCGTCCAGCCCGTAGACCGGAACGATGATCTCCAAGATTTCTGAAGGATCCAATCCAGTGCCTTCGCATGGAGTAGCATAGATCCTTCCCCTTGGTCTTTTCAAGGGGTTTGACTGGCAGAAGGCATTCTTGACGTCCAGGAAGGAGGCCTTGAGAGATTCGTTGAGGCAAATCTGGAAGAACAAGGTGATTGCTTCTGTGCACGGAGTGGGGCTGAAAACTTCAAAGGTTCCCGTGTCTGGATCTTGGTGTCCGTGCAGGCACCATCTGCTCTTGTACTTGAAGCATCCCACGCCTGGAGTGGGTTTCTTTCTGCGAATCATACGGCTAGAGATGATCCTGTGGGGAAACTTTTCTTTGACCTCCTTTGCCTCCTCTTTGGAAAGTATCCTCACGGCATTCATGCCGATGATGGACTCCCACTCTGCTTTGTCAGACTCGGCGAAGCCTTTTCTCTCTTCCTTTGAAGCGTTCTTCATGCAAAACTCAGAGTTCTTGGCCTTCTTAGGTTTCGCAAAGAAGTTGTGTCGATCTCCTTCTTGAGCGATGTGGAAGCATGGGATTTGGTCAAGGCAGGAGGTGGCCCAGAGGTCTTGGTCGTCTGGGACAGGAGGTGGCACTGTGTCGTGTGTCTGTGTCCCTTCTGGAAGGGCGTTCGAAGATGCTGCTATCTCAGCTAGGGGATTCTCCCTTCTTCTGGCTCTTTCTTCTCTGTTCATCTGTCTGAGGTACTTTAATGCCTCTCTCTCGAGCCTTTCTTGCTCTATCTCTGCTATTCTCTTTCGAACGGCTCCTTCTGCTTCTCTGGCTGGAAGGTCGGATGGTTCGCCTTGCTTCAATCTTTTCTCTGGGTTTCCTTGGTCGCTGGAGGAGCTTCTCACTGATGGGGTGAGAGGCATGGGCTCAACGTGAGGCTCCTCCACCGTCTGCGCTGAAGGTCTTCGTCTCTCTAGAGGTGAGGTAGGGGTTGCTGGTGCTCTCGCAGCTCGAGCGAGGATTCCGACTCCATGGTGCCGTTCGGTGTCTTGAGAGGGAATCTCTGATGATCTAGGATCAGGTTCTTCTCCTTCTGGGATTGTGGGGAGAATCTGTTGCTGTTGATCCAACCTGATGGGAGCTGGTTGTGCTGGGACACTTGCCTCATCGATGGCTTCTGGTGGAGGTGGTCCTTCCGAGGCCACGTCTATGGCCGTTGCTCTTTGACCCTTCGTGTCTTTCAGGATTTGCTCCAGACCTTTTTCCGTCATGAGCTCTGCTCCAAGGGTCTCGGCTTCGTTTGCTGGGCGCAGTTGATCTGATGAGCACTTCCAGATCCTCGAGCGCATGGCGACCCACACGGTGTGATGTAGTTGCTGCACTACCAATCCAGGTCCTACCCACCTTGCTCTGGTGGCATGTCCTCCTCCAGTTCCAGTCATCTTTCGCCAGCAGTAGACCCACTGGCCTGGAGACCACGTGCGTTCTCTGTGGGCGTACTTCCTCATCCCCAGCTGTGCCTTGTCTCGGAGAGTTGATCTCACGCAAAGCTGTCTAGCCTTCTCCCTGATGGCATTGGTCCTGCTGAACTCTGCTGCAGCTGTGTCTTGGTTGAGAGGATCTCCTTGTAGATCTTGGAGAGCGGGAAGCAGTGTCTGGTCATCGCTGAGAAGATCTGCTGGAAGGCGGGGGCTGATCCCGAAGACCAGCTGGAAAGGGGAGAAACCTCCTCGGTGGAAGTACTTGTTCTTGAATCCCACCAACATGTTCATGAGGTCCTCTAACTCTGCCGAAGTTTCGACGGTTGCCTGTCCAGATTGTAGGTCTTCCTCAACTCGCTGCTTGGCCCAGCTTCCATGTCGTTCGCAGCGACCATTTTGCCAGGGTGCTGCAGCATCGCAGACCACTTGCAAGACTCCATGTTGTTCCAGCTTTCTTTCGAAGTGTTGCTTGAACTCTGATCCCTGGTCTGACAGGATCAGTCGTGGGAGACCAAATGGCCTTACCCACATTGACTGGAACAATAGCCATGTGTCTTTGGAGTTGGGTGATCCACCTTCGTAGTTCTTCAGCCAACCCACCTGCTGGAAGTTGGTTCCGTGGCACACCACGTTGAGGAAGGCGTGCGTCTTTCCCTGGAAGGAAATGAAAAAGTAATCAATTCCCAAAATGTCGTTGAACGAGAACGTCTTTGGAAAAGCGACCTGCTTGTGCTGGATGGGGCGTTTCTGATGCATGCACTGGTCACACTGGAACTTTTCCTGCACAAACTTCATGATGTTGTCTTTTGCGCCAGCGGCTTTCAACATCATCAACATTTGTGGCTTGGGCGCATGCCCAGTGTTGGCATGAAGTCGGTACAGGAGCTCTTTCTGATGTCTGGTGATGTCTTCCGATGTTCTCTTCATGACTGGTCCAGGAGTCTGAGGAGCGGGAAGATGAGATGTTTGCGGCTCCAGGGCTTGATCTTCTACTTCTTCATCGCTGTCTTCCTCCCAAGCTGCCAAGCATTGATGATCAAATGATGGGGAACTCGTCATTCCCCGTAGTATGGCTTCTACTAGCCCCTGTGGATACTGTTGAGCCTTCTTTGGGAGACCCGACTGCAACTGAACATGTTGATGATCCCGTTTACACTGGAACTTGGAGACCTCTGCCGTGATTCCAGCGTGGTTAGTGATCAAGCCCGTGGACTTCCTGGACAGTTTTCCTTGAGAAACGGATAAACCTGCCTCGCATTGATCAAACAATGCAAGAAACACGTTCTCTTGGTTTCGCAGCCACTCCATCGCGTTGAGCTCCCAACTGGTAGCTTCTGATGGCTGCTCGATGTAGGAGTACCTGCCACGTTCCAGCTGGTACTTGGCCACCTGGATGCAAAACAACATCATGCTGATGCCCTCGGTCTTGATCCTCTTGGCTTCGTCTTCTGACATTCTGTTCCAGTTGGAGTTCATGATGATGGAAAAAGGCTTGCATTCTGGAGACATTCCTACAACGTCTGGAGCCTGCTTCTCCAACATTTCCCAAAAATCTTTTCGACACTGGTAGCTGTTGAATTCCCAGCCCGTTGTCTTGTCAAAGCTTGGTGGTTCTGTTGTAGAGAATGTCTCTGACCACCGCTCCTGAGTCTCGGCAGTGACTCTGGGAGGTGAAAAGAGTTCACAAATCTTGAGCTTCCGATGGCTTCCCATGGCCGCGAGCTTGGAACGAGGCGCGGTGGTTTGACTAAGCCCGAGAGGGCTAAAGTGTCCCCCCAGGAAACTAGTGACCTGTCCTACTTCTTCCTCTGAAACAGTGCTGTTACCAAATCTTATGTTTCCTACTTGAAGTCCTTGCGTCTTCTCCGCCTTTTCTTGAGGTCCTGACGTCCTCCCCGTGTTATTCTTTGTTTCTTGAGGTGCTGACGTCCTCTCCGTGTTATTGTTCTTTGCTTCTTGAGGTTTTGACGTCCTCCCCGTATTGTTCTTTGTTTCTTGAGGTCCTTGCATCCTCTCCGCAGATTCAATGGCGTGCAAGCTTGACAAAATGCCAAACGAATTCATTGCCTCAGCTCCTGCTGTAATGGCCCTCTTTTGGGGTTTTGTGAGAAAAAACTCATGGTCATCCTGCAAATCGGAAAAACACAATTCATCAACCAAAAAGGAACTCTTCCAAACAAGCTTAGACCCGTTTCCGTCCCTTGGATGCCAAAGAAGTGTGAAACTGCTGAAATGTGAAAGAACTGTACAAAAATCCGGAGAAAAAGGACTGACAAACCAGCTTCCCCAGTCAATCCCATGGCTTTGGCTGCTCAACTTCTCCGCGGTGGAGCTCAGGGAAAACGTGCTGGTAGAGCTCAAGGGAGTTGCCACTCTCCCATGTTGGGATTCTCCATGTTGGTGTCGTCTTCCTGCTGCATCGCTTGTTGATTTGGATCGATCGGCATCTGGTCCTGGTACAAGACTTGGTGCTGCATGTAGCCCATCTGGTTCTGGAGCTGCTGCTGGGCCAGGATAATGGGGCCCAGGGTCTGCGCCAGGTTCTGGGTGATCTCCTGTGCGTGGATCGAGAGAGTCTCCTGCAGTTCTGCTCGAGACAACGGAGTCTCCGATGAGGCCGATGCCGCCTGGGATGCCCTTGCCCTCATCATGGAAGCATCCGTTGGGGTTGATGCAGCAGAGGGCCTTCCCTTCTTCGATGTTGGTTTCGGATTGGTTGGCCCGTATCTCGTAAAGTTGAGCTGCAGTCCGCATTGAAGGCATTTGACCCATGTCCCATATTGATTCGCCCCCCTCGCATGATGCTGTTCTGGGTGTTGACAAGTGCTCCCAGTCGTTTGGAGCGGGGGCAGGAGAGATCCCAGTGTGCCCTTGGTCAGCAAGAGAAGCTTCCTGACCATGCAGTACCAAAGAGACTGGTAGCGCTCCCGGTGCTGCTCGCTGCGAATTGGTCTGCCCTGGGCTCTCTGGCGGGCTGGCTCGCGCTGCATGGCTCAGAGAAATCAGGGTCAGGTAAGAAATCAAAGTCTTGAGCATTGGAAATCTGCGCAGAGAGCGCGCAGTGTGGTGTGTTCCTGAAAATTCTGGCTGCTTATTGATTTCTGAACCTGTGGACCTGTTCGCCTCATGCAAACGTGAATCATGTCCTGAGATTTCTGAACCTGTGTACCTCATGGCCTCATGCAAACGTGAGTCATGGCTCTTTGGGATCTCTGAACCTGTGTACCTTTTCGCCTCATGAGCACTGGAGTCACTGACATGCTCTTGCTTCAGATGACTGATGTGGCACTCAGCAAGCAAGCTTTCACTCAAAAAATGCTGTGATGACAACCTACCAATGCTTTTTGGGGCTCGCTTGTTTGTCGCTTTCAAATTCTTGCGAAAGATGGTTTCCAATGGCTGAGAGCTGTTGGTCCTCTACCCAAAAATAGATCTCCCAGGGGTATTCCTTGGAACTGATTTGGGGTCCGAGTGAACCAATTTCTTCCCAAAGAGTAACCCTGAAATGAGGTGATGAAAACAATGTCTCCCCAGCGGACTGGCTGCTCATGTATGCTGCGTCGCATGACGACTCTGACAGCTGGAAGTCTTCTGGCTCCAGCCCGAATTTCTCCAAAACTTCTTTTGGAGGTTGAAAAGCCGTGGCACCTTTGACCACGTCCAAGATTCGGTGTCCTGACTCAAGCCTCTCCATCTTTGCCGAGGCGTTGATGTTCTTGAACTGGATCTCATTGGCACCGGTGTCGATGATAGCTCCCGTGTGTTCCAAAAGGCCTATTGATAGTAGGTGAGGCACATCATCCTCCAGGATCGTGAGCTTCACAACTCCGGGAACCTGGCCCAAGAACACCGGTGTGAGGGCACAGTACAACGCCTTGGCGTTTCCCCCGATGCCAGCTGCTTGAGGTGGGGGCTCCTTCAAAATCACTGGTCGAAGATGGACTTCGGCCAACCTCTTCTTCAAGGCCAAGAACGCAGTCTCCCCAATCAGGTCCTGAGCGGCTCCTGGATCAATGATGGCATGCCCAGCGGGAATCGTCATGTAGCTCATCTCGGAAGCTCCAGCGCCGTTGAAGAAGTTCATGGCCAAATGTGATGGTCCTAGAGCTCCGGAGCCAAGGTATGCAAAAGCGGTGAAGTTTTTTGACTTGTCGGACTTCGGCTTGTAGGGCTGTTGGCACTCTGCTCGCCAATGCCCTTTTTCTCCGCAATTTGCACAACGAGTGATGCGCTTGAGCTCTGCTATGTTCTTCTTCCGGCGGTTGGGAGCAGCTGGATCTCTTTGAGCTCGGGATCCAACGTCCTCGAAGTGTCGCCGGTCTTTTCGTAGAGCATTCTTGAGCTCCTTGTTCTCTCCCCAGGTCTTCTTCTTCTTCTGCCAGTCAGCTAGGAAGGAGAGAGCATCCTCCTCTTCCAAATCCATGTGGCTGATGACATAGAAGACCTCGTCAACGGCCTCGGAGTCGAGAATGTCCTCCTCGACAGGAGCTTCGTAGGGCTGAGCGTCGAAGGTCTCGGCAGGAACCTCCTGGTGCTCGAGGAAATAGTTAGAACCCTTTGGACGGCACAGGGACTCCTCTTCGGTGTCGATGGCTCGAAGGGCCTTCTTCACTACGTCAAACCCAGAGCTTCCGCCAGTGAGGGCTCTCAAATTCTGCAAGCCTTGCTTTGACAGCCCTGACTGTTCCTCGAGCATGAATCCTTTCATGTCGTTCGGGAGCTGCACAAAGCGGTCAGCCTGGGTGAATTCTGACTCCCTTCGCAGAGAGTACTGAGCTAGCGACTCTTCTGGCTTCCTGGCGCCCTCGTAGAGAGCTCGACGGATGATCCGTCTTTTCTCCGATGACTCCTTCTCGCCCGCTAAGACGTCCAAGATGCCGAAGAAGATGTCAAGGTATGCTTCGCCTTGGAATTCTGCTTCTCCCACATGCTCGAACCTTGCCTGGAGGTCCCAATCCAGCGAACGAAGCAGCTTCTCGTGTCGCTTCCACATGGGAACGTCAGTTCCGGAGTTCCAGCGGTGAACTGACTTCTTCCAAAGCCTGTAGTGAGTCCACCCCGGCCATGCTGGTGGGTCGGAGTAGTCCGGCTTTGAGTGCCTACCCTTCCACCAGTCTACTCCTTCTTGGTTGTCCCAACGGTTCCAAGGGCTGTAACCTTGCCATGGGTCATTCGCAAGGGCTGGTGCTGCTGAGTCTCCCACTGACTCCTGCAACGTCCCGCCCCTCATAGTTCCACGAGTGGATCCCCACCATCGGTGGTCCCACCAACGGTTCCACTCACTCCATTCCTCGTCCGTCCACTGCCGAGTTTCGCCTGGATCACTCGCAGCTGGTTGGTCATGTGCTACTCCGTCCTGGCTACTGCCCTCGGCCGTTCCGTAGATCTCGTCAAGGGGCATGCTGTCGCTAGTGGCCATCCAGGGCTCCGCGGTACCACTGTTAGCGGAGGTGATGCAGGCAAAGCAACTTTTCCATTCGCAAGCTGGGAACGGTGAAAGGGCAGTGACAGGAGTATGAGGCTAAAATGTTGCCGCATTCATGTCAATGGTGTATGATGTTTCAACTGCACTTGATCATCCAACTGCATAGCTCGATCATGGGTGGTTCGATTCAACATATTTGTGCTTGTCAATATTTTCATGTATATCACGTCACACATTAAAATTATGGATCAGTTATTTTTTGAACCGTGTTTATTTTCTGGCTTAATGCTGGCCAATAGTTCTCACAGCCATCTGCTGGACGTGGCCCTGAAATGCTTTCAAACTTCCACGCCTTCTGTTGATTCCACCCGACCCCTTTCCTATATAGAAATAGAAACTGGTAATCTTCTGGGTGCAACCCTTTACTGAACAGACCGCGCTACAAGACCAGTTCCCAGGCGACCCCGGCTGACGCATTAGCTGGTAAATGGTAAATAGTACGGATGCACAACCTACATTAACCCTTGACTCCGATCTGCACAAAAAAATGACGTAATAACAAACCCAATGTGCACACATGTTCAAGAGTTCTTGATACGGGGGTAGTTGCTGACCATCTACTAACTTCCAGGACCATCCAAGGAGGGACAAGGACTTCGTTCATCGCTTCTCATGGAGCGCTAACGTTGCTGATTCAATAATTCTGTCAGGTTCGCATGTTGATAGCATTACTCACCTGTGGCATATGGACTTTCTTTTCTGACCCAACCCTGCTTCAAAAGCCATGGGATCCATAAAATATTGACGATGATATTGCCATTGACAGCATCTTGCATGCACAAAACAACAGCTCTTTCTCAGCAAGTACGGAGTTTTCAGCGTCCTAAAGCTCCAGCACTGGCCCATGATTCACATTGCCAAAGCCCTGGAATGTATACTGCACAATCTTGATACGTCTTTTCGATTTGAACCTCAGGAAAACCACCTGCAACACAAAAGCAAAACAATTCTGGATTCCTCTGCTCGTCTCAAGCCACTTCAACTGGGCGTGCCCAGCCGAACCACTGAAGGGCACAGATGCAATGGCAAAACGTGGCAAAACGCGCGCTGCTAAGCAGTGCAAGTCTGCACAGTTGGAACTCTGGATGCAAAAATGTGGAGGGTTGAAATGGGAAATCCCCAACAAACCTATCAGATATCCCCAATAAGAGTGTAAGAGTGAAAGGACCACCAGGGTTCATTCAATTCATTTGGTTTTGCAAAAATGCTACGTAGATGCATGCAGCTATAGGCAGCATCACGCTAGACTTGGGACACCTGACTTTGCGTGATGAGTGGATGTGCAGTCCCTAACCAACTTGCACCCAACAGACAGCATGCACAAATTCTGGCGATGGTCAAATTTGTGTCAAACCTGATTGATTGCCAATGCTTTCCTCGGCGCATTCAGAAACCCATATGGCATGTGTTGTGCTGCTGGAGGGTGCAAGTTTTTTGTCAGGCTGAAAATGCTGCGGAGAAGAAGTCAGTACTGAAGGGTGCTCCTCACTTTTGCAGCTGTTGTGCACGTCAAAGACAAAAACTTAAACCTGAAATCACAATCGACTCCGAAAAAATTGCGTTCCATTTAGCAGATGGGGATTGAGAACAGCATCCAGCCCGCCAGCGAATGTTTTTTCGCTGATCCGCTTGAAGACCTCAACCCCCAAGGTGAGACGCAGTCAACGAAATGGCCGCTGTCAACCTGCGAACGAAAGTGGCCATGGGCCATGGGCCAAGATTTGCTGCTATCGCTCTCAAACAACATTTTCACAGACGATTGAAAGGGTTTGGCTCGTGTATCCCTTATGAAAATGTACTTGCAATCTTATACCAAACCCGAAAAAGTCTCAAAGCTGCACACAATCGTGACCCTTTCTATATCACAAGTACCACGTGAATTGCTTTGGCAAAAACGATAAGGGAATGGCTGAGATGATCCTTCGCCTTCACGGTGCTCTGGTTGGCCCCTCTGGTTCCCAAGGCTCCCAAGGCTCGGGAGCTCCAAAGTGGTGCAAACAAACGTGTTTAGCAATGGGATTTGTTCAAGATGTTTCAAGTCATTGGCATGTCCTTAGCCAAAAAAAATGGATAGTCCGTACATCATTGGCACGGCATGTCCCAAACAATGAATCATTTGATCAACAAAAAATTGGATTTAAACCTTGCAACATTGGCATTTGCTCTCGCAAAACAAGTGCCCTAAGTGACCAAGATTAAAATTCAAGCAGCACAATTTGAGCATTTCTCCAAACGTTCAATCAACAAAAAAATCAACACACAATCGCATAATGTTTTTCCAAATTGCAATGCGTCTCAAACTGTTTGTGGCCAGACCAGGATTGCACTGACACTTGCAAATAAAAAGAAAACATGGGACAGGGGAAACCCACGTCCAATTGGGTTGTCCAGAAATAGATTAAGTCTTGCAATTTATGGAAGTCTTGATTGAGAAAAGTGATTTGTTTAACCCAGTTTTGGGGCATACCCCTGGTTTTTATTGGTTCAAACTACAGGCGTTGCCGTTTTAAAGCACCGGCTTTGTTTGTGTGGGTTCATCCCCATTTTTTGCAGAATGGACGGCCAGCACGGGCCTCACAAATGGAGAAAAGTGGCCTTCTCCATGGCGGACAATCCTCAGAGCGCGACTTCCACTGGACTCATGTGCGTGTCTAGTGGAATATCCATGCATATATGTATATATGTATATACATATATATATATATATAAATATACATATATGTATATACATATATATATATATACATACATATAAATATATATACATATATATATATACATATAAATATATATACATAT
>Ga0126342_10018747_pt1 | contig 11829 bp, 11 predicted proteins | sample Cyp1metagenome_FD_92528 | JGI IMG/M metagenome (GOLD analysis project Ga0126342, IMG submission 92528) | Coral microbial communities from Lord Howe Island, Old Settlement Bay, Australia - Cyphastrea 1 metagenome | ecosystem: Host-associated > Invertebrates > Cnidaria > Coral ... | reverse complement strand
TTGGTGGCTCATCCCACGGCTCGTAAGTGGGTTATAACCCCAGTTATAAATGGGATAAGTAAGGTTAATCCACTTATAACTGGGGTTATAACCCACTTACTAAGTGGGATGAGCCACCAAGTAGTTCTCATCGGGAAAATCATCTATGCTTTGAAACAAAGGATGATGGAGGAATTTCCCCATGGATTCTCTGAATGCCAAATACATAGATTGCAGTAGATTGGTAAATGAAATATATGACTTCAATGGGAATCCAGCATCTCTATGTCACTTTCCTATACTTTCCTATACTTTCCTGATGTTTTAGCCATGTTGAAAACCCTGTCGTCCCTTTACTACGACGAGTTGAGAACGGGATTCCCAGCTCATGGATTGTGATATTTCCGTATATGTCCCATCTTATTGGTTTGTGTAATTCCCACACTAATCATCATTCAACCATGATTCATCAGCTATACAGCCTGATATTTTGATGATGCTTCATGATTTTTCATGATTTTTGATAACTAAAGTCCCTAAGAAATGACTATCATCATCAACCAACCTAGGTTGTGAGCATTGCTCGTTTCATGATTTGACCAACACACCCAGCAAACCCGGAAGGATTTCTCCATGGTAGATTTAGCCTGTGGATAACATGGAATTAAACCAAGAACATGATGATTTGTAGTCAATACAGCTGATTGATGTTAGCTAAGTTGCTGCAAATGATTGTGTTATGTAATTAGGGTCTAATTAGGGTTAATTAGGGACATAACAAAGAGTTCATGGGGCGTGTTTCTTAAGCAACTTCCATAGCTGGGGAACCCAGCTTGTAGAGAAAGCCCATGCATTTCCATTAGTGAACAGACACATGGGAGCACATGGGAATTCAGGTGATCCATTAGCACCCGCAAGGAACTCTCAAAACGACACACAAGTTGTGGGAAATTGACTCCTTGCCACCCTTGAAGACTGAACCTCGAGCTTGGATTACTCCAGCGCTACTTCTTCGCTGGTGTGGCACAATGGAGAGAGCAATGAATCCGGAAGCCGCTGGGCGTGCAATTTGGATTTGCAACGCCCAATAAATTTGAAAGCATCAAGACCTCAACCTGGAACAACACAATCACTGACATGCTTCATTCCCAAAGGCACCGGTCACAGAAAGCACCAGTTTCTTCTCCGTGGCTTTGCAGCCAAGGAGGCGAGTGATTCATGACCTGCTGGACCACGGGCGCTGTGACTGCGGCCGCGCCCTCAGGGTTCCAATGTGCCACAAGGAGGTCGAGAAACTCACCTCTGGACAACCTCATGGACAGCTGCAAAGTACATCGGGCTTCGCATTGAAAGAAGCTGCTGCGGAGGATCTGGAGCAGATGACGCATCGGCAGTCTTGTGGTCATCTTCAGTGTCAGCACCACCGTCACCGTCAAGATTTACATAGATTTACTAAGATTGAGGGGTGTCCTTCTCAAGGGGGTACCCAAATCATCCAAGTCAGGAATTTATGACCATACTTCCCCTCCGGTAAATTATCATAGACCCTGAAAATCATAAAATTTTAGTGGAAACTCATCTTCCAACATCTTCCAAACCCTATCTGGCAGGGTCTATGTTAATCTACTGCAGGGTACAGTTATGGCCATTAAGAGTTATAAATGGACATATAACTCCTATAACTAAGGTTATAGATCATTATAATCCCATTTATAACTGTTAAGGGCCGCAACTGTAGCATTTTTCAACCTATGGTGACTCGGGGATCACCCAGCCAGAAACCCAGAAACCCAGCCAGCGCCTTGCCAGGAGGAGCCAGGCCCGAGTCACCCCGCGCCTGGCGCGGGCCGAAATCATGAAATCCATCCCAGATGCGAACCATAGTGCTGGCATATGTTCCAACATTTCCCCCATAAATCACCCAGTTTTGTAGGTAAATAATGGTATAATGGTAATATACATGGATATACATGGAGCATTTGGGCATTGAAATCTCCATTTTTTTGGCAGCGTGAAATTGCTATCTTTGCTGGTCAACACCTTCCATGATTCGCTGGCGGCGAAACCAAAAAGTTTTTTGCAGGTGGCTGAAACACATGTAGACCCTGTTTTTTTTTCTGCTGATGAATAATCCGGTCGTCTTGCGAGTTGCCAGCCGAACCTGTCGCAACACAGGGGAAGTCTCCGCCTTGCCAGGGCATGGAAGATGAGCAACAAAATGGGGTGTATCACAAATTTAACCTGGGGATGTAACTACTCGCAGCCACTTAAAAACTTATCTGTTTTCGAGAAACAGATCACAGCTTGGGCCCTCACTTTAGCCTCCCATCTGTGGACTATGAAAACCTTAAAAGGATACAACAGGGCAATCACTAGGCCCTGGCTGGTGACAAACAAGGCTTGGACTTTACCATTGGAGCCAGGGGATCTTGGGTAAAATGATACGTACCCTGGGCCCTACGCGCAGTAACTTAGACTTCTTCACAAGAAGAGACTGTAGACAGAATTGCAGTACATAGGTATGCATATTGTTGTGAAATATCTCTGTTTCAATTTCAATGCAAATAGACATCTCGTATTAGTTTGATATAATTTCATCCTATTTGAACACCATAGAGCTTGGTCCTGTGTACTAAACGAATCTAAACGATAACAATCCCCTTGTTGCTTACTCAGTGACTTGGCTGGCAACGTCGGCTTCGTTGCTGGTTTCAAGCTGGTGTTTGCTAGGCATAAGTTTATACACCGAACTAATCCAACTGTAATCTACCCTCCAGTAAATTAACATAGACCCTGGTAGATAGGGGTTGGAAGATTAGTTTCCTCTAAAAATGGGTGATTTTCAGGGTCTATGTTAATTTAACAGAGGGTAACTGTAGTAAAACAAAAACATAAAGGAATTTTTGAACGATACTTAAGAGCCAGTCAACCTAGTCTTTTCAACCAACCTAGTTCTTCCGAGGCGCATTCTCCCTTGCTGTTCAGATGGATTGGTTCAGATTGCTATTCACCTCCAGTAAACTAACATACCCATGGTTTGCATGGCCCATTTATAGATTATTTACCTGCTAAAATAGGTGATTTTCCATAGCTATTTTAGTTTACAAGTGGATACAGCATCAAAATAAACATGCATGGTTTTGGATTAATTGATATAGGTCTGGAAAAGCCACAAATTCTAGATGATTTCCAATGGATTTTCCAAATCTGTCAGCCAAAATATTCTGCAAATCCAGAGGAGGGGCCCTCTAGGGACCTTGGTGTACGACGAGGCCAATTTGAATTTCTGGCGGATATATCTATCTGATATCTGGCCGAATAATAATTAATAATCACAAATTCACCTGAAACTAGCTGTTATGATACGGTCATTTGGGGTTGATTCCCCTTACATTCACCATCATTATTCGACAGAAGAGAATGAGGTCATTACATGCATGTATAATACATACACAATCATACACATCATGTATAGTAATTAATAGCAATATCATCTATAGTAATATTATACTTCATTACAGGGCTAATATTAATATTATATGTATATAATATATACATATATTAGATGGGCCTACAAACCAACAAACGCAACAACGGAAAAAGCTCCCCTTGGCCTCCAAAGTCGACTCCGACGGCAGTGATCTCCTTGGGCTCCATGGAAGGGATATATATATATGTGTATGTATGTATCTAAAGCATGATAAAGCATGTATAAATAGTTATACACAGATTATATACAGTATATAAGATACTGTATATATTATATATATATATATGTGCTCCATGTACGGAATGGAATATTTATGTACACATATTTAGGTCATGTTGAAATTGTTATTTTCATAACAAACGTATATAGTGATTCAGCAATGGTTTCGGAGGTTGGTGATTCACCGTCTTGGAGGCTTGAATCCATAGCCATGATCGCACATTGATTCAGAGTCAGCTTTACTATAATGTGGGTAAAACATTAATAAACCACCGGTGTGGGAATGGTTTATACAACCTATTTATGGTGATTTGGGGGTGGTTTATTATTGTTTTACCCACATTAATGGATTTACCTAGCACGGTACCCTTCAGGAATCAAACATAGCAACGGAAAGAATCCCCATTTATAGATCTGGGTAAATTATAATATTTCACTACCCTGAATGGTTCGGCCATTTGGGGATGACTTCCCTATAAAAACCATGATTTCCAGGGCTTGGTCGCAGTGAGGTCGTGATGAAATTTACCCAGATAGATGTGTTTCACATTAAAAGCTCCACCTTTTAGGTGGGACCTCCCAGCTTGCCACGTGACACCGAAACCTCTTTTACTGTTACAACTGGGGGTGAATGCCATGTCACGTAAATGGTTTATACCGCCAGTTATGTGCATGTATATATATATATATATATAAAATAGCCCCTATTGTATATGGGATTAGTTATGGGTCATATAATTATATATACATATATATATATATATTATATAATTATGGATTATAAACCGCCTACTAAGTGGGACGCACATCCAAGTACTGGAGCATCCCCATTTCAATAGGTAAATCATCGTTCAGTACATGTTCCAGATTTTCCACAGGTATTCTAGTTTACTGGGGGATACCCTTGCGCAATCCGAAGCTGAACCTGACATTTGCTGCCACCCACTCGAACATCCGAGACATCGGAAAATCATGGCTGTTTCATATGGTGGTTCCATTCCATTCCACAACCATATCCCGAGAAGTGTTGGTGATCAAACAAGAACACATAAAAACATACATGTTTGCAATTATCAGGAATGGCATGTGGATTTGATCATCACTTCCACATGCCATTCCTGATAATTGCAAAAATGTATCATGATGCTTAGAACCCCCATGAATGGTAGTGAAATCCAAAAGGAACAGCCGCAACATGCAGGATTGTTTCATATGTTTTTCCGAAGAGGCCATTCAAACATAGGCTCACAAAAACCATACTGGTTGGTGGTTTCAGCCCCTCTGAAAAATATGAGTTCGTCAGTTGGCATGATTATTCCGCCCCGACTATGATGGGAAAGTCATAATCCATTCCATGGTTCCTTAAACCACCAGCCAGTCATTAAACAGTGTATATTTCATCACATTCATTATATATCAATATACAACCAGATTATTACAGGCAATTTTATCACCTTAAACAGTTGCATATTTGAAAACTGTCATATTTCCTGGGGATGAGTTGGATGAGGTCAACCAGAAAAACCCATTGGTTTTAAGTTGCCTATTCCATTGATCCATGGCTACTTTACCATCAGTGATCTCCAGGATCTCAAGCGCACCGAGAAGCGGAACTTGCGGAACTTCCATCATCTCTCCAGGCCTGAAAGGGAGACATTTTACACATCGGAGCCATAGGAAAGCCATGGGTTTTTCCCATTGGAAACAGGCTTTATAATAAAAAAACACGCAGAATGTAGAGTCTATGGGATTTTATGGGATTTAGAGCTTATTTGTGATAACTAAGTTCTTGCGGATAGTTGCAATAACTATGGTTTATGATACATGGGGTTTATAAACCAATACATATCACTGGGAGGCCCTGCGCTGTAGGAAAGTATCAGCACAACATGTGGTTTAATAGGGAAACTAAAGGAAAATAAGGTTCGAAACCACCAAAGAAACTGGGGATAGCATATGTTCAGACTAACCCAGGTGGATGGTACCAGTACATGTGAAGTGGATGGTCAATGGATTATAAATACAATGGTATTTTACGGTTCGTAAATGGATAGTAAATCCATCGACATGATGGAAACTGGATGCATTGCATAGCTGATGATCCAGTAGGAAACAGCATGTCCAGGCAATTGACCCCATTTAGACCATGCATACGTAAAAATACCGAAGACATCCGAAGACTGCAGTGCTGGACCAAACTCAGGCGTCCCAACATAGGCTTCACGCAATGAAAAATCGCTGGGGAATGACATTGTTCTGACCCAGCTGCGGCAGTTGCACTTGGAGCTGGAGCATCATCAGAGCCTTCATAGGCTGCCAAGAGCGATAGGCCAGTGCTTGCACTGAAGCAACCTGACACTGGTTTCTCGAAGCTGCCTTGGTCAAAGCCTGAGGCTTTTGCTGGGTCGTGATCCCCGATTTTGGCAGATAAAAAGGGATATTTTCAGACAAAGCCTGGTACAGCTATAACCGTTATAACCCCTAAATCAACCACTCTACTGCTTCAACTATCAGATAACAGCCATCAGAAGCTGCTAGGATTTGGGATCTGGATGGATTCGCACTTCTGACCATGCTTCGACCTCTGGTAGTTTCTGACACACATACCCTGAACCAATTTTGACATGGATTCAATCGAAGTAAATGAGCCATCAATTTCCACAGCAAACTGATAAATGACCAGAAAAACATCCAATCCAGGATCACTAAATCTTGTATGGACTAAAGATAAACAAACCTACGGAGCCTGATCAAACAGAGTGAGCCGAGGAAGCAAGGACAAGATCACCATGGGCTACAGTACTTGTACCTCGTTATAACATGTTATAACCAGTTTCAATGTCAGCTCTATCACCATGTTTTTTGTGTGTTGTTTTAGGAGCACCATGAAACAAATATATTTGTAAGCCATTGTTTTTCTTGGCGAACTTCCCATTTTCTCACTGATCATGACCCCTCCAGAAGGCAGTGTCTACCGGTCCCTCCATTTTTGCTCATTAAAACTTGAAACTGGCCATATCCCTAATCATTGCTTGTTGGTAATCTCCCGTTTCTGCGAGCGAATTGTGTTTTTTCCCATGGGGCACATGCGGTCGCGATGTTTTCGCACGTCCAGAGTGAACCCCTGGAGCAGCAATTCTTTCCTGCAGCCTCCTGGTCAGGAAAAAAACCCACGACCCATGCTAAACTATGCTAAAGGGACGGTTGGTAAAACCCCATTCTTGAGCCCAACAACAGAGAAATACATTGCTGCTACATGTTGATATCCATCCTTAACTAACTCACTCATTATAATTCCATCCATTACATGATCACTTACATGATCCAAGCGAAGTGCAAGAAGTCATCAAAGTGAACGCGGGCCATAGTTCAATAGCTTCCCATACGAACTATCAAAAACCTAGTGTGAGATCCTTTCAAGTTAAATGTATACCAGAAGTCATGGTTATATGCCCGTGTTGATTGATGTTTGCTACAAGTTGCATGGAGATACAAACTTCATCTCGGGATGCATTCCTGGCCTTTTCTACTTTCAGCTGCAAGACGGTGCCCATGAATTGTTCGATTCAGCCGCGGCCCCAGCATCCACGGGCACTGATTGGGGTCAGTTAAAACCCCAACCCACTGAAAGCTGCGTGGCAAATGCTGGCAGTATTTTCAGGATGCGGGGCCGAGTTCCGTGTAGATTTCCTTTCGGGTGAAACACTGTGCAGAGGTAATCGATTGCCCAGCGGCCGCAGTTGCTTTGCTGTCCATGTCAGAAAGCTCTTTTTTTCCGTCAAATCCAGCCCAAGATGCTGTGTGTCTTTTTAGCAAAATCTGGATCTTACATGGTAATCCAGCCAAAACATGTTGTTTCACTGGCCAGAAATTGGAACATCCCCAGCAAAATACATTTGTTCATGGAACTTCTTTGCCACCCAATATATTGCCAAACTTAGAAACCCTGCAAAAAATTAAATTCTTTGCTGGTTAGTAGATATTCCCATTGATACCAAAAGACTAAAGGATTAACGTATCCATCTAAGATTAAGCTAGCAATATACAGATCCTGAAAGTGGAATCTGTTCACTGGGATGGCAGCACTGGACTCAAAGTTGATTTTCGGCCCTCAACATGGGTCAACAAAAACCCTACGATTCCCCAACGCCTTTCGGCACCATCATAAACCATCCATGTATGGCACATGCAATTCTATAGCTGACAGGTGATTTGGGTATGGGTCAATACCTATAGATACATTTTTAATGGGATGAACATCCATTTACCAGCTATTTTGGGGTTCACTAGGTACCAGGGTTTTGACTCATAGCCATTTAGGGGAATGACAACGAAAAATAGACTAAGACAATCCACATTTTAACACGATCCAATGGTGGGGTCATCACCTGTGGGGGTCATCTGGGGGCTGAGCAACCGTCAGCATGCCCTGCCACATTGCATTTGTCAAATAAGCTATGGCAAACACGCACAGCTCTACACTACAAATGCATGAACAGATTGTATGTATGTAATGTAATGTAATGTAATATAATGGTATGGTATGGTATGGTATGGTATGGTATAGTATGGTATAGTATAGTATAGTATAGTATAGTATAGTATGTATGTACGTATGTATATATATAATTATATATATATAAAAACAACATCAAATAACCAGTCACATGTCTACGCATACTTGTATCCAAATATTCAAAAATATTCGTATGTGATCTATCAAAACCGAAATCCGAAAACAAACTGCAACATATAACTGGGGTGAACTAACCGACTGACTAAGTGGGATGAACCACCAAGTACAGTTAATGGGGTATATAAACCAAATTATAACAGCAGGGCATCAGCTCGTATCTGCGATGTTTTGTTTTACACATCCTATGGTTTGGAATATCATGTTTGCCCTGAGAACATATTTCCCTTGTTTGGACAAAACCAAAAAAAAACATCAATCAAGAACAGAATCCAGCTTAAAACAATCTGGGTAAATTATAATATTTCATTAACCTGAAATAAGGTCATTTGGGGATGATTTCCCTTATTAACCATGATTCCCAGTGGGGTCGCAGTGAGGTCGTTATAATTTACCCAGAAACAATCCATCTTAAAATCAATCTGAAAGATTGAAGAACAATTCTTCAGCAAACTGAGGGATTTCACCCACTGAAAATACTTGGGGTGGGAACACGTGTTTGGACTGGTCAATGTGTCCTAAATCCTCTATTGGCATCGTATTTCTTGTGTTTAATCCCTGAAAATATGTGTATACCCTCTGGTTATTTAACATAGCCATGGAAAATCGATGGTTTACCTATTAAACATTGTGATTTTCCATGGCTATGTTAAATAACCAGATGGTATATATACATATAATTATCGAACAGTGTTTTTTTAGGATGGTATAGATAATGGTTTTCCTACAATTTCCAGGTTTCCAACGTTTCTATGAATCATGTTTAAGCGGGTTGCGAACAACTGTTCACTGTAAAACATCTTCTAGATGGATACCCTCAAAACATGATGTGAATATGGCCTCTACATGGATATTATATGATAGTACATATATATATATATATATTCTACTGCAAAATATGAGGTAAAACTCATGTTGGTTGCTTTTGGCAACTACTAAAATATGTCCTATGCATTACTGCACTAGCCTATGACTCAAGCTGTTCAGCCGGCTGCGGCACTACGACTCACTGGGTGGACAAGTGCTGTAGGCCTCAGGCGTGTGAAAGCACAGCTTTGAAGCAGCAGCAACAACAACAACAACAACAACAACAGGGAACAAATAGTAGATTAATAAGAACTGGTTGGTGGTTTCAACCCCTCTGAAACATATTAGTCAGTTGGGATGATTATTCCCAATATGTGGAAAAAAAAACATGTTCCAAACCACCAACCATTTAACCATTAATAACCCATTGCATCCCAATTACAACCGTTGCTCAAATTCCCCATTTTAACCAGTAATCACCAAAAAAAATATTATGACCTCACTTAAGTCGCACTTTTTTGATGCTTAGATTCCAATGACAAGCCATTTCTATTCATGTTTTCATGGTGAACTCCCAACTTCTTCGCTATATAAACCCCCCATTGCTGTGGACCATCTCTCAGCTCATCGCAGATCAAAGCGCAAAGCACCAGACCCACCTTGCTGCTTTCAGCACGGCTCGCCGTCAACCATTAGGGATCAAACCAACAAAGCTTGGAAGGTTTCAGCAAACAAAATAGATTTAGACGTCAAACAATTCAGATCTAACCAAAAATTAGGATTGCGCCGCAAAAAATGAGGATTTAAGATGATTTAACATTTTATTAACCCTCAGGTCATTTAGATTGAAACGTCAACAATTGGGATTTAAGATTGGATTTGACCCAACGACGATCAACGATGTGATGACAGCATCAAATATGGGAAATTCATCAACACATATGACATTCAATAAGCTGATCCAAGGCAAATCTTACTGGTGAAACCATGGATTTTTTTGCAATCATAAGTGTCAGGTTTTCAACCGGAATATTTCCATTCCACCAATTCTGCCAACACGCAATTCAGTCATTTCAGATTGCATACACACGGCTGAGAAAAAAACACGACAAAATCAGAGTTGTGGGCAAGTTGTGACCGGAAACGCCAGATATGTTTGTCAGTATGTCAGGGTATGGGATGATAATCCCATAGAGTCACCATTAAAAAACAGGTAAATCGAGGCCCTTTTGGTGACGACAGACGGGGCGACGTGAGGGTGGTTTGATGAACATCCCCAATGTATGGTATAAGATGGTAAAAGTATACATACATTATCTATCATTATTGCATATTATGTGTATAATGTATATTTTGTTTTCATTTGGGTCATTGTTGTGGATGTTGGTCCCTATCTCATACATGGAGCATACATTGGTGGACACCGCTCATTTTGCAACACAAAAGAAAGGTAACAAGCAATGAAACGCAAGGTGATACTGGTCGTTTCTTGCTGGGAAAGTGATCTTGAAGAACTATTTTTTGAGGTTGCATGGCAATATTTGGAAGGGATATATAGCTATGTATACTATGAATTATTATGCTTAGACTTCTGTCACAGTTGCGGAAAATCATCATACTTGTAATCGAACTATGGAACTATACAGCTGCTTGTTGTCTCAACATTCAGCTTTCCCGGGCCCTGGTTACACACCCAAACACTCACCCACTTTGACTATCTTCAATGGCCATTTCAGGATCCTAGATTGGAGGTACCTACCATATATAGGTATAAGGCATATTTTTTAGGCCTAATTTTTAGGGAATATCCCAACAAAATATCTTGGTTCCTCCCGGGTTTCTCCTTATCACCAGAAGGACTACCGCCAGGAAATTGTTATAGCGAAACAACTTGGCCCATTGACATCCAAAAATGTTCAACATTCTCTGATTGAATCATCAAAAGTTTCAATTCCCATTGAATCCCATAAAAATCCCATAAACAAATCCAGTAAAGCCCATAAAGTTCCAATAAATCACCTTTATAACCCCGTCAAACCCTCTGGTAAACGTTCACAGTTTGCCATGGAACGATCCACCCATTTTATAGCTGGATAAATCAACTATTTCGACTGGGCCATGTTCAATAGCTATGTAACAAATTACCAGAGGGTAAATTGAAGTGACCAACCACTTTCACTTCTGGTTGGTGGTTTAAACCCCTCTGAAAAATATGAGTTCGTCAGTTGGGATCATGGCCAAAACCCAATATATGGAAAGTCATAAAATTCATGTTCCAAACCACCAAGCAGATTTGTGCCTGGATATCACTGTGCCTGGCCCGCCCGGCCCATGCCCCTGGGGACATCGAACATCCGCTTGCGGAGCGATGCGCAGACGGAAGATGGTGCCTTTCGGCGAGGGGATTATACCAAGGGATCCACCAACATGGCAGTTCTATCATGTTCTATATGTTTCTATATGTATATATAATATATATATATATGTAATATATATATATGTATATATACACGTAATATATATATATTAAATATATATATATATATATGTAATATTTATATATATATATATATATATATGTAATATATATATACACGTAATATATATATATATATATATATATATATATATATATTATATA
>Ga0126342_10018746_pt1 | contig 11829 bp, 7 predicted proteins | sample Cyp1metagenome_FD_92528 | JGI IMG/M metagenome (GOLD analysis project Ga0126342, IMG submission 92528) | Coral microbial communities from Lord Howe Island, Old Settlement Bay, Australia - Cyphastrea 1 metagenome | ecosystem: Host-associated > Invertebrates > Cnidaria > Coral ... | reverse complement strand
TAGATAGATGATACTCAAGGTGTATCTAATGCACAACATGCACCTGGTGAACATGCTTCACTGATAGATTGATCGATAGATGATAGATGAGCCATAGGAGCCAGGAGCCATAGAATCCATAGAAGCCGCAGAAGCCACAGAAGCCACCAGGAGCCACCAGGAGCCACCAGGAGCCACCAGGAGCCACCAGGAGCCAGGACCGTAGAGGCCATACCAGGAGCCAGGACCAAAAAAAAAACTATTACCAACAAAAAACAAAAAATACCCCTCCAATCCTCCAATAACAATTATTTCCTCGCCTGATCTGCAACATTTCGGGTGATGCCAGTGACGTCATATCTGGCAAAGTGGTAAAGCCTTCTCTGTTAGGATTTTACAAGGCCCATGAACCCTGGCCGATCTTATATCCAAGGTTTACACACCTAAGAATCGATTGAACCTCTGCCATCAGAGGGGCTACCGATGGTTCTCGATGATTTCCTCCAGGAAACATTAGGAAACCGCAGGGGGTCATGGTCAAAAACCATCACACAACAATGGAATTCCTCTCAGTTGGGTCCAAAAATGGGGTAATCCGGTAATCCCCAAAAACATCCCAAAAAACCAGTCTTTTGTCAAAACCATCTTCCCCATCATTTTTCCCCATTCAGCTAGTGCCATTTTGGATATTGACAAGCCCTGGCCCAGGCTCCTGATGTTGGCCAGATGCTCTTGTAACTCTTCCAAGGGCCTGGTGCGAAGTGCCAGCAATACAACCCCCTTAGTTCGATTTGGGGCGCAAAAAAAAAAACGAAATCAAAAACGGCAGACTCACTGTGTGCCCAAGAACTTGTGGCAAATCCCAAATCAATCCTTTTCTCTCTTGTGGATCTCCTACTTGGAAACCCACCTAGGAACCTTCCTCAAAAGTGAGGAACTATGTCTCACCTTTCCCTGCGAGCAGACATATTTTGGCCACCGCATCGACAAATCTCGCGCTGATCTCGTCACACCCATACTGGTGGCTCCTGGAGTTTAGGGACATCATGTTTAAAACTTTTGTGAATTGCGATGTCCTTGCGTAATGTGATGCGTGGGCGCCCTCCAACACAGGTTTCCTGTCTGGACAGGCTAAAAAGGTTACGTTAAGAACAACTTCGTCTTCGTATAGGATTACTGAAGGTGCTGCATGGTGCTGCTGGATCTTGGAATGATGATGCTGAAACTGCTACTAGCACCAACTAAGGTTGGAGCTGCGCCTTGAGGATTTTCCGCTTGAGCTGGTACCACTTTTGAGTTCCGAGTGATGAACGCCTTGATTTCATCTTGGAACTTTTCAGCATTATGGACCTCAAGTTTGTCCTTGTTGCCTTTCGAAACAGGTTCGACACTCATCATCGGTGGTGCCTGAGGCGGTGACGATATTGGGCTCTCTACCTGAGCAGGTTCCAGCTCGATTGCAGCTTCTTGTGAAGGCACGATCTCTGCGCATGTCTCGCCAAAAACCACAGCAAGATCAAAATAAATGTAACATCCGTAGGTGATGCCACCAGCACTCAGGATCAATGACAAGCTTGCGGTCCAATAGCTTGTGTGGTCAGTGACGTAAAACAGACCGTAGACTTGAAGAAACATTGAAAGGACTGCTTCGCCTGTTTTCTCGCTTTGCACAAGTAACAAAACAGAATCCGTTCGTAAATTCGTCCTGAAAGAATGCCAAATATCAGCCAGAAGCCTGTAGGAACAAACAACGTGATTCAGAGACAAATCAATGATTGTTCGCAAAATGATAAAACCCTGTGCCGCTGCGAACCAGTAATGCTGCCTGTCCTGGTACAACCAGAACATCTGACAGTCCAATATGATGTCAGCCACAAAGAAACCTAGTTCGATGAGCATGAAAAGCCTATTGAAGCCAGGTGATCTTGCAATGTAGCCATTGGATCGAAGCTCATTGCGAAGTGCCACTTCTTCTGCAACTATGCTTTCTTGAAGTTCCGCATTCGACGGCACTGCGAAGGGATTTCCACTGCAGCAGCAAAACATCGCTGAGGCGAAACACCATATCAGTGGCCAAGCCACCATGAGCATAACAGCAAAGACCTGTACTCCATACCATGGATCACCTGCCATCATGCCTATATCTAGACTGATATACTCAGGCAAACCAGCGCGTCTGCGGTTTGCAATGTCTACCTCCTCTAGCGTACAAATGGTCGTCCTGGACCAATGCTTACAAGATTTGCAATCGCACAAATTGAGCTTCTCTGACTTGACCAGTGTGTCCTGAAGCCAATCAGACAATAGGGCAGCACATTCGTGCAGTTCACAAGACCGGGAAAGGATCGAGTCCCAAACCAAGGATTTTTCATCAGGAGAACTACAAAAGCCAGTGCTATCGAATAGAATGTTGCAGTAGTACTGGAAAGGCGCTGGAGGCCATGAAGTGCACACTTGGTCAAGTGTTATCTCGCCCGAAGTCCAAATTCCGAGATCCAAGTCACGTTTCGTATCCATGGGCATTGCAGATTCTGTGCAGTTGAATTGGGTCCCATTGGCAGCCATGCAGTATTGGGCTTTGATGTATCCCATTGCCAGAAATGGGGCAAAGTTCGTGACCTCATGGGTCTTGCGGTCACATGCCAAACCGACTTCTTCCAAGGCCTGCTTGCGCAGATGTTCGGACCACCAGGCGGGATCATGGCACCTTCTCTCAAAATCACGAATGGTGCGACATGCTGTGCTGTTGACATTGTTGCTTTGCGCATTGCACCTTTTGAGGTCGGAGTCAATTTCTGATTTGTAGTAGTAAGCCCAGTGTGCTTCAACCAAGGATCTTTCTGTACAAAGTATGGGTTCAACACGGTACACTACAAACAGCAAAAAAATGCCAGTGTAGGCCACACTGCAGGCAAGACGAATCCCCAAAGATGTGATGCCGAAAAATGAGCATGCTCTCTGATGCTCTCCCAGACCGAACCTTGAATAATGCTTGGGGCGCAACACATGCACCGGGTGCAAAAACGGATCAACAAAACTGCCTGCTCGCCAGCATGAAAGCTGAACCATAAGAAGCAGCACTGCCATTGTGACGTATGGAGACGTGACCAAATGGAGTCCCGGGACAATAGTTACTGCAGTGACTTCAGCAAACGACATCACCCAAACCACCAGCTGTCTCCATCATTCCTTCCGCAATACACGCCGTGAAGCTTCCAATCTGATGCTCAGACGGAATCGCGAAACCGGATCCCCCAGTCTTTCCATGGTTCATGCTATTTTTTTTTTCAGAAGAGTACCTCAGCTGAGCATTGTGGTTCCTTGTGCTTTAGATGTTTATATACATATATATATATACAGTGTTTATATAAGTTATATATACAGTATATATAATCTACTGTTTGCCTTTGTTTCTCTGACTTCAACAGCCATATCGCTTGGGTCTCCAACATATCATGCGATGGATTGCCTATCCCCTGTTGCTAAAAGGCCTACTGGTGCGGGTGTGACCGCCGTGTGTTTGAGTGGCTACATGAGCCTGAAGCTGCTTCAAACATATTTAGAATTACAATGTATGTAGTGCCCCCAAGCCAGGTCTTGCTTCTGGCTAGATTGCAGTTCATTATTGGTCATTTAAGGGAATGGGTCAAAACCTTACCCCTGGTGAGCATCAAAATAGCTTTAAATGGACGTTCATCCACCTAAAAATGCTATTTATAGATATTGATCCATAGCCATATCATGTCATATGGAACACGTCACCTTTAAAATATGTGAAGGGAAATCAGAATATGCGATAATATGCGGGTCTCACGGGGAAATAAGATCCATGAAATAGACCTGAAAAAAATAGACCTGAAACCAGCCAAAAAAAAGGAAACCATGAAAACATATCAGTGAACAAGTAACAAGTAAAAAAAAAGCCCACAACCTCTGGGGCCTGCAGAGCTGATGATCCACTTCTCCTGCCTGACCAGTGGCCAGCGGCTGGGAAATGACAAGTGGCTTCCACAAAGTTTAGAAGGCTTTAGCAACGGTCACATATGGATGAATAAGGCTTTAATTCATGAGGCTTGATTTAATCAGGATGAAGACTGTGTTTTCCTATGTTTTTCTTACGCAAGATCATCCATTTCGGGCACATGGCGAGATCTGGGCCTCGGCCTCCAAATCCAGGTATAAAGGAGAAGTGTAGAGACCTTGGAGACACGCCCAAGATCTGGTGGGTCCCGGGTACCAAAACATGGCCCGTTGCTCGCAATACAGGGACTGTGTGGGTCACCTGCAGAGCTGCCCCTGGTGGCTAGAAGGACCCACAAGACCTGTCTGTTCTGGTTGGTGGTCGACCTACCCCTCTGAAAAATGATGGAGTGAAAGTCAGTTGGGATGATGACATGAACCCAATATGATGGGAAAAATAATCCAAAATAATCCAAATGTTCCAAACCACCAACCAGTAATTATGAAAAAAAATAGAAACCACGTCCAGTACCAATTAGGATGATCCTTCAAGTGGCCCTTTTGGGTATTGGTTGCCTAGTTGTGACTGGTCCGTGTAACAAAATAAAGCAAAGATGCAATCCCCAAGTATATCGGTCCAGCACAGTGCTTGCACGAGGTACTTCAGCTGCTGAGCAACTCTAGCCTTCTCTATAATTATAGTTATACAGTTATACAATGTTATGTAAAAGTGGATAGTCAGGGGTGGCTTGGTCTGGTGGCACCTATCCGACGTGAGTCTTTGCTGAAATCTGGTCGGTTTTTGCCAGCAACCCATCCCATCTTTGGGTTCTTACACAATTTGACTTGGACCTACATATATGCGTCAAATATTGTCAAATGTGTTGCAAAACTCTTGAAAACCACCTACCCCCGGGTCAACGACATGGCAATGGTTTCTTGCAGATTAATTTCCATGCTTGTAATTCTCGAAATTGGGATTGACCTATGTCAGGTCAAATACCAAAGACACTCCAGAAAAAGAAAATACGGAACTCCCAAAATGGACACAAAGGAACAAACCCTCCAAAGCGACGCGGTTTTTTCGGGTCCCAAGTGGCATGTCAGGGGTGTATCGCTATTTTCCATCCAATGTGTCCTGGACATAGCAAAAACTCCCGCAGCTGCCATGCTGAGCATCGCCACTTGGAGGGATCAAGGAGGCCTATGGAAAGACTGCCCAGTTCACCCCAATGGTCTAGGGATGTCTAGGGTTGAGGGTTGCAGCCAACCAAAAAACGCTATTCACATGCATTAACTATACAGTAGTATTACACAGTATCATTACATAACATTACACATAACATTCATACGTGAGGGTGTGGAATTTTCGACTACCGATCTATATATATATATTTATACACATACTACATATATATATACAGTATATTACCTATAGGTATAATCCCATAATTACCATTCATTTAAAATCTCCCTAAGGCCGAAATGGCCCCCAACCCAAAAGTCATGAGTTTTATACGAACTATAATGACAATAGGATACAATAGAACTATAGTGTTTAAACGTCAAGTCTATATACACTCTACTGTATATCTTGCTATGGTAGCGTTTACAGTGCAGGTCATTAGTTCTATATTGACTATAAAAAGGAATTGGCTTCGAGCTCCTTACGAATAATTTGTGAAGGTTATTCCTTTTCGGCGTGGGACCATGTCAAGGCTTCGATTTGGCACACGTGCCTTACGCCTGAAATCGAGTGATCAGTGATCCTGGATTTTTAAAGAATGAAGTCGACCCTGGGTTTTACACCCAGCAGTAAGCAAGTGTCTTTGTGCGAAAATCGACAAAATATATGAAATTCCCCAGATCCACTGATTAACACTATTTATAATATATATATATATATATATTGTATATATATATATATATTTATTATTCAAACATCAAGTATTGCCAGCTAAAAAGTGCCATAAAATGGGGATATGTCCCATGTGCACTCCACCAAATCCCGCCTCTTTAGGGTGTGGCACCTGTGTGCGGGTGGAGAGGGAGTCACGAAGTCCAATGCGGAAGTGTTGGCTTATAGATGCTTTTGGACACTAGATGACACTAGTAGTTTTTCATCTGAAGCGTCCAGTTTTGTTCAACTCACAAGACCTTCGAATACCCCATCTTTCTCACTGAAACATGCTCTTCCCTATCGATTCACGTCCTTCCTGAGAAGCTACTTAACCCCAAAATTATTGACATCATTGACTGTACATGCTAATGCAATTGTATAATCCACTATAAGCCTATCTATCTGATATATATATATACACTGTCTCAGGGTACTTAGGGATTGTTTATATGAATTAATCATACGAGCTGCAATCCACGGACTGTTACTTGGCAGTCTCAACCATCATCACAGTTTCCAAATACCGGAAACCACCATCTACCCCCAGATCAGTGGTTGACAGTTGGTATACCATGGTATATCATGGTACATCACTATATCCATGATGCCCTCTATTTGATGGTCAAATTTCATGTTGAAAGGGACCATGGCACACTCATTCAGAGCGGGTTGTCCCAGCGCATCTTTGATAAACCATTGACACATACAGGTGCGTCTGGAAAGTGGATAGACCCCCGCAAATTGGCAATGCCTGTAGCAAGAAGGACAATGAGCATCCAAACAAAACCTGCAGGATCCAAAGACTCCTCCTACGTCGAGACATCCCAGCCAAAGTCAGCTTTCAGCACCTCAGTTAGACTTGGGCTAGCCTCCGCCTGCAGAAAAGAAAACGGCGATTTCGCAAGTGGGGCTATGGGGGAGTGCCTGATAAGACGCAAAGGTCCGCACAAATCCTGATAATGCTGATAACTATACTAAATATATTGGGGATGTTTTCCCCCCCACGGAACATCATATTTGGTGAGGTCGTTGTTCGGTGACTACATTACACCTCAGAAAGGAAGGTCTAAACAGACCCATCGAGATCGTGATTGTCTTGAGTGAGGGCGGCAAGACTGTTGAGCCACAGCCATTTTTGGGTGTCTCAGTGAAAAAATCAGGAAATGTCAGAAATCAATCACCACTGGATTCCAGGTGTCACCAAGGATTAAGTCCTCATTTCTTCATTCCCATCCCCCGTTGTATAAACAAATCCAATATACCCCGTGTTGTTGATTGTATATTACCATCACATATGTATGTATTATGATTATGATGTATGTAAATGTATATATATAATATAAATATATCCTGTGACTATCTGATTATCCTCATTATTCCTGATTATTGTGTCAGATACCAGATCATGGTTTGGTCCGAAAGTAGGGTACTAGCGCGCGGGTTCATTGAACGGGTCATTTTGGGGCATGCCCCCATTTTTAAGCTGGGGCATATCATATTGTCATATTATGATATATTATGCATCTTACAGGATAATATTCATACTATATAAAACTATCGAATCTAATCATAGTTAATACATACATCATACCTGGATTACTTATAATCATTCACTAAGCTCAAATAAGCCCATTTTTTTAGTAGGGATACTCAAGACTCGGTGAGGTCACCTCTGTCTCGCAGCGGGCCAAGAGATCCTGCCCAGGTCATGAAAATCAAAATCACCTGGCTGGAAACCTGGCTTTGTATGTGTTCAAACCTTAAAAAAGTGAGTGGTTTTTGGGGGTGGTTGATATGGGTTGATGGGCTTCAGATGAATTCATCACTCTGTGATATTTCAATAGAGATTCTGGGAGATGAAGCCTTCTGGATCCATCAACCACGATCTTACGGGGTCAACATATGAATATTATGAATAAGAATGTGGCCCTCCCAACGATAGCTTAAGTTGGTTTTCACAACTCACCGAAAAAAAACAACGAAGACGGGAAGTCAAAAGGGCGCCAGCGCTCCACGTTCAAACTCGGTCTTTTTTCTGTACAGCTTGGCAAAACATCAAGCGAAAGACGCCACAGGCGCAGACGCTCTGTCCATGGATGGAACTGGTGAAGGGTCTGGTTTCGGGGCCGATTCTGGCCCCAAACTTTCAAACCTAACCCGGGCACCCAGGACAGATCATGCTATAGTATGCTATATATCTGTGTCTGAGAAAGGACTCCTGTATGAAGCATGATTTGTGGATCTTTAGAGCCCACAGATCTTGTTCAGACAGGGAGAATCCATCCACTCGATACTTTGCAGTTCTGGGCTTTGCGACGGCAAATTATCATCATTCTGAAATCAATCGCGGAAAAAACTCGGTCAACACTATTAGCCTCTGGTAAACAGCCACATAACTATGGAACATGGCCATAGAAATAGTGGATTTTCCCATTAAAAATGGTGATTTTCAACAGCTATGTAAACGTTTACCAGAGGGTAACGGTTCGCTCGTTGATGCTACTGTCACCAACCTGGTGCCTCGATTTTTGAGTCAACCCGTTGCAACGGACACTGATATTTATGCGTCAACATTGAAAAACAAGAAGTATTTTATAGATTTTTATAGTATTTTTACCACCAACCAGATTCTAGATCATAGTAAATCCCTCATGTTTGTTGGTAAACCCCAATTTCCCCTATATTTGATGATCTTGCGGCTATGTATATGGCCAGGGGTTGCGGACTCCGACCAAGAGGTATTAGGTCTTACCCAAATGTCACCAAATGGTTTCTGCGTCGACCCAGAGGCACTGCATTGAGGAGTGGAATTTCGCCTGTGAACTGCTGCGCAGAGAGGCGAGGATGGCAAGGCAACATGGGGCCCACTGAGGGCCCAGTGATGGGTGGAGGCACCCTTTTGAGGCATCCCAAAAACAATTAGGTGCCAAAGGAAGCTTCAGGGATGGCTCGAAATAATGGGATAGACATGGAATAAACTGGGAGATACTGGGAGTACTTAGTCTGAGTTCGATTTGTAGGCCACGTATATATAATTTGGAGATAAACTCAAGAATTGGGGACATACAAAGACGAATCTCAGCCAACTCCGGACCAAGAAAATAAAACATGGAAAGGGAAAACGAACAAAATGAAGCATCAAAAACAATCTTGTCGGGGGCCCTTTTGACGATATGAAAAATCCCAACAGCTACTAGCACCACCGCCTCACAGCAGCATGGTGGATTTTCAATTCAGATATTTTTCCGAAGACTGCAACAAGCATAACAAGCATAACAAGCAAACGCAGGCCAATATTTGAGATGCCAGGGAACCCCCATTGGAAAACCGAAATTTGATCTGCGGGATGTGACAGCCTGACAGCCATCCTGACAGCCATGAATGTTTGATTCCCAATGATTCTGTGGGGAAATTCTACATTCCACGAACATACGTCGCATTGAAGTGTTACTTTTATCAATTGCTATGAAAAGGTATCTAACTTGGAGGTACTTACAATATATATATATAAGGATATATAAGGCCTATTTAAGGGTTAAATTTCAGAGAATATGTTCCAAAAAGTATGGTTTTATATGGTACAGCACCTCCATTTTAGGGTCCTGAAATTTCCGTTTTACCCTATCATTGTTTTCAATTCATCAGTCAATTTTCATGGCTGGATCATGCCGTCCCGCCAGAAAACTCCTAATACAACGAGGTCTGTGCAAAACTTTGGCGGATGCCACGTGTCAACCTTCAAGGTGGAACACATTCATGCATCTCTGCAATCTCTTCTTGTATGCACTGGCCAAGAATCTGGGGTTCAACATTGAACACTGCGAAATTCTAGGAAATCACCGGTGAAAGAACCAGTATCTCACCATTTCCCATTCAAATCATCATTTCGTTTTTGGGACTGATCAAAGCGCCACGGGGTTCTTAAAATCAGGGATTGTCGGGGATCCCCCAAAAGCATGGGTTTCAATACCAAAAAGGGTCTGTTGGATTTGGGGTACCCCCATGTGAACAAAACACAATTTTATCTTCTCAAAATAGACTCTAAAACCACAGTCAGTCACGCAAGTGACTGGAAGCAACCATGTCTTAAGCTTCTCAACATATATGGTGGGTATTTCTTGGAAGATGGTATTCAGCAAACCCAATCCTTCTTGGTGATCCCCAGAATAGCCCCTGGCAATCAAACATGGCTGGCTGGGGCTCAATGGGCACTTCAATGCCCTAGATAGCTAACTTGGTTTATAACTCCAATAACTGTGGTTTCATAAATATATATATATACATATATATACTTATCGAAGGAAGCTTAGAAGTCAAACTTCCGACAATGTGGACAGATGAAAAGCAGAGATGGGAAGAGCCTCGAAGAGTCAGAGAGAAGAGAACAGTAGAAGAGAGAAGAGTAGAAGAGAGAAAATCAGAGAAGAGAAAGAGTCAGAAGAAAGAAGATGCAGGTGCGCGAAAAGGTAGGAAAGTCGCGAAACACGGTGTTTTTCCAATGATTTGTGGCCCCGGGTCGACAAGTAGGCTCGCTAAAGCGGCGGGTGCGGAGCCATCTGGCCAGATGAGAAATGAAAAATTGCACGCCGTTGTGGCGCCAAGCACATGTCGAAGTCAAAAAGTACAAAGCACACCAGGTTCGGACCACTTTTGGAAGGTGAGATGTCGAAAAAGTGCACGCCTTTGTGGCGCGAAGCACATTTGCAAGTGAAAAAGCTAAAAACACTTCACGTGCGGACCACTTTTGGAAGTTGAGATGTCGAAAAAGTGCACACCGTTGTGGCGCGAAGCACATTTGCAAGTGAAAAAGCTAAAGAAAACTTCACGTGCGGACCACTTTTGGAAGTTGAGATGTCGAAAAAGTGCACGCCGTTGTGGCGCAAAGCACATTTCGAGGTCAAAATGTATAAAACACACCAGCTACGGAGCACTTTTAGAAGTTGAGATGTCGAAAAAGTGCATGCCGTTGTGGCGCGAAGCACATTTCGAAGTCAGAATGCCAAACACGCACCACGTACAGACCACTTTTGGAGGTTCAGATGTACTTTCGCGTGGCAGGCGCAAGTGATTGTAGACCTTGTCAAAAGTGAGAAAAACGTGAGGGTTTTGTAGAATTTCCAAAAACGATGGCACGCGTGGGACATTTGAAGAGGATCTGCAAAGATGCATTTTCCGTGGCAGGCGCAGTACAAGAGACATCTTCATCACAGCTGTTAGGAGGTCCGGGCGGTGATTTCCTGAAAGGGGTTGCATTTTGGAGCCTCAGATCTTCAGGTTTGCTGAGATGATTTTGCGTGACAGGTGCAGCACTTCGTATGACCTGGCGTCACTTTTTCGTGGCAGGCGCTATACTTTAGACAGGTGGAGTGGAAAAATCGCAAAACGCATTGGTACGAGGCCGTCAGCGCTGCACTCAACTTTCGATTTTTGAAGGAAGTCTCGCAGAATTGCTTTGTTTTTGATGTTGTCAGCTTCAGAAAATGAGGAAGTCTCGCAGAATTGCTTTGTTTTTGACGTTGTTAAGTTCAAACATTGAGGAAGTCTCACAGAATTGCTGCGTTTTTGATGTTGTCAACTTTGAGAAATGAAGAAGAGGAAGTCTCGCAGAATTGCTGCGTTTTTGATGTTGTCAAGTTCAAAACGTGAGGACGCCTCGCAGAATAATTAACTTCGTTTTCAATCTTGCAGATAGACAGGTAGACACACAGACAGACAGACAGACAGACAGACAGACAGACAGACCGACCGACCGACCGACCGACCGACCGACCGACAGACAGACAGACAGACAGAGAGAGAGAGAGATAGACAGATAGACAGAGAGATAGATAGAGAGATAGATAGAGAGATAGATAGAGAGAGAGAGAGAGATAGATAGATAGATAGATAGATAGAGAGCTAGATAGAGAGCTAGATAGAGAGCTAGATAGAGAGCTAGATAGAGAGCTAGATAGAGAGCTAGATAGAGAGCTAGATAGAGAGCTAGATAG
>Ga0126342_10018745_pt1:7500-11830 | contig 11830 bp, 17 predicted proteins | sample Cyp1metagenome_FD_92528 | JGI IMG/M metagenome (GOLD analysis project Ga0126342, IMG submission 92528) | Coral microbial communities from Lord Howe Island, Old Settlement Bay, Australia - Cyphastrea 1 metagenome | ecosystem: Host-associated > Invertebrates > Cnidaria > Coral ... | reverse complement strand
TGTAACATATTGAACTATGTGAAACCACGGGTCAAGCAGTGGGTAAAAGCATGACCTTTAAGTTTCCTAGTCCTGCTACGCCTGAGAAATGTTATGTACCAGAAGTGTATGTCCCATTCAACTTCAAATCCCATTAAATCCCCTTCCATTTTCAGATGTTTGAAGATGAGTTTCCACGATTTTCCATGTTTCTATCCAGGGTCCATGTTACCCTCTGGTAAACATACAAAAAACTATGGAAAATCACCATTTTTAATGGGAAAATCCACTATTTCTATGGTGATTTTCCATAGCTATGTTAAATTACCAGAGGGTACCACAGGGTGCGTCTGGATGATATCTCCACACACTTCCGAGGCGGCCGACCCTTCTGAGCTCAGTGTCACCCTGCGGATCGCCCGCACGTCGAAGAACCAGCACCTCCAGCAGAAATTCGACGAAGAAAGGCATGAAAACCCGGGCAAAAAACAGGGGTTGGTAACTGTCCCATTTTGGGAATATTGGACATCACCTTATAGTAGCCATTATAGACCATATACCTAATGGACATTTAATGACCCATGAAAAACCTTGGAACAACCTGGGAAAAATAAGGATTGCTGTGCTTTTGGGGGAGGCTGGCTGAAGAAATCTGAAAAATCGGAGGTTGACGCGAGAAAACGCGGCTCATACTAAAATAGCACCAAAATCAAGACTTCTTCGGGCCAAAAACGGTAAGAACTTCCAAACCCAGGCTCCAAGAACAGGCCATGAAATTGTGATTTTTGAACATCTTGATTCATGGCCCAACGTCATTTTCCCCAGTAGAACATGTAAGAAAACATCGTAAACCACATGGTAAAATGGAGGTATGCTATGTTTTTTGGTTTTCTGAAAGATGATCCCCTGATCGCTCCAGTAAGCTTCCCACGTCGCTGCCATCCACGGCATTGCTCTGCAAAGCACCATCCGCTTGGGCCTGTAGGTTTGGCCTTCTTGGGGAACATCTCAAGAGGAAACCATGTTTTTTTTTAACCACGAAATATGTAGAAAACATGTGTTTTTTCTTTTTTACCATGGTGTTTTTAATGCTTTTTACCATTAGTTATATGAGAGTTTCCTGCACATTTTCACCTACACCAATCCATTCAGGATCTTTTTTCGCCTGCTTACACATGATCTTACAACTTTGACAACATATATCCATGAAGTATCCAATCTGTAATAATGTATAAGATGAAACTAATTGTCTGGTTGGTGGTTTCAACTCCCCGGAAACATATGTTTGTCACTCCACCAACCAATTGTATCCCTACGAAAGGGGGACAGTTTCTACCACCCAATTCTGCAAACGGGGACATGTTTATCCTTGGGTTTACCACATTATTCCAATTGTCCATGGTTCGTTGGTTACACATGGTTACACTTCTATCAACCATAGATTATTATCCATCCTTATTAAACATATATCATATATCATATTTACATTATGATACTAGTAAGGCAAGGGATCATGAAATTAGATATAATAACTATAGATTATTATTGTTATTTGTTTAATATCATAATCTATGGATTATTCCACAATTATGGAATTCCACAAACTATGATTAGTATCTGAATCTATGGGTTATTATTTTCATAAACATGTTTGGTCAATTTCTGTTTGAGTCAACATTCCAACAGCGATTTTGTCCCGCCTCCAGCGAAATGCCTGCAGTGGCAGCTGCGAGTGCAGGTGCCTCGACTCATGGGTTTCCCATGGATTTTCCATCTGGACATACCGAAAAAAGTCTGACAGTCTGACACGAACTTTCCATGTTCCCATGGATTTTTCCCATGGATTTCCCATAGATTTCTTTTGACCATCTTCAATGGGAGATCTTCAGTATCCTAAAATGGAGGTACGTAAACGTACAACATTTTTGGCCATACTTTGTGGGCATATTCCCTGAAATTTAGGCCTGAAAAATAGGCCTCAAAAAAATGGTAGGTCCTGGTAGGTACCTCCGAACCGAAAATGGAGGTACTGTACCATATAAGGCCATATTTTGTGGGGATATTCCCTTACATAGGCCTTATACATGGCAGGTACCTCCAATTTAGGTTCCAAAAATGGCCATTGACATCTGGACTGACCATCCCCCGTTCACCGCGCGAGCTACGTCGTTGATGCCGTCGCCCACCATGACCAGGCCACCCATGGAGACTCCCAATGAGCGCAAGAGTCTCCTCCAGAGCCTTGTGGGAGAATTGCATGGCATAATATATAAATATAAATAACATATCTATATATATATAACATATCTAATTATATAATATATATATATACTTAATATATCTAATTATATATATACTTAATATATCTAATTATATATATATATATATTACTTAATATTTTTTTTCCATTCTCCCGCCATTGAGTCTCGCTCGTGCGGCACGTAATATATCTAGACCGCCACTCCACTGAGGTCACTGAGGCCACGGGCGAGCCCTCACTTGCTCGATGACGCAGCAAGTCGTCGTACTCTTGTACCTGATATCAACGGAGCAAAGCACAGAAAACTGCAGGATCTCTGAGAGAGAACATGATGACAATTTTTTTTGGAATTTTTGGAATATGAATTGAATAAACATCTATAATGATCTATAATGTTTATATTCATGTTCATCCTGGGATGTTAATAATGTTAATAGCAGTGATATTCATGGAATATATAGATATGGAGGTTTCCTAAGTTGTTGTTTTTTTTTTTTTTAACCCCCCCATACTATAAGTATACCATAAGTCAGTACAGTATATTGATATTCTAAGACTCGTCCGAAAACTTAGTGATATGATTGATATGATGTGAGAAGTACAGTCATTACACACAGTATGTATCACTGCACTTTTCAGAGAACAGCCTGATTTGTTTGTGTAGCTATCTGTTCCTGTAGCTCGAGCGCAACTTGGAACTGGAAGCGATCGCAACTTGCACATGCACAGATGTGTAGATATTCAACGATTTTATCAATAATCATCAAGATGTATGTATATTAACCAACATAAATCAACATAATCATTAATATTCATCGATTGTATATATATATATGATTAATCAATAATAATAATAACCAACATATATAACTATTAGCATTATATGGAGGTGTCCAATCCACGGGCCTACCCCTAAATCATCCAAGTCATGGATGACCATGACTTAGTATGGAAACATATTGAAACAACCATGTTGACTTAGGGATCCTCCATGAATTGAGAAACTCTCATAATAGAATAATATATATATATATATATTACTATCATTATATATGGGGGTTCTTATTTAAATGGTAGCCAGATCCCCAGTCGTCACCATGGTTGTTAACCTATACGAAGTAAGTCGTGGTCATCGAAGCTCCTGGATGACTCATCGGCTACCCTCATCAGTACCTTGGCCAGCTTCTCTTCAGGCCGAAGGTCTGCATGAATCTCCTGAAACTTCGAAGCTCCTGGAGCGCACCGTAGGAATTCCCTGCGAAATCTCCAGATATCAAAAAAGGATCGAACTAGTCATAGTCAGTTTGTGCATGATATGATAGACCAACAAAATCCTAGTAAAAAAAGTTGACGAATTATGACGAATTCATTTTCACATGATTTTCCATGAATTTCCCCCTTCTTGATGGCCATTTTAGGGGAAACTCCTGTTGCCATGACCCATCCTTCTGGTCCCAGAGCTGCGAAACTGCTCCAATCTTCAGTAGATCCCAACTATGCCAACTACTATGTTGATGGGGATCCAAAACTGCCCAAAGTCACAAGAATATACAACAATCATCCAAACTTAGACTATGTTTGCAATTTGAGTATTGAAACCCATGGTGACTTGGGATCTCCCATGACTTACGAAACCCCCAAGTTGAAATTCCCCCAGCGATTCGAACATCCGAACGCTTCGCTCAGGGCCCGACCAACTTTTTCAACAGTGTGCACGGCATTGGCCTCCCGGTCGCCCGTCAATAAGTAGACCTGAGAGGAAAAAAATGTGGGACCCATGGCAGATCTGGGATAGTCTTGGATCCAAATGGGAATCGACCAAAGTGGGTTTGGAACTAGATTCTAGATTATTTTACTTTAAAGGGAAGATTTAGGGGTTACCAATAAGAACAGGCTCGGCTACATCTGGTTGATGGTTTCACCAAACAAAGATGGAATGCGACGCCAGCAATCAACAGCTAACATCAGTAAATCATGGTCAACCGTGTGAATAAGATCCAATAAGAAACAGGGTTGCTCCAAAAATCCCAGGTAACAAGGGGGGTCAATTGGCTAAACATAGAGGTGAAATATGGTGCGTTGGAGTAACCC
>Ga0126342_10018745_pt1:0-2500 | contig 11830 bp, 17 predicted proteins | sample Cyp1metagenome_FD_92528 | JGI IMG/M metagenome (GOLD analysis project Ga0126342, IMG submission 92528) | Coral microbial communities from Lord Howe Island, Old Settlement Bay, Australia - Cyphastrea 1 metagenome | ecosystem: Host-associated > Invertebrates > Cnidaria > Coral ... | reverse complement strand
TCCACACAGACCTCGCAGCAGCAAGAGCCACTTGCGCTTGGGAGAAGCGAAGGCCTTGCCCCTGGAGAGAGTGAAGAGGATTGAGAGCAAAGATCGCCAGAACACCTGCAGGTCTGGAGGCAAAGAACTGAACCCAGGAGAGTTATAGCATGTTACAACACGAGTCACACATGAAACAACACAACGATGTCTGTATGCAAACAGATATATACAGTAACAGATATATACAGTACATCTAATCACATGTGTACATCTAAAATGTACATGCATAGAAGTAGCATCTCGAATCCATCGATATTATCCCTTCTCCAAGTCAACTTATGTCTCCAGCTCCGTGCCTTCTCCTGCGTGGATGCTCTCAATCCAATGATCTTCGAAACTGCTGCCATCCCTGTAAAGCTGGTGGTGCTGATAAGCATATAGGCGTAGCCAACCGCATGGCTACCCGAAAACATGCCAGTGCCCATGCCCTTCATAGCGACACGGCGACAAAACTTGAGCAGAAATGATGCCTTCAGAAAAGAAGTTAATTAATTTAGGCATGATTCGGAGTTCCGAATGATTCGGTTTGTTCAGGTGCCAAGATCTTGGCAGCAATCAAGTCCTACATTCTAGCGTACCATCCATGGAAGATCAGGGCATATGGAGTCAGCACTAGCCCTCATCTGCTAGGCCTCTCGGCTCCCTGGCGATCGTCTTTGATCAGATTGCCTGTGACTCCAGCCCCTGCCACCATCTGGAAATCCTTCACCTGCGCGACTCAATGTAGCAAAATGGGACACCCCATCGATTTCACCCTACATTTTTCATCATTTTTCATGGATGTTTGAAACATTTTGGAACCATCAACCAGTTACATTGGCTAAAATCCCATTGTGAACTCTCATCTCTTATTAAACACCTGCCTTTTTCTGGATACTCTCCGGAAATCAAATACGGCAACGGAAAATCGCCCATCGCTAGATGACTTCCAACCTCCAACGCCCCCCATCGGTAGACAGCATCTTTTAACGCTATCCCTTTGGGACATTTAACAAAAAGCTATGGAAAATGGTCATTTATAGATGATTTACTCATTAAAAATGGTGATTTTCCATAGTTTTTTGTATGTTATAAAGGGTCATTTTACTTATTCATGGCGATCTTCAATGTGTGAAATTTACCAACGAGATCCAGATGGCGATCTGTTCCCGTCCGCCTGGTAGGTCGGTTGGTCTATGGGCAACGCCGCCACCATGGCCCGGGACACGGGATGCACAGACAGCTGACCTGACCACGGGCATATCACGTCTTAAAGCTCAGTGATGAACCAAAGAACTCCAAGTTGTACAGAGTTACAGTATGTTACAGTACTATATCATATGGGGATGGGTCAAAACCCTGGTACCTAGTGAACTCCAAAATAGCTGGTAAATGGATGTTCATCCCACTAAAAATGGTATTAATAGGTATTGATCCATATTCTTCTTGTTATGCCCCTGCCTTTTTGCCATGCCCCTCAGGCCCCGGCCCAGAGAGGCCGCGAAGGGAAGGGGATCTAATTCCTGTCAGGAACAGTCACGGACGATGAGGAACTGCAAGGCCTGTCACATCCTCAACGATTTTCAGAACTGGCATCAACTCATTGCATTGTCCCCATTCAACTCATTGCATCCACTTGGTATATCATTCCTTAAGATCAACCATCAAGCACCAGTTGGATTATTCATGATGTGATGATAGTAATATATAGTAATACCCAAAAAGATAGAAGTTCGCAAAATCCCAGCAAATGAGTGATCATGTCATATCTCCACGAATTTCATCACTTTTCGGCATTTTTAAGGGGGTTACCATAGTCACTCATCCTAACCACTTAGTATAGCCGATCATTCACCACGCCCTTGGCCGCCTTGGCCGAGTGCGCAGAGGACCCGATCTCCTGATTCGGGGGGTTTTCATAAATGGGGGTACCCCAAAAATGGATGCTTTATTTCATGGAAAATCATGGAACATCCAAACAACATGGATGAGAACTGGGGGTACCCCCATGACTCTGGAAACCTCCAGATCTTTGGGATAAAGGGGGATGGGATGACTCTTGCTGATGTTCTATTCAATATATATATATATATATGATAAACAAAGTTCGTTAGATTTCTGGATGATTAACCAACCTTTCATAATTTCACAGTTCATCCTCTACTTCTGTGCGGATCCAATTGTGATTCACCAGCGAATCAGCAAACGTCGCAGCAAACGTCGCTGTTTCGCAAGGTGTGTTTTGGGCGCTAGCTTCAGCTCCAACATCATTCATCCACCTATCTCCCTGTCGATCCATCATCTAATATTATGCATCTATCTATCAACTAGCAATATATATATATATATATATAATTGTCACTCCCTCCTTCCCTCAGCGAGCTAAGCACATCAGCACTTTTAACTGGGATGCGCAAAGGTCTTCTTTCGCTGCTTCTTTCTGTCCTGTGTTTATTCACAGAACAGTTCTGATGCTGCA
>Ga0126342_10018744_pt1 | contig 11830 bp, 12 predicted proteins | sample Cyp1metagenome_FD_92528 | JGI IMG/M metagenome (GOLD analysis project Ga0126342, IMG submission 92528) | Coral microbial communities from Lord Howe Island, Old Settlement Bay, Australia - Cyphastrea 1 metagenome | ecosystem: Host-associated > Invertebrates > Cnidaria > Coral ... | reverse complement strand
CAGCTCGCAGGTTTGAATGTTTTAGCGATGGAGGCATTCTAAGTGAGGCCAAAAAAAAGGCATTCTAAGTGGCACCGTTAAAAATTTTGAGAAACATGGCGGCATTCTAAGTTTCAGTCCGTCACTATATATATATATATGATTTGAAAGGTTTTTTCTACTCCAAAGGATCCCATGGTTGTTGGGAGTATTTTTCTGTATTTGTCTTGGCCAGAACCTATGCAGTTGAAGGAAGTTTGAGGTTGGAATTTCCCTGTTGTGAAAATTTCGCACTCGGATGGTTGATGTGGCCACCCACATCATTTCCAGGTCATTTGTCCGAGTGCATGTCATTTCATGTGCAGGTTGGTCGGATGGAATCGAATACGAAGTTCATCCGGCCTCTCGGCCCTGGCAGGTTGAGTCTAATCCTGGGAAAGCCCTTCAAATTTGATGGTTTACCCTCTGGTAAACTAACATAGCTATGGGAAATCACCATTTTTTATATGTAAATCATCTAGAAATAGGTCACTTTCAATAGCTATGTCAGCTATGTTAAATTACCAGAGGGTATCAATGTTTATCATGTTGTTTCCCATTTGAATGGCATCTCCCCCCTTTCGGCGACCCCCAGGACATGGTGAAACAGTGAACTTGATTTCATGTGGGGGAACATGTTTGCCATCAAGTCATCTCAGTATAGATGATATAGAAATATATAGAAGATAGATGTGATGCATTTTCTGCTTGGTGGTTTCAAGTAGCTCTTTTGTTCATCCTTGTCATCCTACGGATGATCCCACAGTTGTTTTAAGCAGGTTGTAAATATGAAAGCACCAGAAAGCACCAATCAATTTTCTGCCAGACAAGCCTTACCACCGGGAGGTACTCTTGCATTTCTGATTTCGGTGTTGTGAACTACACATCACCAGGCCATATCAGGCCAAAATTGCTGAGTTCATCTGATTTCATTGGTGCTTTCACCCACAAGCTGCATATGTCAGTCTTCAGGGATGACTAAAAACACTGCACCTGCACGCCTGCACGATGGAGATGGATGATTGTGGCAAATTACTGGTCATCCAAAAGTGCCAGATCTAGCGGAATCGCAAGAGCGATGTTTTGGGTGGTTCAATCCCGCGTTTCTTGAAGGATTTGACCAGAGTTTTGGTTCTTCCCACAACCGCTTCGCTTTACGCACTGCATATTTTCCAGGAAGCATTATATATGGGAACCCTTGCAATTTTTCCTGTTGCACAATTCGCACAATATATGATTTATTTGCCCTGTCAATGGGCATTTCCCCGTTTGTACTGTAGATGATGTACCCATTCAAAAATGATGATGTTCGGTTGCCAACAGTGTTTACCAGAGGGTACAGCCAGTGTTTTCATCTGTTTTCCCCATGTTGAAACTTACAGTTAGATCACCTGAAAGTCAAATGACTCATTTTAGCAGCCATAGTCTTAGTAGTGATGATTTCCAAGTAACCCAAGGATCCATAGGTAAAATCAGTGGGATCTGCTGGGATCATTGAGGGCCCATTTCCCATCGTGCATTAGGCTTTTGCCACCCGTGAAAGAGCTCGAAAGCTTCTGAAATCCCTCGCCATGGTCGGGTACTACGAGAGTGGAAGGCAGTTCGATGAGGTGTGGGATTTCAGCCACAGAGTTGCCATGGTTTACGCGGCAGAAGGTAAAAACCCTCCAACATGATGGGAGTTGAAGCTAAATGAGGAGTGAAACTCACAGTGAAACCCAGAAAAATCGGGAGTTGAATGGACCTGGACCCAGCAGATGTGGAGTTGAATTGATTTAAACCATCTAAAAAACTACAATTTGATCAACAAATATAGAGAGGTCGAATCCCTAAGAATCGACATTTTCACCAGCAATGGCAATGGACCAAAAACCAGCGGAGATTTTTTCGCACCAAGCACGGGCTTTATTTATATATATATATATATAGATAGATCCTTTTCCGGCGCTTTGCTCAAAATTCGATGCCCAAATGCTTATCCTTGAAAAGTAAGGATTTGGTGCCGGTGGTAGATACTCCAGGCGCTACAAAAATCTTTGGATACCATTCAACCAGCAAACTATCACTGCGAAGAAGAAACGATCCTTGATCAACCAGGGTGAAAAAGATCAAGGGTTGACACTATTTCAAGCATAATGTGTTCTCCAATGACTATCCAAGCATGGTCCAACTATTCTCCAGTTAATATCCAAGGATCATTATTGCATATTATTGCTATATCACAATCGTCCAGCTATTCTTATATAATCTTGTATAGCATTGTACAACCACTATGGATTATCCAACCATTGTCCAAATATTATCCAAATATTATGCACTAAAACTGCACTTTTCAGAACCTGATGATCTGATGGATCCATAGTGGTCCCGATCCCATCACCAAGATTCACCGAGCCAGGTGGCTGGGATACCTGGGGGCCAAGAAACCTACAGCATTCGCCTGGTTTACGCGCGGCAGCAGGACAAGAGGTGCGAGTTTTTGAGCTGGTCGAGCTGGTCGGTCGAGTGGTTGATGATGGTTGATGTGATGCTTGGCGGTTCATCCCCAAGTCATTTAAGTCATGGAAAGAGCATGACTTAGTATTGAAACCCGTGGTGACTTCAGGTACCTCCATTTTTTTTGAAACTTCCAAGTGGCTTACAACCACAAGAACAAAGTGGATAAAGCCGGTTGGGGGATGGTCATGAATCCATTTTTTCAGGGATGAATATATATATATACATATATCCACTACTGGCAAGTGTGCTTTCCGGAATATTTCTGCTGGATTAATGGGATGGATATGGATGGATGAACATACTCCAAAAAAAACATGTTTTGACCCTGGTGCATATGATGATGAGACTTGGGGCCTGGGGGGCGTTGTTTAAATGTCGGACTCCAAAGCCCGTTGGTTTTGAATGTCGGAAGCCCGTTGGGGCCCGGGGTCTCGTAGGTTAAGAAATTCCCAGTAGTAGTGGATGATGTATAGTAGATAATAGACGGTAATAGTAGTTATAACATCAATAATGATGACCATAATATAGTAGTAAGGAATTATGAAAACATAATGATGATACGTATCAAGGTTAAAATGATGAGCCTTGATGATGACGATGATTAACAACAGCATGAAGATAAGAACAGATCTGTGTCTGTACGGAAATGAATGTTAACAAATGATAGCTATTCAAAATGATAACTTATTATATAAAACCTTATTAGGATAAGTGATTTTTTTTTTTAAAAAAAAGTGACAAATGATAACTTCCTAAAGAATCCTAAAGATCTAAAGACTGTTCAACCTATCTTGAGAGGAGGGGCACCCACAAAGCGAATCAGGTTTCGTATGTTCTCTTTGGGAGAATTCGAAAAAGGATGAAAAAAATAAAATAGATTGGTTGTCCAAGCCGATGTTGTTTTGGCGCCAGAGCAAACATTGCTGGCACAAGGTTGCTTTGTCTTGATCGATTGATTGGTTGATTGATTCGTTTATTTATTTATTCATTCATTCGTTCATTCGTTCATCCATTCACTCATTGATTCATTCATTCATTTATTTATTCTTTCATTCATCCATTCCTTGGTTGGTTTGTTGGTTGGTTGGTTGATTGGTTGGTTGATTGATTGTTTTGAATGAGTGATCCAGCAAGTGCTTGCTTGCTTGCTTGCTTGCTTGCTTGCCTGCCTGCTTGCTTGCTTGTTTGCTTGGATAGGTGATTAAGTGAGTGAGCGATTGATTGAGTGATTGATCAGTTGAGTGAGCGAGCGATTGATTGAGTGATTGATCGGTTGAGTGAGCGAGCGAGTGAGTCAGGGATTTAGTGGATGAGGGAGCGAACGAGCAAGTGAGTGATTCAATAGTTGATTGGTTGGTTGGTTGGTAGGTTGGTTGGTTGATTGATTGATTGATTGATCGATTGATTGATTGATGATTGTTGCGTGATGCTTGATACTTGATGCGTGATGTTGTTGATGATGATGATGATGAAGAAGAACAATAAGAAGATCATGCGATGATGCTGAAGAAGAAGATGATGAAGATGAACATGAAGAAGAAGACGACGACGACGATGATGAAATGATGATGCATATGATGGTGGTGATGATGATGAGGAGGAGGAGGAGATGATGCAGATGCAGATGCAGAAGATGAAGATGAAAATACAGAAGATGAATATGAAAATGAAGATGACGATTTGCGGAAGCATTTAAAGCGACACAGAAAGATGTCTGAATAACTAGGTCAATATCCCCTTGAGCGACACTTCCCGACAGATCCAGGCAGGGAGTGGCCAGCCTAATGTGGTCGGCACCAGCAGTACCAAAGATTGTACATATGTGCCCTGGCTGGGACGCAGCTTGGTCTGTGGGATGTCCACCCTGCTTTGGAAACATACAAACTGCTCGTGACATGGCGCTTGATTTTTCCTGTCAGGAATGAATGATGTATGATCTTCAAATCTTGAAAGCACTAAGCCGTAACATCTCCATCGTTCTGAAGTGGAGATGAACTTACAGTATAGTTTATGGTGTGTACCCGGTCACATTTTCAGAGGGCAGCCCCAAGACGATTTTGGAAGATGTCACAAGTGTTTTTTTTTAATTCCAGTACAGAATGTTGAAAAACCGAAAACATAGGAAGTGATGGGCATTTTGATATGCTGGACGAACGTCAGGTTGTGCCGATATAATATCCATATTATATAATATTATATATATATATATATACATAGATGCACTGCGTGCATTCATATCTTATACAATGGTTTAACATATATATGCAGATAGTTTTTTCATATATATATATACATATTTACGTATCCATATCTAAGACCTGTATGTATCTACGGGACACTTTAGCCCAATCCCTATCATAACATTTTTTACGCATATATACGCATATCATAATTAATAGTTTGACCACAATTGTTCATGGGGACAATCCAACTATGGGGCACCGTCTTGCACCGTTTGTTCATATTAAAGGCATGGGACATCATTGGACCAGCCGTTGATGACTGGTGAATGGCTCACATTTCTGCGCAGAAATCTGCGCAGGTCCCAAACATGTTTTAACCAGACAATGCGGGTCCCAAAAAAACACCATGAATGCTGGGGAAGCTGCTGCAAAATTCCAATTGTACAGATTAGTGCTATCAAATCAATAATTGGAATACCATTATAATTATAGATATTCCAATTATATACAGATTTATTCCAATTGTATATAATAATACCAAGCTCCCAAATCCCCATCGAGATCTCCATGAAATCCCGGAAAAGTCCCACCACAAGGTGGTGCCCCCCAGAAATGGGTTATACTCCCATTAACTGTAGATATATCACCTAATTACTAATTATAAACCATAGTTATTGGACTTATAAACCAACTTAGCTATCATAAATCAGCCGTAAAGCCCATGAAATCCCAATTTTCCTATTTCCTATGGTTTTTTCAACTTAGCCAACGAACTTGGGCACCACCCTGCAGGCTCCTGCCATGTTTCTTCACACGGCCGGTCCACTGCGGCTTTGACGGGGAGTCGGAGGCGCAACGTTTGCGCTGGCGGAAGGCCCTGCCCAGCGACTGGCACGTGGAACTCTGGACGCCCTACAGACTGACGGCTGCTTGACATGAGAAATGAAGTTACCAAAAATTGGAGATTGGAAGGGGAAGGGGAAAAATATGGGAAGGTGGTATAATTAGTTGAAGTGAGAAGAAATTGGGATTGAATCAGCAAAGGTAGTAGTTTAAGCCCAAAAATTATATAACCAAAGAATTGGGATTCAAGCCACAATAAAGACCAAAAATAGAAATGTCGACAACCATTGCGGAAATTTCACCAAAATAATTGGGGTTGAACAAACATCTGATGAGGATGGCAAAAATTGTGTGGATGGCACAGTGTGGAGATGTGTGGAGAAGCAATGGATGGATGTGTTGGTTTATGCATTGACATATATTGACATTGAAATTCACACCAAGAACAGTGGAATTGAGTAGAATACTGTAGGTTTCTTTTGAATTTATCATGTTTTATATGCGTCTTGGGATTTGGTGGGTATTTAGTAACAAATTCTACCGGATCCGGCGACGGTTCATGATAAATAAGGAATCCGCAGAACTTGTGGGTAAATTATGGTAAATTATCATACTGGGTAATTGATGGATTGATGAATAAGAATATGGATCAATTGTCGTGTGGGTATATGAATCCATAGATGAAATAGAGCCCAATCACCCTGGCTTTACTGCTTGGTATCTGCGGACTTTCATCAGACGATTCACATACAGCATGATACAGCTGTGCAATCGCCACGCACCAACAATTTTTGATGGGGTTTCACCATTGCTCACGTAAGAAAAACCACCTTTGGCACCTCCGGACCATTTCTGAATCGTCCCTTTTTTCCCATGAAAAACACGTGGATGAACACGACCCTTGGCCCGTTGAATGCCGAATGCCCATTGATTATGGCTTAAACCATTGCGATATAGCAATAGGTATATGATGAATATCGCCATCATGTTTCTGCTTTCCAGTTACCTCTGAACTATAAATAGGTTACCTTTCTGACTGGGAACTGGTTACCTATTTCCCCCGAAAATAGGGCCTTACATTCGGATTTTTTTCGGAATTCTATTCATGATGGTGGGATAACATGGGATAACCATACCTCATGATGTAACTTGAAGATCGCACGTAATGTCAATCCGCGAATAAGCCCTTGTTTTTCTTTTTGACAGTGCCATTTGAGTAGCAAATCAGAACACTTTTTTGGGGGTTATCCTGCAAAGTGACCAACCAGGATGTACGGATTTCCCGGGTTGACATTAAGAAATTTAAGACCTCTAACAAGATACCCTCTGGTAAACGTTTACATAACTATGGAAAATCACCATTTTAATGGGAAAATCAACTATAAATGGCCATGTTCAATAGCAAACAGTAACAAATTACCAGGCCGGGTATATAATATACCTGATGTTGGTTGCATATTATATGAACCACGTTTCCTGGCCAACTGGGCCAACTGAACCCATTCCTCCCATAGCTGTGGCCCATTTAGTTCGATGATGGCACATGGTTGTTCAACAATTTGCGTATAAGATGTTTATCTTCCATAGCAAAAACTGCTAGTCCGTACAAGATGGTATTCCCCATTAATCATCATTAATCACCATTAATCACCATTAATCACATGGGTAAATCCACTGGCTGATCATGGCCATTTTCTCATCATTTCTGGCCATGATTTGGGGTCAGTATTTCCAGACATTTGGCATTTTCCAACACATTTTCTGTGGGAAGCCCATTTTCCCTAAACCCACCATGAATGGCATTTGGGGATGGTGCAAATGGCGGTGTACCGCAATAGATCCACGAAATATTCTCAAAAATGAACATGAATTTTCACCATCCCCAAAAACATACCAATATGATCAAATATGTAATTAAATGGGTCGTATAATGTTGTATATAAATCCTCAAATGGTAGGTACATGTTTAGGTTTAACACAGTATATCCCCACTATATCCTCAAGAAAACTGATATTCAGGTGGCGTTGCATGACCAGGAGCCATTGCACTGGCCAACGCTTCTGGGGGCGTCTTGGTGGCGACAAACCGAAAAAACGGGGCTTCATCAAAGTGGAATATCAAGGATATCATGAGGATATAGTGGAGGTAGATGTGAATATTAAGATTGGTTAAGTTCATATCGATGATTCACCCATAAAATCGATAGCAACATGCTCATCTGGTTGGTGGTTTCAACCAACCCCTCTGAATATAATAGGATATATATATATTCATATCGTTATATTGTCAGACTGCTTAAAACAAAAGTGTGTGAAGCCAACAGGTTCATGTCAACGTGAGGCAGTAGATTCACATGATCTATGTTTTCGCGTCCAGTGACACTGGGATCGACAAAGTAAGTCCTGTCGATCTCTCAACACCAAACAATGAGAAGTTTCGAGTTTCAAGCATTTTTTGCAGGGGGTTGACCCCTAGAATATGGCGATATGTCATAATTATATATATTATATATGTATATATGTATACACATATTTGTGCAATCGGTAAATGACGGTTGGTTGACGATGGCTTCGGGGTTAAAAACAGAAGTGAGAAGTACCAGGATGAGGCAGGCAGTGGGTCCTGTAGACATTGTAGATCCCAATGTGGCAAAGGCCATGATAGATTTAATAGACCATCCTCAGTTTTGCCAGAAATAGATGGTGCAAACCATCCCCACTTTTGTAGGTGCATTCTTGTTTTTAACACATTTCCATACATTACCCATGTTTCAATGCAAGTGTGTTGTTGAAAGCTGCGCGTGGGGGTTGTGTTGAGCCTGGGTCAGCATGAGAACCCCTTCTCACCACCATCCTTCAGTCAAAAGCTGCCAGTCCGCTGAGGTAGTGCCCAAATTCGACCGCCATAAGATGCCTCACTACGCTGCCAAGTATCATCTCTTGGCCTACTTCGGCGGGGTTGGGGAAAAACATGTTTGAAACATGTGGCAGACAAGGTGAGACAGCGGAGACAGCCTATGGATATATGTCCTTTTTTATAGAGTATAATGAACACATATAACTGTATATATGATATGTTCTTTTTCGGCAAGATTTTGCATTTAGATATACACAGAAACACAGTGTTCATGTAACACCTATTGCAAGCCCCCCACCACTCCAGCCACTCATGATCCCTTTTTGTAGAATATTGATCCAGTTCTGTAAAAAAACCTCTACAAGATTCATCAATGTTCTACATACTGGGTTTATTCACACATACCCTCTGGTAAACTAACATAACTATGGAAAATCACAGTTTTTAATGGGCAAATCAACTATAAATGGTCATTTTCAATAGCTATGTTTGTTTGCCAGATGGTACATGTCCAATTCGCGAAGCACACCACGACGTCGCAGGCGGCATTTTCGTCGATTGGCAGCTGCATCCCGGTATGGTTCAGCAGCTGCTCGCAGCCCACCAGTCCAGTCGCCAAGAAGGTTTCTGGTACCTGGGCTGTATCGGCATGGAACCAGCGAAGGAATCCAGTTAATTAGTGATTGGGGATATAGGCCGGGTCATATCAACTGGGGATGAAGTTTGATTAAGTGGGATATTCTTTGATGGTGGGATAATCCCATTAATGCGTGCAAGAAAAAGGAACACTATAGGTACATTTAAGTTTAGTAGATAATATTTTAGAAATTAGTAGCTCAAAATTGTAGGTTGACTCCCTGTTGGTAATGTTAGTTGGTTAGTACAACTAATATCAACTAATTATTGAGCATATCAGTATATATCAACCAACCCAGAGCGTGGAGATATGTACTTATCCTGTAGTGGTGTGGATGTTGGCAAACCATGATTACTCTGGGTATCAAAGCCAGCTGCCTCACATGAGCACATGAGCTCTCAGATGCTCTCCGTTGGTACTCACAAGCCAGCACGTGTCAATTGAAAATTCATGGATAGATGAATGATTCCATGCTAAGGATGTATTTTTCTTCCAGCCAGATTAAATTGCATGCGGTTTAATCCCAATTTTTGATGATGAAATCGCTGGTGAAGCGCCATATCAATTGTATATCATGGGGATATCATGATATATCATTGTATTTCATGGTATTTCGTGGTATTTCGTGGTATTTCATGGTATCAATGGTATATTTCATGGTATCAATGGTATATTCTCCTCATTTTTCGGTGGCTAAATCCCATATCTTCACCACACCCGTGAAGCGAGTCGCGAGGTGCTTGGACCCAGGCCCCAGCGCGCTCCGCAGCGACAGCGGCGCAGTGCTGGTGGCAAGGGCCTTTCATCCCACCATGCAGTTGATGGGCGACTGGGGTTGAATATGGGATTAAACCACTAAACCAGTAAAATATATATATAACTCATTTATTTATTTATTCATTTATTCATTTATTATACATATATATATATATATTATAATTTGTATATATATATAATTTATATAATATATATATATAATATATATATATATATTTATGGCCATGAGTGAAAACCCTGGCACCCTAGGTACCCTAAAATAGTTGGTTAATGGATGGCTATTCCCAGATATGGTAACAATAGGTTTTGACCCATCCTTATATCTGGATGAATTATACTGACTTCACTGGAATGATAATTGAATCATCCCCAAATGGCCGTATGATAACCGCTATTTTCAGTTCAGTGAATTATTGGAATTCAGCCAGAATAATCAGTTATATCAACCAACCACAATTGCCGCATAATACACAAGTTACAAAAGTTGGCTTTGATTTGCCAACTGCCTATTTGTTGACTGATTATGTTAATTATGTTTTTTTGGGGGATACTAGGTACATAATGGGGATAATAGAGGAATATTATATATATAGTACACATTCGGCAACTTGATCCAGGTTTGGTTCCGGAACATTTGGAAGAAACCACCCCAATCTTGATTTTGTTTTAAAAACATATCCCATTTAAATTGCCACAACTGGGGTGGTATACCCAATTGTCAGACAAACCCATACTGTGGGATTTACATGTTTTGGGCAACTTGGGCCAATCATTCGATATCATGCATTAGATGAGCTAAAGATGATTTGTTTCCATATGTTTGGCTTATGTTCCAATGATGGGTTGTTGAGTATATCATGTTTTCCAATTAGTTAATCCCTATTCGAATGGTTTCCAATTCTTGTCCAACCGTTCTGTTTTGTTATTTATGCCTTGACCCACCATGACTAGTGAATCTGCTGTTGGCTAATTGGATTGATGGTAGATGTTCCTACAGAATTCGTGGGTTCTGTTTTTTTTCCGCAACAAACAGTGAAATTCTATGCAATTAGATACGCCAATGTATGTATATATATAATACATATATTTATATATGTTATACATATATATATATATATATATATATATATGCTATACATATATATATATATATATATATATATATTTTATATATATATATATATATATATATATATTATATATATATATATATATATACATATATATATGTTATATATATATGTATAAATATATACATATTATATGTATACATGTATAATTCTGATTCATGAACATCAAAATATATCAATTCCAATGGGTGTCGGCTCGGCTCTTAAAAAAAAATCCTGGCTTCCTTTTCGGGGCCTACGCGAGGCTATGAGATGCCAAAGCATGGGATCAGGAGGTGGTTTCCGATGGTGGAAAATGATCGGTAAATGGATGGGGAAACGATCGATTTATGTGGTTAAAACGATATTAAAAAAGGCTGGTTTATGGCATTGTTAAAAACACACATGATACTATATGTTTGAAGTGGGATTGTGAAAAAACTCGGTGAAGTCGAATTTTCGGGGGAGGCCAATATTGCGAGCTGTGAATGGGGCGAATACACTTTCCAGAAAATGATTGAGCGCACAAATGATCGCAGCAATGACTGGTTGGCTGAGGTTAATAACAGTTTTAGTGGGAAAACCACAGTTAACCGCGCAGTTTCCACTTGGTGAGGAACACAAAAAGATGTCCTTCTACTGTCCTACAGCGAGATCCCTATGATTGATATCCATTCTTTTTTCGGTATCTGCTGTGGTGTCAGCAATGATCTCACATGTTCATCATTGTTTTGATCATAGTTTTGTTTGAGCCAGTAGAATGTTAATTAGTTAATTGGTATGTTATACCAGTAGTACCGCACAAGGCGGTGGCGGAAGTTTCAAAAATAGGAAACCTATAGGAGAGGTTGGTTGTTGTGAATCACGGATGGCAGAGCGAATCCACTGATGGACCGAAAGGTGGTTG
>Ga0126342_10018743_pt1 | contig 11831 bp, 11 predicted proteins | sample Cyp1metagenome_FD_92528 | JGI IMG/M metagenome (GOLD analysis project Ga0126342, IMG submission 92528) | Coral microbial communities from Lord Howe Island, Old Settlement Bay, Australia - Cyphastrea 1 metagenome | ecosystem: Host-associated > Invertebrates > Cnidaria > Coral ... | reverse complement strand
TTTTAATGATAATTTACTACATTATACTATATTATACTATATTATACTATATTATACTATATTATACTATATTATACTATATTATACTATATTATACTATATTATACTATATTATACTATATTTTACTATATTATACTATATTATACTTTATTATATTATATTGTATTATATTGTATTGTATTATATTATGTTATATTATGCTATATTATATTGTATTATTTTAAATGATGTTATGTTATATTGAGTCATATTATGCTATATTATACTATATTGTATTATACTATATTATTTTACATTATATAATGTCATTTTATAACATATACTATATTATGTTTTATTTTTTATATTATTTCTCATATTATATTATATTATATTATATTACATTACATCATATTATATTATTTTGTATTATAGTGTATCATGTTATAGTATATTGTATTATGTTATATTATGTTATACATTGTTATATTATTTTATTTTTGTAGTATATTATATTATATTATTCATTATTTTATCACATTATATTGGTTTTCATTATATCATATTATGTTATACCTTATTTTATTTCATTGTCTAGTTTATGGTATTACATAGTTTTTCTTATTTATTACATATTATATATTTTTTTTATATTAGATTGAAGGACCTCGAAACAAGCTCGCAATAAATGGGTTTGTCTGAAAATGGGGTGTATCCCCCAATGGCATCCAATTGCCATTTAGATGGTGCTAGTGATGATCAACGATGGGTTTAGCGGTACCATATTTTCAGAGAAACCCAAATGATGCTTTGTACAGGGAAATGATCCCCGAAAATGGCGTTCGATCCAGTTGATGAATTGCAACAAATTCTCCAGAAATATATCAAATAAATTCAAATTATAGGAATGCATAAATTGGGGATGAGAAAAAGTTGGATGATTCATCGTGGTAGGTCCTATCCTCTTTGCTTCGATGAATCCACTAGATTTTGATCTTACGGATGTGACATTCATAGAATATTCACATGAATCCACTGGGATATTTAATGGAATGTCACATCACTAATATATTCACTAATATCACTAATATTCATAGAATATTCATAAGATAATCCACCATTTTTGGATCATTTTCGCTCAACCTCCATGGCCTCGGGGATTTCCATCAGCGATTTCGATGGTCGACCATCAGCTTGACATTCACTGGACAGCCCTTAGAAACGTGATTCGTGGGCGTATCTGCAAATACATCCAGAATTTTCGATCTTGCAGAAAATATGATACCCTCTGGTAAACATACAAAAAGCTATTGAAAGTGGCCATTTATAGTGGATTTACCTTTTAAACATGGTGATTTTCCTTAGTTACGTTAGTTTACCAGAGGGTAATCAATATGAATCCATCATCAACTTTGCTGCTACCATATTTTCAGACTCATGTATAACTCGAAGATTATAAAGAATATGCATGGACCACCAAGTTGTATAATCTCAAGCCCGGATGAAACAAAACATCCGGACGGCTCCACCTACAGGAGCGTACAGAGCTGTTTGGCCACCAAGCAACTCCCTCCAGTTATTGTGGAAGGCGAGATGTGTAAACCACGTGTGAAGATGGGGTGGAAAACATAGGACCTAAATGAGCAGTGCTTGCTAAACCCAACAATAAAGGGAAATATTTTGATGGGATATATATATATATATGTATATTGTATATAATTGGATATAGATGGGTATGAGATATATATATAGCAAAAAAATAGATTTAGCTATCAGAAATGTGGACTTAACATGGTTTAACCAATTGAGCAGTGTTCAAAATCAGTGTTGGCTGATGATTAGCTCGGGGATTATACTAGTTACTCATCAATCTTGGGAATATCACGAGAGGAATACCGTTATCAAGTACAAATGGACGAAACTTGGACGTTTTATTGGGAAAAAGATGAGAAAACAATGGATTATGGTGATACTAGTGGTGATGTTGTAGGGATTGACTAACAAAAAAATGTAGCTATAATGAGGATATAGTTGGGATATATAGTAACCGTCCATAGTGGGAACTTGATGGGGAGATGATTCAGGAAAGATCTTATGACCAGCCGAAAGAAACATCCAAGACAGTGCCAATCCAGCTTCGGCTCTGGCTCTGTGGGCGCTAATCCTCAACTTCTTCAACGACTTTTTCTTCATTGCCCATATTTTGCTGGGATATTCCCTTACAATAGGCCTGAAAAAAGGCCTTATATATGGTAGGTACCTTTAATTTAGGTTCCTAACATGGCCATTGATCTGGTAAACATACAAAAAACTATGGAAAATCACCATGTTTCATGGGTAAATCGACTCTAAATGGCCATTTTCAATAGCTATTTTAGTTTACCAGAGGGTAATCATATTTGCACAGAAACATCCTGATATCAAACAAAACAAAGATATCCATCGAAGCCCCATCCAGGTGAGCCGGGCGTCGGCCGCACAGCACTTCTGGAGGCCTCTGATGCACCAAAAGGTAAAGTCCCCTGGAAAAACCGTAGGAAAATATTGATGTATCCAACAAAATCAGTGGAGTTAATGCAGTGAATGGGATTCATAGCTGGCTACGATGGGAATGGATACAAAGGGAAAATAAATGGGATATCCCCAACCATATGGATACAATATAAATGGGAATATAATGGATACAAAGGGAATATAAATGGGATATCCGAACCACAAATGGGATAGAATGGGAATCTAATGGGTCTAGATTTGGAACAGATAATGAATTCATCGAAAAAATGTAAAGATTTGGATTTGACCAAAAATTGGAGGATCAACCAGGACTGGAGATGAAAACAACAACAACAACAAAGTGAAACAGAGTGAAACAGAGTGAAACAGAGGTCGAGACTGCCCTTGAACTCGCCTTCGATGAACATCATGAGTTGTCAGGAGACCTGAACTACTCCTACCTTGGAGGAAATGCAGGTATGGCAGCCAGGACCGTCCTGGCCAGCGGCCCTGGATTGACAATGTTCGCCATTTCTCAAGGCCAAAGACTACTTCCCGGCGAGGTTGCGGCTTGCCATGGCAGAGGCGGCAGAGGAAAAAGCCTCAGATTCAGCGGAGAAGGGATCGCGGCCTCAGGTATCAACATGTGTTCTCCGGGGCCAGGATCTACTATGAAGCAGGGTGCGGGGGCGCAGCGTTGGAAGAAGGGAGGGATGGATGTCAATGTGGCACAGCGTGGCAAGCAGTGCGAACGGTGAGTGAGACTGCCAAGAGTGGGTCCAGACTCCTGAGGCAGTGGAAAGCGATGCACGAAAACGCGATGGTCGAAGCGGAGCAGGATGATGGGCCGCGGCCACCGGAAGGCGTGCGGGCTGAGTAGTGTTGGACGGTGTACTGTGGCAGCACTACTTGGATGAAAATCGAGGGGCGCGGGGCAGCTCCGGAAGCAACGCCACAATGAACAACACACATGGCGGGGCAGCTTCGGAAGCAATGCCGAACTCTGATTCAGACGCAAGTCATTTTCTCAAAAACGATAGATGTAATTTTTGTAACCATGTGGCTACGGGTCATGTCATCCTGTACCCCACAGATTGCGGCGGGCTGTTTGGAAGTGGCTACCTGGAGGTGGTTGCCAAATCCTACGAAGGGTGGGTATAATTGATAACGTCACTGCATTGGTTGGGCTGATATCGGATCCTTGGTGAAGGTCGTACATATGTGATGGTTATCCCAGTATATCTTTATGATTTCCCTGCCCCTTCAGTGCCCGTTACATTCCAATATATATATATATATATATGTGTATATGTCCCATCAAATCGAATTTCCAATAGAAATTCCGCACATTATTGGTCAAAAATGCCACGTTCCATGAGTTATATGCGCTTTCTATACCCAATATGATGAAACCTTCGACTTTGAGGATCATCCCACGAATGGGATAATCCACCGATTTTTCGGGGAGGAACCCCCAAAATATCCGGCTTCTGAAAACCGCATACCCTCTGGTTGATTATATTACATATATTTAGCCATGGAAAATTGTCGCTAAATCATTGGTTACTATCATTGGTTACTAAACAGGCCATTCCCCATAGCAACTGCTAAATTATTTCATAAGGTTTTTTAGCTCACGACTAAGTGGGATGATCCTCCAACATCCTCCAACTTGGAAGTTCCACTTACAAAAATTGGAGATGTTCAGGTGCCATGAAAATGTACCCTCTGGTTATTTAACGTAGCCATGGAAAATCACCATTTTTAATAGGTCAACGGTCAACCATCTATAAATGGGCCATTTTCCATGGCTATGTTAAATAACCAGATGGTAGCCCTCGAAATAAAGTACGCCAATTGCCGGGTTTATGAAAACAGCATGTCAACATGAAAACCATAGTTACCAGTAGTACCGCACAAGGCGGTGGCAGAAGTTTCAAGGATAGGACACTATAGGAGAGGTGAGTTGTTGTGATGCATGGATGGCAGAGCGAATCCACTGATGGACCGAAAGGTGGTTGGAGTTGTGTTTTTTGGAATGGCTGCAATGGTTGCAGTGGTCACCTCACCCATAACTGCTGGATGTAGTGTGGTGTAGTCCAGTTGTAGTTGTAATTGTAGTGTAGTGGAGTTGTAGTTGTAGTGTAGTGCAATTAGTGTAGTTCAGCCGTAGTTGCGGTTGCAATTGTAGTGTGGTGTAATTAGTGTAGTGTAATGTAGTCTACTGTAGTGTAGTTTACTGTAGGTTGTGTACTGTAGTGTGGTGTAGTCTAGTATAGTCTAGTCTAGTGTAGTGCGATTGTAGCTGAAATGTAGTGTAATTAGTGTAGTTGTAGTGTAATGTCGTGTAGTTGTAGTGTAGTGTAGTGTGGTGTAGTGTGGTGTAGTGTAGATTAGTGCACTTAGTGTAATGTAGCGTAATGTGCGTAGTGTAGTTGTAGTTATGTTGTAGTTGTAGCTGTAGCTGTAGTAGTAGTTGTAGTTGTAGTGTAATGTGTGGTGCAGTGTAATTAGCGTAGTGTATTGTAACGTAGTATATTTGTATTTGTAGTCGTAGTGTGTGTATTGGTTGTTATTGTTGTTGTTGTTGTTGTCTATCTGTTTATCTGTTTATCTGCAAGCTTGAAAACGAAACTATTCTGCGAGACTTGCTTAATTTTTGAACTTGACAACGTCAAAAACGAAGGAAATCTGCGAGGCTTCCTCAAGTTTTGAAGTTGACAACATCAGAAACGACGCAATTCTGCGAGACTTCCTTCAAAAATGGAAAGTTGAGTGCAGAGCAGACGGCCTCGTACCAATGCTTGTTGCAATTTTTCCATTCCATCTGTCTAAAGTATTGCGCTTGCCACGAAAAAGTGCGGCCAGGTCATACGAAGTGCTGCACCTGTCACGCAAAATTATCTTAACAAACCTCAAGATCTGATGCTCCAAAATGCAACCTCTCTCAGGACATCTGCGCCCTGACCCCGCAACATCTCTGATGAACAAGTCTCTTGCACCGCGCTGCCACGCGAAACATCTTTGCAGATCCTCTTCAAATGTCCCACGCCTGCCAACGTTTTTGAACTGCTACAAAATCCTCACATTTTTCTCAATTTTGGCAAGGTACCGAATTCCTTGCGCCCACGCAAAACCACATCCTAACTTCCAAAAGTGGCCCGAGACCGTCAGTTTTTAACAGGTTTGACTTCGAAATGTGCTTCGCGCCACAACGGCGTGCACTTTTTGAAGATCTCAACTTCCAAAAGTGCTCCGAAGCTGGTGTGTTTTGTACATCTTGACTTGGATTTGCGCTTCGCGCCACAACGGCATGCACTTTTTGAACATCTCAACTTCCAAAAGTGCTCCGAAGCTGGTGTGCTTTGTACATTTTGACTTGGACATGTGCTTCGCGCCACAACGGCGTGCAGCTTCCAAAAGTGCTCCGAAGCTGGTGTGCTTTGTACATTTTGGCTTTGAAATGCGCTTTGCGCCACAACAGCGTGCAATTTTTCATCTCTCATCTGGCCACATGGCTCCGCACCCGCCGCTTTAGGGAGCCTACTTTTGGACCCTCCGGAGCCACATATCATTGGAAAAACACAGTGTTCCGCGACTTTTTCTACCTTGTCGCGCACCTACATCTTTCTTCTGACTCTTTCTCTTCTCTGATCTTCTCTTTTCTTCTCTTCTCTGACTCTTCCCACCTCTGCTTTTTCATCTGTCCATATTGTCGGAAGTTTGACTTCTAAACTTCCTTCAATCATACTTACTATATTTATATATGTATATGGACTGATGGAACAATGAGTATGAAATAGTTCAACTCACTTAACTGCAATTGGATAGCTGTAACAATTTTAGAACCATACAAAAGTTATGTTATATAACCTCCAACTTGGTATCCCCCCACCAGGCAGCTGCTCGGCTCTCTGAGAATTTGCCCGGTCTGCGTGTGGTGCAGCAGCGCGGCGGCACGGCCTGCAAGCTGCTGCGGCGCCTCTACGACCCTTGGGCGCAGCGGTGAACGGAGGGGGAGATGTCCAAAAATGGTGGTTTTTTTCCTGGCAAAAATGTGGATTTCAATCACCTACTCCTTAGAATTCCTAAAGGGGGGTAAGGTCTGCCTAAGTAGGCAATTTTTACACCTCCCCACTCCATATAGTAGAATATATATATAATATGCCTTCATTTCTTGTTGTTTCAAATTCATGTTGGGTGAGATCGCAATGTTGACACTCAACTCCATATATGTTGTCCATTGTTATCCATTACTGTTGGTGTTCACAAAATATGTTCTTCGGAATTACAGGAAAGGGTCTCCAATTTAAATTGGTTTACAAACCCGTCTGATAGATCTATCTTGTGAACATCTATAAACACAATTTCCCCCAAGTACAAACCAGTTTATCTATCATAAATCAACTATGAATCCCCATGTTTGATAGTTAAACCATGTTATATAAATCCTCATATGTGGTTTTATAGATTTGGTGATTATAGCACCAAATCATGATATAATAATGATAATATTAATAATATATAAATCAACTATTATATCATCATTTACTTTGTTTTTTGGGAGGCCTTCCTTGGCCCCTTGGTGTCTCAGGATGGTATCGATGAGGCTCCGGGCCGGAATCCAGGTTGGATTTCGTCAAGAATCGGATTCTTAACCAGCAAAAATATGGGTGTGTTTGGAAATGTTGAGAAAAACCCAAGATTTTATTTTTTATGGTTTACGAAGCGTTGGCATTTTGGAGTAATTACAACTGATAAACCACTTTCAGACTATTTCAGACTTCAGACGATGGATGTAGCCGCGGCCAAAACGATGTCAGAAGCACTGTACGATTTCACCATTGAGCACCCGCTGGACCGATGGCAGCAGTCGTTGCGACTCCGAACCTAACACGTTTACTTTCGATGGCAATATGGAGGTTTCCTGAAATAGGGGTACCCCCAAATCATCCATTTTATTTATAAACCATCCATTTTGGGGTACCTCCTTGGTTTGGAAACCCCCATATGGCCGTATAATATGGTACCATTCGATTCACCGCACAAAGCTGCGAGCCGGCCCGGCCGTTCTGCAGCTTTCCGACGAAGATCAGTCCCCGGACAGTTGCGCCTCATAGTGCAACCTGCAAGATGGTGCCCCCTAGTTATAAATTGATTTATTAACTCCATTTATAGCACGTATAAACCATAGTTATTGGAGTTATAAACCAACTGTGATGGTTGCAAGTCGGTTTTCATTACCTTCTGTTTCTTTTTGGGCATGATCGAGGCAGCATTTGAGAAGCGAAGTTTGTAGATTGATAAAACTACCAACTATTGTCGACTATAGCTTAGGGGATGCAACATAATGCCACCTTCAACGGGAATTTTCAAGAAGAAATGTTTTAAGGTGGGATGGCCGCGGCAAACGATAACGTCCTCCTTTCAAACAATCGATGTTTTTGACATGCTGCACAATAGGGGAGAGGTTTGTTCCGTGGTGCACACGATATTGGATGGTCCACTGGTCCACTTGGGTGCTCAAAAATATGTATACCAAAACAAATTGATATTTGATACTATGTAAGGGAATATCCCAGCAAAATACGGCCTTATATGGTACAGTACCTCCATTTTTTTATGAAATAGTTTAAATACCATACTATGCGGGCATGTTAGCCCGTGGTGCTATAGAATTTGGTTCGGTAAATACAATTACTATGTGGGCATGTTGCTACCCCGTTTTTGGGCCGTGGCCACTTTCATAGCGAGCTCCAAGTTTCGAAGTGCCGGAGGTGATCATTTACCATGTGGTGGTTTTGGAAAATCATCCTTTTTGATGGGCAAATATCGGTGAATCATCTTTAAATCTGAAGATAAGTGGACCACAGCTGCCATAGCTATGTGAAAAATGACCGGAGGGCAGGATTGATGGAGCTTGTTCTGTCTCAACTGAGGCCTTGAGATTGGTTGGCTGTTTCAAACAAAGATTAATAGACTTCAGGAAGCGATGTATTGCAGGTACCCATCATATATATATATATACATATATATATATATCATATAATCATATAATTTTGGCCTATTTGTAAGGGCTAACGGGATATGCCCCCAATTTCTATTCTATGGGTTTAAGATGGTACGAAGTACCTCCATTTTAGGGTCTTGAAATTCTCACTGATTGATTTTCTAAGGGGGGTTGGTACTGAACACTACTGGTACCAGATGGGTTTGGTGAGCCGATGATTTGTGAAGCAATTCATGGAGGAATTCTCTATGTCCCGGAATCAAGTTGTTTAAGTTTAAGAAGCCAGGTCAATATTGATGGTGAACAAACAGTTAAAGGGATGGTGACTCAGAGGCTGGCTAACGACATCTAGGTGTTTAGTTGCTTAAGTCATAACTCACTCACTTTGATGGTCACAAGATCACATATTTGCTGCGGTTTCAGCACCATTTTTTGCGGTTCCAAACCCAAGTTTGGCCAGTTAAATCTATCATGTGCATTGATGAAATCCCCAATTCGGGATGGTCTCAATGGAAAATCTCAACTTCTGGTTTTTCATGCCTCAAAATGTGTTGCTTAAATTGGTATCTTAAACATTTAACATCAACAAACCCACATTATTGGCTGGCTAAATCCCTCATTTTTGCTGCTTAGTCAGCCGCCACTTACGCAGGTGACGGATGAGGAACTTCTGATGATGCCCGTGATCAGCAATGCGAGCCAGTCGCTTGGGAAAAAGGCAGATTCCGTAGGGTGGCAGCACCAAAATGGAGGTGTCCTAAGTCATGGGACCCCCAAATCCAAAATCGAAGCCTATGGTTTTGGGGATACCGCCATTTTCTCCATCAGATGTGGGTTGTACCGAGAAAAATCTTGGTGTTGTCCCAGAAAATATGGGTGTTACCAGCCCAAGAGGGTGGATACGGGGGATCCAACCACGTAAAAACTCACATCAGTCGGTTGACCAAAGTTGTTGTAGATTTTTCACGGTGGACCGGGGTAAAAGCCCCTACAACGGTTAGGCTTATGGAAGGTGAGAATCCTGGCAACTTGACCAAATTCTTTGGGGGGTTCTGCTGGGCTATTCCCCCAGCCATAGAGATACAGTGGATGGGCCAGCGAAATCCGAATCACCACTTGATAGGTGGTGCACATCCCATTATTCTCTTTGGGCTTTAACCATCCTTTTGGTGGTGCAGGATTTCGCTGGCCCATCCACAGTAGTGAAGTGATCCGAGTGGCAACTGATGGTAACTGGCATTCTGCTAAGCATGGTACAATATGACTGCCAGGACTAACCCGAAGCAGATGTTTATATATATATATATATTCATTGGATTCCCAGAATTATCACTGGTTGGTGGTTTGAAGCATTTTTCCATATATTAGGAATGTCATCATCCCAACTGACTTTCACTCATATTGGTGTCTGGAGCTGACTTGTCAAACTCCCCTTGGGAGGCTGGAGTCCAAGCGGCTGTGGCTGTGAGAGACGGAGATGCTGCGCAGACCATGGTTGTGCAGTTCGACGCGAGCACTTCCGGGCTCGCAGACGGAGTCGCTGCCTACACTGGCACCACGATTTCTCAGTACCCTCACCACGTGGAAAGGTACGCGCAGGCCACCCATGGCAACATTGGAGACATCGTGACGATCAACGGCGTCAGAGGCCCAATTTTGAGGATCATGGCCAGAGACAGGTGTATGAACAATACAGCCCATGCAATCTGGGCCCTTGTGGTTGGCAGGGGCGGTGCGGCCACCTTACACATGGTTCCACCCGGTGTCCCAAGCCCGGGATACGGGGAGGGTGGATACCCCGCTTCTGCAATCCACGGGGCCACTGGGGACATCCGGGGGGTAGTGGCACACGTCCCAAATGACTTGATGGAGGAGATCGGCGTGGACCAAGAGTGCGGGTGGCTACCCAGCGGGAACGTTGGACTCCAAGAAACCCAAATGCCAAAACTCAATCACCTGTGCACCCAACCGGCGGTGATCATAGGGGCTCCTTTGCCGGCAGCGGGGTTGTCGATCCTGACCGAAGACATCCTGAGCGCTGCCACAAACGGCTCTGCTGGTGGGGGTTGGTCTGTGGCGGCCATCCGGAGGGACAGCCGTGTGTTCCACTTGAGGAAGCAAGACATCTGGAGGACATGGAACACCGGCTCTGGCTGGAGCCCAGGTGTGAATCATCCCTTGTATACGAACGACAATGCCCTGAACGGTTACATCTCTACCACCCGCCAGGAGATCGCAGATGTTCTTGGGTTGGCAGTCGTACCAGCCGGGGATGCCAGGATCAATGAGGCAGCTTGTGCGAACCTTGCAGGAGTTGTGCAGAACTTCGCCCTCAAGGTGCCAGGGTGGCCTACATCAGGGATGTTCTTCAAGACAGGGCCGCATTGAACACGGAAGCGGACCCCGCACCTGTCACAGAGCCCTTCAGGATGCTTCCACGCACAGCCCAACGAGGCAACCTGATTGCAAAGGCAGTACGTGTGGTGTCAATACCGCCCTCCATGACCCCAGCACCTGTCGTTGAGCTGGGGGTAGTGCAGAGGACTGGTGGATTGCCCACAGAGGCGGGGCGGGACGGTGCCATCGCGATGCTGAGAACTGCGACAATGGCCTACGTGTTGTCCATCTCCCTCCCTGCCAGGCGCAGGGCAGATGTCGTGAACGAGATGGCAGCACTCAATTGCGCCTGCTGCGGAGCATACCCGAAGGGAGTCGATGCAATGGGGCCTGGATTTCAGGCACGCATTCTCGCACATGCCCTGTCCGTGTTCGGCGTTGGGACCTACCTCTAGGCCGTTTATACTTATTCTACTTTAAGTAACTTAAAGCCAGTTAAGCTAGTTATTGTCTACTTATGTTAACTTATGTTATAATTTAAATTTGAATCTTAACATAAGTATACATAATTATTTATAAGTTACTTATAAGTAGAAATAAGTAGATTTAAGTAGAAATAAGTAGAACGCTTATTTTTCCTTTGTTTTTTGTTTTTTTTGGAATTTCACTAAATTCCTTGAATTTTTGGTTTTTTTTCGAACACATTGTGCAAATTGTCTGCGCTCTTCTTGGGAAGGCAATGTGTACAGAGGCATTGAACATTTGCAGTTCATTACTATTATTATGAGCGGCCATACCGCTCAACCAAAGCAAACGCAGCAACAGAGAATTGAAAGCAGAAAGAACATCATGGAACCCACAAAGCAAAAAAGAACCACAATCAGCCTTCCAAAAAACAGGTGAAGCTACAGATAAAATTCATTTTTTTTGAGATAACGTAGAGATGCCATAGAGATAACACAAAGATAACACAGAGATAACACAGAGATAACACAGAGATAGCACAGAGAT
>Ga0126342_10018742_pt1 | contig 11831 bp, 13 predicted proteins | sample Cyp1metagenome_FD_92528 | JGI IMG/M metagenome (GOLD analysis project Ga0126342, IMG submission 92528) | Coral microbial communities from Lord Howe Island, Old Settlement Bay, Australia - Cyphastrea 1 metagenome | ecosystem: Host-associated > Invertebrates > Cnidaria > Coral ... | reverse complement strand
ATATATATATATGCACACTATACACATATTGAACATTTCATATCATGTTAAGTTATAGATCCTACGAATCATAAGTTTGGTTTTTAAATTTGGCAGGACTACAAGGAGGCCTTCTCCAAGTCGGACATCTTCACAGTTCTGTTGCGCCTTGTGATGGAAGCGCTGGACAACGAGGCCAGCGCATCATGGCCATGGCAGTTGCGTCGAGTCGCCCAGTGATCCAGTGATCCAGGCCGGCCCAGGGCAGCAATTCTTCAAGGCTGGTCAAACAATTCACAATGCCACAGCAATGTCACAGCAATGTAACATCCTGATGCCTTAAATATCCTTATCATTCCTTATCCTTAAGTGATAAGCCGGGTTGAGGTGGTTATCCTCACCCTGTGCAGGATGTTCTTGTGCTCATTCGAAATTTAGTGTCTGCCACGTCCTCAGATCTCGGATTTCAAGTCGCCCTGTGAAACCTGTGAACCCGAAGACTCTTCAGACGCGGCTCAGGTGCCCGACCCAGGGCCAGGAGATGCAGGGTACACCCCTTTGCGACGGCGATTGCAGCGACGAGCTAAGAAATCTAAGAACTTGCTGGCTTTATCGTGGACAAAGTTTGTACATATACTTGTACCCGTACTTGTCTTGTAATAATGACTAGTACAGCAAATATTAATAATGTATTCCCTCATACTTACTGAATTTGCACGTGGGGTTCAATAGAGGGATCGTGACCCATGCAAGGCTGACATATATCCGACACTTTCATGATGAAGGCCTGTTGCAACTTTCCAGAACGCGCGCCACCATCGCAATATCTTCGACAGCTAGTGTCACTGGCAACTTCCCTCAGATATAAATCTGCATTCTTACCTTGCAGGTGTTCTAGACTTCTTCCACTTCTTGGGAGAGCAGCTGGTGATGCGCGAAGAAAATAATGCAGATCAGGCCCCCTGCCAGATGTGTGTGTACAGGTCTCTCCACCCGAAACCTATTTGAAGATTGCCCCTGCAGGTTTGGGCAGTTGCAGAGATCCTCTACCACATTTGCACCACCTTTGATCCGCAGGACCGCTGCTTGGTGATCTGGGCTCAGAGGATAATGACAGATATGAACGAAAGATAACGAAAGTATGTCCACCGCTCTGATACTTTTCCGCATGCTTGTGAATTCAATGCAGAGGTTCAAGCAAACAGATGTATTCTGTTCAATCCACTGCAAGACATGTTTCGTCTTGCACTAGTAACTAGTATCACTAGCATTCTCACCCCGCCCGATTCTATCTTTGCTGGCCCAAAGAAGGGATGCAGATGCAGCTCTTGCAACTCTAAGATGAAAACTTGCGCAGCCACTGGCTCGCGAGAGATATGTGACTGCAAGCACGACTTGAAACTCCACGTGCTGCAGCAGCACACATCAACAGATGAAGCAACATGGACCTTCTTGCAGCTGTGGCCCATCAAGACTGCAAGACGCATAAAAAACTCCAATTCTCATACTCCTACTGTAAAACGCATGTTTCATTTTTGAAGCATCGTGCAAGATGCAAGGCCTTCGGGCAGCAAAGGTATGTAAATTTAGGGACTTCCTTTCACTGATGGTTTTCGCTTTGAGAGGTCGGGCCCCTATTCCCCTGTGGCAGTGTGCATGCTGCAAGCAAGCACGTGTGCTGGGACATTTGAGCCATTTGGGCCGTTTGGGTCCTCCACTCTTGGAGAATAGTCATCGAACTGGCCGTGGCAGCTCCGCGATGTTTTCTGCTTCCGCATTGTGTGCTCTCTGCAGAAGAGTGGCCAGCAGCCCAGAGTCAAGACGTCTATTGCAGATGGCTACTACAGCTGCAGTGACAGCAGTGACATCGGAGATCGATATCTGGAGCTTTAATCTGCGGACTGAGCTGGTCAAAGAAGATGACCTTGAGAATTCCTGGCCAAAGAGACGGGATGAGGTTGCCGCTCTCATTGGTAAGTACAATCCAGCAATCGTGTGCGTTCAGGAAGCAACCGTTGCAATGCTTTCTCACCTTTCTTCAAAATCAAACGGCACTTACCAGTGGAAGGGCATCTCACGCCAACCTAGCAAGCCGGATGAATGTGCCGGATTTCTGTTCGATGTGGAGCAAGTGGAATTGCTGAATCATTCGGTCTTTTGGCTCAGCCCACCTGGGTCGCATGATGGCGATATCGGTTGGGATGCGAAGCTTCCAAGGACCTGTGAGACGGCAGTGTTCAAGATACATGCAGCGCATGCAGCTTCGGCAGTCGGGCCACAGCCGGAGTTGAAGGCAAGGGTTCAGTCCGGGTTGAAGAATGTACTCAGACATACTCAGACTCAAACTCAAACATGCTGAAATACTGATGCTGGTGACAATGCTCCCCCTTCTTCTGATTTCTTCTGATTCTCATCTTGATTTTCTCATTCACCATATTTCACCATCATAATTAGAGGTACTCTCAGTGTAGGAAGGTTGCCTCGCTGTGAGGTGCGAGTCTTGAACACTCACTTTGACCACGAAGGGATCATTGCCCGCTCAGAGTCCGCTGCGCTAATCATGGATTCCATCACCAAGTCTTGGCAGGACATGCCTGGGTGTCCACAGGTGTTATGCGGTGATTTTAATTCACCGAAGAGTAGTGAGGCGTATAGCTTGCTATCTGGAGCATTAAAAGATGCGTTCAGATCCGTCGTGGCCGCAAACATTTGCACTGCTGGAGCTACAAGCACCATTCACAAATGGCAGGGCTTATCTTTCAGTGAAGAAATGGGGGATGGAACTGTCGACCTCTCCGGTGAGCATTCAAAGGAGGACACTTGCCACATTGACTGGATCCTGTGGCAGAATGGACGGGCTGACCTCGGATCGACAGAGCTTCAGCCGTTGAAATGCCGTGTGGTCACAGATAGAATGGCCAATGGTCGATATCCTTCAGATCATTTTCCGCTTAGTGCAACTTTTCTGGCAACCATAGCCAGCAATGTCCAGAGTCGATTGTGAGTAAAAACAAGCTCTCAGAGCATTCCTTCGTGTAAATCTGTCACATCTTTCACGTGTGGCTCTGAACCGCGGCCAGGAGATGTGGAAGAGGCGGAAGGAGCAAAAGAAGCAAGCTGCTCAGACACTCAAAGTATCTCAAAGTATTCATCACTTGCCCAGCAGAGCATGTCACCAAGGAGAGATCTGTCAGAGCTTCTTGCAAGAGACAAGGCGGACAGCAAGGCACACTTCCCTGGAATATACTATACATACTAACATACATATTTGGACTATAGAGCTCCACACTTGTGAGATCTGGGAACAAGATGGAAAGCTTTAGAGCAACCTAGTTCAAGTCAGAGAGAACCCAAGTCTTGGAACTGGTGCCAACAAAGCGTATGACAGATGCAACTTGAATTGCACGTTTGTCAATGTCTTACTTTCCTTTTTGATTTTCATTGGGTGATCATACTGTGGCAATTGCATTTGACCCCTTTTGATTCCCTGACCAGCTCATGGCTCCGCAGTCTTAAGCTCAGTGACGCCGTGGAGTGTCGAACATTTTCTTCAAACTGTTTACACTTACAGGTTTTTGTTTTTTGGGCCCGGAAAAATCGAAAGTTCTTTGGTTTTGGCCCAACAAAGAAGGCAAAGAAGAGAATTGAAGTTGCAATTGACTATATTAGATATCCCGTCCTGCAGTTTGCTCAGTATGTTGCAAGGTCCTCAAGACACAGCCGGTTCGGTACATCCATGCAGACATTTTCAGCTGACGGAAGTCTGAATGTTTGCTACTCAGCAGCGTGCATCTTGCACAGAATTCAGGCAATTGCGCTTGTCATTCCGATGCAATGCGCTGCAGATGGTAAACACATGCCAACACCAAGAAACCCTCATTTAGTCAACTTTGGTCGTTTTTCTTTTGCACCAAAATTCCATGTGACAATCTGTTGAGGTCTCAGCATCTGTGATGCAAAAGAGCATCATACAGAAGAGCAGCGCGTGTGATACCCAGCATCAGAACGATCCTTCACTGCTGTCACTGCTGAAAAACAAAACTGCTTGCAGTTGACCTTTCCAGGCTCTTGAAGAAAGAGTTCCGCAATCCTTTGGGCAGCGAAAAGAAGCAGAACATGTTCCACAATCCTTTCTTTGTGGACCTAGCAGAAGGGCTCCTTGGGCAGGAAATGTGTGCCAGTTGGGAATCTACAGCTTGGCATGGCAACAGACATGGCTCGGCTCCATCACAAGGTCTGTCCGAGATCACAATCAGCTCAATCCCCACGTGTCTGGAGCTAAATCTGACCACATGGGTACATATGGGTACCCTATGCGGGGCTGGTGAGTTCTCCGGAGAAAACAATGTCGTGTTATGATCTCAACATGTCATCCAGACCTTGAAGGTAGCGTGCTTCCGTCGATTTTGTTCCTTCATGACCTCATTTCCAGCCACCAAAGCCAGTAGCCCAGGCGAGGAGCTTTGGATGATCGCGCCGATCACAGTGAAAAGGTGCTTCTAGGCTCTCGGGTCAATCGGCAGTTGTCTCTGGTTGTCTCCTGTCATTTGAGTGATTTTCCACGACTTTCCACAAGATTCCACAAGGCTGTGCCAGTGTCAGCTGGTGCCTTTCAAGTGCGTACAAGGCTATCGGTCTTTCCTGGAAAAATGCACATGGATGAGTTCCCTGGTAAGTATTCTGCGCAGCTCTTGCAATCCCGGCCATGGGCCTCAGCGCTCTTAAGCAAATTTTCACTGCTTGTGTTGTCAGAAGTTTTTGGAACCCATCTCACTGAGGCAAGCCAACGACGGGCTCTGAGTTCAAACTGCCTGGAGCCTGGATTCTATCCCCTGATTTTACATCTCTTCCTTTGTTGCAGCTCAGGCCGTACCTGCTGAATTTCGTATCCTGGTTCCTGGAATTTCACCGCTGCCAGCATGCTTTGCAGGCTGCCTTTGCAATATTGGAAAGTCGGACATGGCTTTCTAAACGAAGCAGTGCAAAGAAGACAACTCCAGGATGTTTTGATTCGGATTTTGCAGACACATGCAAGTGGTGTCCACCAAATAACAAGTTCGATAAACAACGACAAAAAGATTGCAGGTTCTCATCCTACGCACTGTGACCTCCATCAGCATATTTGAACCTGACGCAAGTAAGGAGATGCTGCCTATCCTATGACTCAGCCAACTAGTGGCCACATAGGACATAATATGCATGAAGATGCATGATAGGATATTTAAAAGAAGATGGAACCCATAGAAAGGCCTTCCAATCCAAGTAAGTAGAACAGAACCATGCTTTGTTCCTTGTCCACCTCTGTTTTGAGTCTTGATGAGTTAAGTGCACTAGCTCAGTGTTGAGTGGTCTAACTTTGTTGACATCTCATTTGGCACGAGTTTCACAGCACATAGAACATCCCGTGCTGTAAATGTCAGCTGCAAATTAAATACTTCAAAGGCTCATTGGATGAGCTTGGGGAGTCTGATGTGAGACATGCAACAGGTTGCTGAACCCAAGAAGAAAAACGAGTCGTGGCAAGCTCAAGTTGAAAAAGTTGAAATGGACCAGCACCTTGCCCATATTTGCCCATGATATCACCAGAAGTCTGATTTTCTGGCCGTTGCCAGTTTTTGCCGATGCAAACCTCACAGCGAAAAATCCCCATTTGCGTTGCATTATTTTTGCACTTATGTAATCTATGGAATGTCAATATAATATATCTATGGATATCTATGGATGATGTTCCCATTTTGAAGATGTCCCATTGGCATGTTGGACCTGTTGGACCGGGTAGCAACGGTGGATTCATCAGGCCACCAGACTTGGACATTGCTGCACTTCAGGGTGCCATTGTAACCACCTCAGAAATCCCTGGAAAACCGGGAGATCCAAGTGCACAAATCAGCGTGGTGGTTGTTGGGCTATAGACTTGTGTGTGTAATATCTACATGTGTATACGGTGTATACATATATATATATATAATATATATATATATTATATGTATTTATATATATATATATATTATATATATTATATATATATAAATTATAAATAATTATAATATATTATATAATATATAAATGATACATATACTATATTATATCAAGACACGTATCAGAACACATTTGACAACTAGCCATTTCCAAGATAAACAGCAGAGGTGAGCGGTTCCGGAAAATCAAGCGCAACTGGTTTGGGCTGAATCTGATCTGAATAGGCCTTGCTCTATCGTGCAGTTGGTCATGGCAGGATGTTGACATGGTCCAGTTCACTACTGCTCGTCTCCGTGACTTTGGAAAGGACTGGGCAGTGAGTCACATTTGACATTGACATATTTGACATGGCCAATCACATGTTATCACCTTTCCAGTGGATCCAGTGGCCTGCGCATTCTGTGGCAGGTGGCCCAAATGCACCAATCGCAATTGATGGTGGCGTTGCGGGTCCTGAGCCAACAGATCCAGACCATCAAAGTCATGACAGAGTGCCCCAGAGACTGCCAGGGGTTGGGACACACGTATGCAGCTACGCATATGTACATGATGCATGTGTATCACACACACACATATATATAATACACACACATACATGTATATTGTGCGCATAAATGTATATACAGTACACAGTAGGTGTATGCACATTAAACCCACATTCGAACGTACATGTTATCTCATGCAACTGATTGAGCCCCGTTCAGGTGTTCTGGCTCTGACACCCGTGACTGTGGAGACATTCTAGTGCGGCACCTGGTGAAGGTGCAGCAGAGCGCTGATTACGTATTTGGATGTTTTTTGTCTTCCAAAATTGTCCACACACGTTAACTGCACTGAAGAATAGTGATACTGTTAAATCATTACTTTCACATAATACAGCTCGAGTCACAAGCATGCAGCCCTTTGGTGTTGTTAAGTGCGCTGCAAGACTGCAAGATCGCGCAAGACTGCAAGCAAATTGCGGCAAATGTTAGACAGTGTGCAGGAAGACATCATGAGTAACGTCGCCTGGATTATGAAGAACTTCAAGACATCTGTCCACGACCCTCGTATCCTCTCCTATTCTGTGGAGGCTTGCAGTACAAAACCTTGGAACCTTGTACAATCTTCAGATTCGTTTTTTTTCCCAGTCAAATGGACCAGTCGGTGTCACAGGTCTGGCAGCTCATGATTCTCCTGATGAACAGATTGCACGAAAGGCACCCGCTTCCTTGCACACGCGATCCAAAATGCCCTCCAATTTTCACTTTTCAGGTATGACCAGTCGACATTTCAAGCAGCAATCTGAGCTGAATACGGGTGACCTGAGACTACAATCGGAGCACGAATTTGTTTTCCGTTTTGATCAGAATGCGGTCACCACTTCAGTTCTGAATCTTTTAGATGTTCTGCTGGCCAAGGTGGAGAGGGTGCGTGGAACCCACATGACAAGATCCGATACCACTGTGGAGCAGGAGGTCTCAAGTCGGCACCTTGGGTCTGAGCCAACAGAATCAAATGCTTGCAATTGCTGGCTATTCATTGCTCATTCTTCACCATGATTTCTGGCTTTTCAGTTGCCAGGCCTGTCAGATTCGCGGGTGATGCAGAACTTGTTCCACTTGATCGAGAAGTTAGATGCTCAAATTTGCAGATGAATAACTGTCATGATGTTGGTGATCATAGTGAGCATGGTGAGCATGGCGACCATGGTAATGCTTTGATCATGGTGATGGTGCGATGTTATGACACACACACACGTGTAAATTATATATATGATATATGTATATTATAGTGGTGATCATGATGACGACGGCACAGGCACCTTTGAGGAGGTAAATTTGGAGCCGGGTTTGTTTGCTGTGGCATGTTTTGTTGGGATCAGAGTGTCACCGCACCGCTGCTACCAACTTCACCTCAGGTATCGTCGACTCAGCGCACCCTTGCAGTCGATGCTGGTCGAACTGATCTACAGCATTATGAAGGCGCCCAGTGGGTGTTTCCAGACCCCACGATGCTTCAAAATTGGACCATCAAACCTCCTGCCAACCTCAGCCTATCCTTGGTTCACTTTTTGGTTGCTGGGGCATGTAGAATGATAGTTCACGATTTAATCCATAGTGTACTGGTTCATTTTGCTCAGTTTTTATTCCATGTTGGTACAACTATTTCTGGCAACCAATGGCATAATGGGGGGTATGCTGATCCAACCAGGCACATCACACCAACATCGTCATATTTTTTGAGCTCACCTGCTTCATGCGTACCTCGGCTGCCTCGGAAATGATGGGAGCTGGTCACAGGTGGTGGTGGCTCGGGGTCCGAGGCATTTACCGCATGATGACCGACCCTCTGCTGACCAACACGAAGAACAACAGCAAGTACAAGGACATTGTTGGTCTGATGCCAAGGTTCACAATAACGCCAGTTCTTTTGGTGCTGCCACAGTGTGTGAACCAAGGCCTTCTGGAGTTTATTTTGGAGTCCTTTTTTCAGTGTGCACAAGTCAACAGCTGTGTCTTTGCAGAATTGTCCAGCTCTCAGGTCACCAAACCTGGAAGTGCCAACTGATTGCAGCGTGCTTTCGCTGCTCGCACTGCTCGCACCCTGAGGCTCTTTCGCAAGGACCAGCAGAAGGGCGAGATCGAGTGCCATGATAGCACTTAAATCATTTATATGTTGCTGGATGCTGCTGGAAACGTCTTGTATACTGTAGCTTGTCCAATGTGGCAAACTGAATAGCCATGGCGGTTCATATACCCCTGCCAAACAGGTCAACGGCAGAATTTGCAGCCATTCTTGACGACTATGAGGATGAGACCTTCCGCCGTGATGTTCTAGACAGGACAGGTTGAAACGCATTTGTTCCTTTATCAAATCACTTTCCAAAAAGCCTGACATGTCCAGTGGATTCCAGTGGTCCTTTGGTGATTCGCACGAGTGAGAAAAGTACCTTTGCAGGTATGAAGCTGGAGAAACATTGAATCAACTGAGGGAGAAGCAGTAGTAGACTCAGGCTGCCAAAAGTGCTTCTTGAAATTGGAAGTATCGTGAAGTATCCATATCCCGTTGTTCGCTGAGGAAAGAGATGCTGAAAGGACAACAACCTTGGACAGAAGAAGAAGACAAGATCTTGATGGAGAACTACCAGCTGTGCTCCGGGGGCGACTGAGAGTTGATCAGATTCTCCATGTTTTGACGCATGGCCAATGTTGATACAGGTACGCAGATCATCCACTTTGCGCTGATCTCCTCAATTCTCAACTGCCGGAGACAAGCAGGCGTACTGTGGCGCAGGCCACCATGACGCGCTCACAATCGCTACTTCTATCATCTTCTATCGCACAGCTTCACACAGTTTCGGTTTCGCAGAATGTCTTTCATGTCAGATTCCAGCCAGAATTTCCTGTGCTAATGCCAGCAACTTTCAGAGCTTCGGGGAGAGAGGGAGAGAGAATGAGAGAGAGAGAGAGAGAGAGTAAGAGAAAGAGAGAGATGATATGTTGGATTCTGTTTTGCCTCGTACTGATGACTTTGCCGCAGTGCAGGTGCGAAAAAGATTAGCCGAGCTTGGCCTGACATCTGCCAGAGGCGAAGCTCAGTCTTTCGGTGGCGCCATCCTGAAGCAGCCACTGAAGCAGCCACTTTTTCACATTCCAAGTGTGTCCCATTGGGCTCCCATTGGCAGAGTGCCAGGTAAAGATAAAAGTGCTGAGGCTTGGGACGGAGATGAATTTTCAGTGACGCTCAGAGCGAAAAGGTAAAAAGAATGATGGGCCATAAAACCCGCTACATGAAGTGGGAGTGAAAAAACCAGCAATGATTAAGTGGAATCAAGACTGATAGACTGGCCTTAACCAAAAATGGAGAGTTCGTTTTTGGTGCGTTGATCTTTATAGTATTGTAATAGTGCTCAGTGTCTCTAAGCACTGTGTGGATTCCACAAGTCTGTTACCATCGTGGATCCCCGCAGTGCTTCAGATTTGTTGCAAGCCGCCACGACAGGACGACAGGCCATCCAAGAAGGCTAAGGCGCCCATAGAGTTCTGCGACAGCCGTGACTAGCAGTGACTAGCCATGGCTTCACACTTCTTGGCCAAGTCTTAGAAAGGTCTCGGAGCTTCACCTGGAGGATGAAGGCAGTGGCTGTGTAATATGGATATGGCATGTTCCATGGGATAGAATTTTTCTGACGCGCTTCAAGGCCCAGCTCCGGAATCGCCTGGGACTCCGAAACGTCACGCAGATCAAGAAGCGGAGGAAATGTTGGAAGAAGATTTGGAACGATTGTCCTAGGCTTACTTCCTGCGCTTTTGACGCATTTTCTACAAGTTTGTGTCTAATGCATGTTATGTATATATATACATACAATTATACAATTATATACAGTATATATATATATATAATATGTATATATATATATATATATATCATATATATATATATACATATCATATATATATACACCATATATATATATATACACCATATATATATATACACCATATATATATATCACATACACACACACATATATATATATACACTCTAATATATGTATATATATATATAAACCTCCACAAGGATCCATAAGGGTTTTTGAATATCACTCACCGTGAACGATAAATGAAGACCGAGTAGTGCAAGAACACGGGTATTGCATACAGCATGTGACATTTGCGTTTGTGCTTTGACAGCTGAGGTTGGACTCAGCATATGACAGTTGCCAGAAAAATGCAAATGCCGGAGGAGAGAAAGTGGCTTGGCTTTGCTTGAAGCGCTCCATGAATTTACATGACTTTGTCACTGTTTGATACGGTTTGTCTAAAAATCGGGTATATATATATAGACATACATATAGCCAAAATATGCCAAAATCCCATGATTGATATTTGGGGCATCCCGCATTTGTTTGATCCATGTAGTTTTGTGGGTTTTGTGGCACGATTTCACCGAGGCAGCTGGCACTGCCACCATGTTGGATCAGAGTGCCACCCAGGCAGCTGCATCCAAATGGTGGAGAGCATGGTTTGGAAAGCACGTGCATGACAACATTCGCATGTTGTAGATTGTTACACCATAGGATTGATGCCCCCAGCTTGATTAAAACATGTTTCCTGAAATGATACTGGTGATTGTTGCTTGTTGATCAAGAGTTGAAACCCAGGACCCATAGAGCTTTTTCATGTTGGGATATTTTCCGTAGTCATCTAATGATGTTTTCGGATCTTTTTAGAGTTCTTAATCTTCAGCCATGCCCATGTAGAATCATATGCTATGATTGGCTTCGGATCAGGACAACAATCTGTCAAATTTGGAGATGGAGATGGAACGAATGCTGGATGCAACTTGGCTGGTGATGGCTGGTGGAAAGGTGCATGGCGTTGTTGGTACACAGACGGTTTGTTGGACCGCTGGAAAACAAAGGTTTCGGACACTTTCTCATTTGCTTAGCTACATTTCGTTTGGACAGGACCGGTAATGTGGATCGCCCTGTCCAACAAGTTTTGTCCATGGGCGGGTCTCTACTGGCCCTAAATGTGTCCTCAGGAACCTGACGGCGATGCGAACCAAGCTCAAGGCCAAGTTGCAAGATGTGCAACCGCAGCAGCTTCCCTGTTTCATGTGTTGTTCGAGTGAAGTCGTGTGCAGGCAAAGCTCCAACGCAGGCAGGTTTGCCGTTGACAAGATCATTGAATTTGCATGGGGATGGCCATGGGGTTGGTGATGATGTGATGAGACTGGTGATGAGACTGGTGATAAAGATGGGGATGATTGGCGATGAGACTGGAGATGGTGTCCCTCGCACATGTAGACATGTAGTTGTGTGAGAGACCAGGCCCACCAAGACTCGCGGGGGCGTATTCTGCATATGTTTACCTCAACTCTGTGCT
>Ga0126342_10018741_pt1 | contig 11831 bp, 13 predicted proteins | sample Cyp1metagenome_FD_92528 | JGI IMG/M metagenome (GOLD analysis project Ga0126342, IMG submission 92528) | Coral microbial communities from Lord Howe Island, Old Settlement Bay, Australia - Cyphastrea 1 metagenome | ecosystem: Host-associated > Invertebrates > Cnidaria > Coral ... | reverse complement strand
CATCCACATCCACATCCACATCCACATCCACATCCACATCCACATCGTCGTGGTCATCATGTTCTTCGATTCTTTGTAGTCTTCAAAACCATCCTCGCCTAGACAGTTGATAGGCACTGGCTTGTGGCCTGAGCGATCCAGCACGACTCAACATGGTCAATCACCGCGTGCGCCTTAAACTAGGGTGCCAAGAATGGTTTGATACTGTTGGTTTCTTGCCCTCCCATCGGAATAAATACATAATCCTGAGCTAGTGTCTTATCTGAAATCACTCTTTGCATTTCAATGGATTCATCTATATACTTTTTTCTCCATTCAAATGATGCCGCAGAAAGCCCGGTGTCTTGGTGGGGCACGCTTCCGCAGATAATGCAGGATAGCCCGCCTGGCAACCAAAAGGGTACATCCACTGTGAAACGTATTGGTCAAGGTCCTGGTGATGCTTGGAACCATAAACTGCACCCACACCAAATGGGCTTGCCATACCACCGTCCAAAATCGATTCAGCCAGAGCCACAAGCGCCAAGTGTGCTAGTCGGTCATTATCGGACTTAGCAAACAGGCAAAGCATTTCTGGGGAAAAAAGGAAGAAAAAAAACGACTTTTCGGAGCCACATGTTCACCGAAAAAGTTGAGAACCCCACCGGCTCTCCAAGGCTAGACTCGACCTGAGAAATATCTGGCTGGAAGGCCTTCATTAATAGAATCTGGATAGCGTACCTTGCTTTTAAGGCTGCCTTCTGGGAGGACTTCATTATACTGTATACTTAGATTTACAATATATATATATACATACTATACATATATGTATATATATAATATATGTATACATGCAGTGCCTATTATGTATATTGTACTTTTTTTGACTATCAACAGGAGTCAGCCTAGTATTGCTCACCAGTTCACTGAGATGATGACCGTTCCCTTGCTGACCGCTGCCTGCCAGAGGCTCTTTTTGTTTGGGCTTTTGTGCAATCTCCAAGTCTTCCATTTGAAACATCCACAAGATCTAAAAATCATGAAAAATCCACAAAAAATTGAGGCTAAAAATCCCATTTTTCGCCCAACAAAAATCCAAAAACGGTCACTTTTTTGCTTCGAAACGAATGGCTCCCCACGTAGCCGAACCGGCACCCCCAGCACTAAACGCGGCCTGCCGTGACCTGGGCACCATGGGCACCGGGATCTCAAGGTCTTCGCCAGCAACGGCACCCTCTGGGATGGTCACCGTCAGTTCCTGACATCCCAGGCATCCCAGGAGGCCATCACAGCTACCCTCTGGTAAACATACAAAAAACTATGGAAAGATCCACCATGATGAATGGGAAAATCCACTATTTCTATGGTCATGTTCAATAGCTATGTTAAATTACCAGAGGGTATTGTTGTTCATTGTTTATTGTTGTTGTTGTGACTTCACAGCTATGGCAAAAAAAATACCACAACAACAATAGACAATGACAATAAACAGAATAAATACATCAAATGAATTCAAATGACACAAGAAATCAAAGATGACCAGAGATTTGCTGATGACCTGATGACAACATCTAAATTGACATCTATTTTTTTATGGATGGGAAAACAAGGGCAACAAAAAACTGCTGGCAACAGCTGAGAATGCAGTCCTGCCCTTGGTTGGTGGTGATGGTCAGCTCATCTCCAGCTTTGGCGCCATCCGGGATCTGGACGATCATGGTATCAGCTTCCTCGGCATCCGCTGGACATGGCGGCGCTTGTGAATCTGGAAGACTTGGAACTGGCCAAAATGACATAAAATGACAAATTGGAAATGATGCAACTTGCTTTACCAAAGATGTTGTAACAACTCAACTATAGTAACTAGGCTTGTCTGAAACATGTTTGCCTCTCAAGTTCTTGCGCAAACAGAAATGGCCCCCAGAGTGCCCCCTCTGTTTTTGTCTACCGCTCTCCGGTAATGTGCCGCGACGACACCACCTGGGCGGCGAGTTTGCACGGCTTCTGAGTCCTCTGAAGATGAGGATCATCCCAATGATAGAGATTGCAAACACACACATATCTACATTCTACATTGTTCTACATATATCATCGCTTAGTTTACACATTTGACACATTTGACATATGCATTTTCGATCATTTTCGTATGCAATCAATTATATTCAGATGCATGCAGATCTACACATAGTCTTGGGCTGCCCAAAATTCCTGCGCTGGCCTTCACCACGCTCGGGCAAGAGGGCGGCAAGGCACCTTTTTGGGCCGGTTCTGTCAGGCATCGCGAAATGTAGAGAAGGGGAAGGGTCAGGTTTAGGAATTATAGCTTTTTACTACTTGATGAATCTTGATGATCTTTCTGTTCGATCCTGGATGGAATCTCTTCTTACCACCAAGTGTTGCTCGTTTCGCCTCCAGTGTTGGCTCCAGTACTTGCTCAAATCCTCTGTTAGCTCCGACACCTGGCAGCTGAGGTGTTGAACATGGCCCCAATTTTTCCAATTGTCCAATTTTGTTATTGTTTTACACTACGGTCAGATACGGTCAGTAGGTTGTCAAGGCAGTCGATGAACCTCCCACGTTTATCTTGCTTCCAATCCCAGGAGCAAAAAACAGCACGCCCTGTCCTCGTCAGGTTCAGCTTCATTGAGCTCCTTCTCGGTGTGGTAGGCCAAATGCCTCAAGTTGCGAAATTCCGCTCCCCCAGTGCCTGGTTATCATCCGCCAACCTTCCTGGAACGCCAGGAGGATTGGCCAAAGATGTTGGGAACTGAGCGGCTTCTTCCAGCGTCCAGATAGACCATGCAAAGGATGTGCAGCTGCAAACCTCGGGAGACAAGACATCCCTGCCCAATGGACCAAGTTGAGTTGCTTGAGTTGACTATGTTAACTTTAAGGCCTTCAAATTCTTACTTATAGATCTTATAGTAGATGTATCGATAGTTGAATTGATGATAATTGATGTCTGTTTATAAACCAAGAAACCATCCCCGAAACCATCCCCCCCAAACTTCCAGACAAGTCACTCTTCCATCTTGGCCCAGGCAGTGTACATCCTAAGCTTGGCGAGAAATTAAAGGCCCCATTTGAACAAATTCAAACACACGGTTCAAATCCCAAAGCACCTGGAAAGAAGTGCAAGCCGAGTTTCCCTTCTGGTAATGCCTACATCAAAAAACCGTTGGCGCAAAGAAGCACAGAAGGGAAGATCATGGAGTTGTTCAACACTCCCACATTTCCCACTCATACCAGACCCATATCCCTCAACGACTCACAATCCAATGCTGCAAAGTTTGCAGCTTTCCACGTCAAGCACTTTGTATGCTCCTTCCTATCTAAACTCTGCACGTCTTGAAATTCTTCACATTTCCCCTGGACATTAGACATTCCCTCAATCTGCTTGGGAGTTGAGCCGTCCCAAAAAATGTGAAAGCCAATTGGCATCATCATCCCTGCTAAGGGGAAAGTGTTCCTGCTATGGCCAGTGTTGCTCGTATCATGTTGCATCCCAACATGCAGCAAAATAACCAATCCCCCACTTGCCTCTAGCAGTTCCTCCCCCTCCTGGCACCAAAAAGGGCCATGAACTAAGTTAAGAAAAATAAACCTTTGCTCTCTGGTCATGAATGTTGGATGTATGCATTGCCCTCGATTATATAAGAGGCAATTGAATATTGCACGGGGAATAGGATTGTATGGCAAGGCAAGCTTCCAGTCTTTATCATTTACAAATCATCTATATACCAAATTCTACCGATACAGTGCAAGCATCTCATCTTGTTGCCGTCACTGTTTCGCAGTCTTTCGCTTTGTCAACTGCATTCTTTATTGTTCCAAATCCAAACTAGAGCCCTGCTACACATTCATGGGTTGTAGCAACGACAATGCATTATTGAATGAAAGTTCCTCCAGTCTTGTTCTGAGCTCGCATCAGTCTGTCTCTTACTTTGGCACACTGGCAAATGCAACGTGTGTTTGATCATGACACCAAATGCACTTTCATCTCGTATATGTAAACTACATCATTTCCTTCGGTCCTCCTCTCGCTGAAGCCACGAGCTCTCACTCGGACAAAAACCGCAGCAGTCGCAAGGGAGAAGCACCTAAAACAAGCACGATGTTAAATCAATCTCAATACCTCTTGGATTCCACCCTCATCACCACAAGAGTCACATCTATTTAGTTCAATCTGGCCTGTAATGGACAATTGGACATTCCAACCTTTGCTCTTCAATTTGACAACAGGAAAAAGTAGATGCAGCGGAAGCGCTCCATTAGATGTTAGGCAGGCCCCAGCACACCTGAATTGGAAGGGGTGCAGCCAAAGTCAAGTTGTCTAACTTAAAACTAGACGGGAGGGCAACCGAAACGTAGCTTAGCAGGGTTTATCCCAAACAGTAGCCTCATGAAGCACCTTGGATTTTGTTCAATGTTGGTCGCGATGCTGTTTTAAAGAGATCTGTCCCCTATCTGAAGTTCTATCAGAACTATGGAAGACCCATAGTACAGATGAGGGGCGTCTGTCTCCTCACTACTGGTGAGATACAGTAAGTCAAATAATTATTGCTGTTGAGAGCCAAGGTGCTCACTCTTCAGCTCCTGGAAGTGATCAGCATGTCCAGTACTCAACATGTTTCTTTCAAATCCATATAGTCAGACTGAAAAGTGGCTTCCAACACAACCACCATGTGCTGTCTTCTCTTCAACTTGCAAAGAGTGGGAATCAAGCACAAAGAAAAACATGACACTTGGCGAGCACTTCAGAGTCTTCTGGATCCGGCGGTGTAAACCTCATCAATTTCCGGATGGCCCCGATCTCCTCGGGCTGCTCCTCACACGGCTCCGGTGGACTGCGCAAGGCATGGCAGCTGAAGCGCCGCGTGTCGTCCTAAAAAAAGGCTGGCGCTGGTGGTTTCAACCGCCCCAAAACCATGGCGGTTTTACACGAATCTTGTGACCCCAGCTATGGGGTGTGTTGAAGATTATGGGGATGATATTACTCAATATTGTTATCATCCCAGGGATAGGATGGATTTGTTTCAAAATCTCCAAGTTCTCGATTGATTTTTCCAGGAGAAACATCAGCTGTTTAGGGCTGCACCAACAAAATGTTTAACCCGTCAGAGGTTCTTCACCATCAGTTGCGCTTCCCCAAGCAGTCCTTTAGAGCCTCACAACGAGGGCAGCTGCATTGAAAGTCCCATCCTTTTGACAAAATCTCTCGGCCTCAAGTTGCAAAAGCGGTAAATCCGGTGGTAACTTTTCATTGCCATGGAAAATGGCAATGTTTAGAAGGTAAACCATCTATAAAAGGTCTGTTTTCCAGTGCTATGTTGAATTCCCAGAGGGTAAATCCAGTTGTGGCCTGGCTGCCAGACTACTTCGGATTTCTGTTGCACAAGGTGCAGCTTGGCAACGCTGTTGAATTGGCCGAATCAGATCCACATCAGAGAGATAGCTCGAGAAAATCTCTTCACCCGCAGAAATGGGTAGAAGACAAATCAACTGTCCGCAGTCCTGGGGGAGTTGTCACAAAATGGACCTGCCCAATGCCTAGCTATGCCTAGCTCAATCACCCATGGCAGGGTGTCACAAAATCTCTGAACAGCTGTCAGACATAGAAAGCTTCTGCAATTCAACACATGGGTCTTGGGTCAAAACCAATCAAAACACTTTTTTTTACAATCAAATCATACAAAAACTGTTGCCGTTATTCCAATATCCCTCATATCCATGACGACCCCTTGCGCCTCGTTTGTGATCGTAGTCGCATTGGCTGTGCACGAATGGTTCACTTTCGAAATGGTCGGGTATAGCAACTGGCCATCACTGCCGCTGCCACAGCTGTAGGAGTTGTACCTCCAGCTGAAGTCGCTGATTTCAGCAAATCAAGTCAAAAACATTCCAAAACCAAAGCAAGAGAGCACCAGAGCAGTAATTTCGTTGATGCATTTTAACTTGTCAATGTTTGTCAGGCATCTTTGTCCCGTGTTTTATCTGCAATTGTCGAATGCTGTGATGTCACCCCCTGCGACCCCTGCGCGCACGACATGATGGTCATTGCTTCAGCCATTGCCACCTTCGCTAGATGCGGATGCTGAAGTATTATTTAATTATAGGTAATATTTACATATACATCCCACCAGACACCATGCTTTACTAAGCGACTTACGCATATGTTGAATATGTAAGTCATGAGTTTCTCTACTTGTTGCACCGATAGAAATGAGTTGCTAATACTCAAGTCAAGTCCGGCGATGATTCCAATCTCACAAGGTATAGGCCTGTGCTACTCCCATTCATCCATAATCACGCCATTAACATCCCATCGCCATTAACATCCCATTTATCAATGATAACTCATGATGAGTCCACTATTATAGTAAAACAATATATATATATATACACTGTATATACATATATAAATATACATACATATATATAGTCTACCACTATTTTCGTGGGATTTGACTTTTCTGTCTTTTTGAGCCATGGCCTTCTACCCGCTTCATCAGCCAGGGCTATGCCGTCACCTGATGCTCCGCTTTGGCTTCCGGCCAGGTATCCATGGCCCAGCGGTCAAAGGCAGCTCGCCGCTCCTCCGCAATGGCCCAGGTAGCTATGGGAAATGGCTTACTGTGTAGATAATTAAGCTATGAAACATGGTGATGGTGATGTTCCATAGCCATGTGAAATCATGTGAAATGACCAAAGGTTGTGAGTTGAGCGCCCAAAAATGGAATGTGACTCAAAAAATGCGGATCCAACGTCGCCGACCATGTGCACAAAAACTTCTCCCAAAGAAAGTGAAAGTTGACCACCCAAGATGCGAATTTCAATAACCAACGGGGATCTAAGCCTTCTCCGGATCGAAGCGATGAACGTTTTGAACTGGTTGCTGGAAGATCTGGAAGTTGGGATCCATATATTTGATATATCAAGGTCTCATTCAAACTTCCAATTCAACCTGGTATCAATTTGGTACAGCAAGTGGTTTTTTCGGAGGCCATTCCAAATATTTCCAGATTCAATCAGCAGTTAGCTGAGCTCATCCCTCTGGTGCAGAAATTCTCCTCTCCCAAGGCATCAGGTGGTCCACGAAAAAAGGAATGCTCACGAAGGGCCTGCAGGGTCTGCCCGTCGCTGTCCAGGGCTAACCTGGGCCATCGGAAAAAACTCATTTGAAAACAAAACTGCTTCCGCCTATCAAGTTGCATGGGGTATGGGATCTAGCTGCAGTTAAATCTTAACCGCATGAATTGAGTTCAGCAAAAAAAAGCAAACCTTGACTTGTCGAGAACAACAAGTGTCAGGACCAATCTGCATCCCCCATCGTGGTGACGTAGGAAAACTGTAAGGAAATTGAACCCAGACTTCAGCATCCAAAGTTTCAAACTGCGAATCATTAGATTCGTCCCTGGAAGGAGGAACCTTGGGAATGCCTGCCGCTGTCGCCGTCAACGGATTGTTGCGGGAGCAGCGTCAAGAAGAGAACTCTGACATACATATAATATATACATACATATATTTATACGTATATACACACAGTTTGACAGCCCTGCCCGTTGACAGCCCCAGAAAATGTACTCAACCACACGAATCCTTGCAGGCAAATGACAGGTCAAATTTGTCCTTCAAGGAAAGCTTATCCTGCTCATCCAAAGCTTTCGTTGTATCCAGCCCTTGGCTTGATTATCAGCAGTCAAAACTGCCGTCTTGCTGGAACAAAATGGGGTCCCTCAATCAAAAGTCACCCAACTAGGGTCCACTAGGGCACTAGGGTCCAAACGCGCCAAGTGTTCCTCCATAAAGACCTGGTGGAGAGCTTGGAGCCGGAGAAAAACATGCCCAAACTGGGGATGTTGAAGAACCAGACTCAGGAATGCTCAGGATGTGTTCAACCAAAACAGAGCTTCGAACATGTTTGAACAAGCACAATGTGTATGTTGAGAATCAAAATTGGTTGTTCTTTTTCACAACCAAAAGACCACCTCAAGCTCACAACATGAAGCTAGAGGCACCTCGTCACCCGGCAAGAAATCTTTGGCAGCGAAAATTCCAAAGCCGCCCAAAGGGGAACGCTGCTCGCAGATCGCCATTGAACGGCACTGAGCTCAAAGGTAGCTACATGGCTCTGTCATGGGTCCCCATTTCTGGGGGATTGGATATCCGGGATACCCCAAAATGGCTGATAATCCCAATAGATTTCGTTTAGTTTGCCTTGGCGCCAAAGGATTCACAGTTGGCGCCCTACTTCAGCAATTACACGTCCCATAATTTTCATAAGCAAGTAAAGGATTTCAAGAATGCAACCAGGAACAAATGTAAAAATGTGTAGCGAAGGTTCGGAACTTATTCAAATCCATCAGTTTCTCGATTTTTGCCCCGTAAGTCTGTTGCTTTCTGGTTTGATCAGGCTGTCTTCAAAGCATTTCAAAGACGTCATGCCTGTGACAAATTACAACAGCTTCCCTGTAGCAGTGCTTGTGTTCAAGAGCAGGGAAATCTTCAAATGTCGAATGTGCCATCTGGGGTCACGAGCAAACTGCCTCCCAGCTCCACCCTCAAGCCTCAAGCCAGGTTTTGCTGTTGAATTTGATGCTGTCACGGGGCTACTTGCTATCAGCCTCCATTGTTTTCCCCACGTCCCGAGTCCCCTAAGAATTTGGCTGCAAGGCATCAACCTTGAAACAAGCATTGGATCAGAAGATCGTTTTGCAAGTCTCTCAACTGTCCTTTGAGTCATGGGCAGCCCCTGGATTCGTGGCCCTCAAGCGCTCCATTTCACGCAAGTATTCTTCCATGGGCCTCATGGCTGCCATGGGCTTTGTATACACGAACGCCACGAATCTCGTGTTGAAAATCCAAGAACGACACTAGGGCAAAGAAAATGTTCAAACAACACTTGGACGTGTCTGAAAATAGGGTGCAGTCGTCCATTGGTTGATCATCAATTATCCTATAAAAATGGCGATTTGGCAGCCATACCACATTTTCCGACACACCCACTTGAGTATCTTCTTTCGTGTCGAACTCCCACTGCGACAATGCTCGGTCAAAGCTGAGCCCTTGTCGCTGTGTAATTCAACGGGAAGAAACCCTTGCTCTCTGGTGCTCCAACTAAGTGGCCATATACCTCATGAGAAAAGTGAGTCACTCCAAAGAAGAGTCCTATTGACAGGTCTAGCCAGATGTTGAAGGTAATGTAGTACTGTGTACACACCCCCAATATCGAATAACCTTGTACTAAGGGCGAAAAAATGAATATATAGATCCAATATGATCCAATAATTACTAAGCCAGAGTTCAGCGACTGCTTGGCACCATTCTGGCTAGGAATGATACAGTGCTCCTCTTGACCGTGCAAACGAGCAAAAATACAGAAAATACAAAGGAATGTAAAGGAATGCAAAGGTACCTTTCAGGGCCGACCAAGGAAAAGAATGTTAAGCTCACTCACTTCAGCCAAGCCAGGGTTTCTGGGTGGGTATTCAATCAATATATGATATGTATAATCATGTATAATATATATATATGATATGATATCGGAGGGAAGGGATTGCTGGTCTGATTTTCGGCATATTTCACACTCGAAGGGGCACCCATCCAGTTCCTCCGTCATGCAGAACTTCCACCACATTGCCAACCTTCAAGGGCAATGGAGATTGGTTCCTCGGGAGCCAACTCAACTCAGCCAGCGCCAGCTGTTCGGACATTGCGGCAATGTTTGATTCTGAGGTTGGTGCGGGAACTGCCAGTCAATGACCTGGGTGGAGGTTTGCTATATTTTTCTTCAATATTTAGCCTGTGGTTTTTTGGGACGCACATTTTCATCTGTGAGACTCAGATGCTCAGGTGTGTATGCTTAGTATCCCATATTCTCCCCAATCAACACAATTCCTCTGCATTTTGCCGTTGCTGGAATGACGTACAAGACTTGTTCCTGAAGTTTTTAATAAGAGTCACATTGGTTCTAGGTTTTGCCGAATACAAACATTCGACTCATTTTCCTGAACAATTGTGTTTTTTCTACAGCACTTCAAATGTGACTTTGGTGGAAATTCATCATGCACAAATGCCAAATGCTATTGGTTCCAGAAGTTTTAAGCCTACAAATTCGAGCATCCGGACTGAAGGGTCAAAGTCATACAGTGCCACATACCTCCCTGTCCCATCTTGGTGCCTGGAGACCAGGGCAACTGAAAATACTGTGCAAACCAAAGTTCGTTGGCGTGCAACGGCGCAGGGCTGCGTGCTAAGGTTTGAACTCATCTGCCCTGACATGTCAAAAAATCAATCCAGTCAGGTGGCAGAGTGACAGCATGTGTTTTTTGTCCACCAGAATGAATCCAGCAGTGAAAACATGCCAAGGCGCATCTTCAACAGGACCTGTGCAACGGATCCAAAAATTATACATTATGTTCTTCAATGTTGTGTTTTAATTTGTTTCGAGTTAAAAATATCAAAACAAATGAAACGGCACAGGAATATCGAAAAAAAAAACGCATAAAGCACCAACAATCAGTTACAGCCTCAAGTCGTTCGGGACATGTGACCTGAGGTGATAAAGCCTCACCTGAGCACGCGAAAATACACGGTTGGCACTGTCAATACATGACCCACATAAATTATTTGCAAATTGTTGGTTCATTTTTCGCAAACCCACCCATTTTCAAATGATATTTCAATTGGCATCAGATAACATGGAAAATAAGAAGTCTCTCCCGGACACTTGACAACCAAGTCTCCTGACCCTGGAACTGCTGGGATTTTCAGTTCGCACAAACTCCTCCCTGTTGAGCAAAAATGCCCTTGTGGCCAAGACCCACATCATCCCTCCGGTGGATAGATTGCCAAAACAATATAAATTGCAGGGACGAACCAATAAAACCACTATTTCTAATTATGAAATGTTCACCAAAATCGTCAAATGTTCTGAGTTGTCCACCATTGAGTGTCATTTTCAGAAGGTATACTCCATCCCATGTCAAAACAATCCAAAGAAACAAGTTTTTTTCCAATTGAATTGTGTGCGTTTGTTACTGTTTGTTTCCAAACAACATTTGTTACAATCACACTCACACCTTTCCAGCACAATCAAATCAATCAAACAAAAAAAAAAACATATGGCCTGCCGCCTGCCCGTCATTTTCGATCCCTTTTCCCATCAGGGGCGAGAGAGGGCGAGAGAGGGCGAGAGACCCCGATGTCCCTGACTCGGGTTCGACACCCAGGTTTCGACGACTAGGTTTGCAAGAGAATCAAGTGAATGACGCCTTTGGGTTGAGGGGTGGGGGGAATGGGAAATAAATACTCCTCATGTAAGTGTAAGATCAGACTAAAGGCAATGACACCTTTAGGTCCAGGGGTGGGAAGAGTTTTTATTTTGCGTTAGAATGAAGACAACGACAATGACCCCTTTAGGTTCGGGGGTGGAGAGGTTGGGAAGTGCAGATTACTCATGTAAATAGGATCGGGGGGCAGCAAAGGGGACACAGTTTTGGGGGTCAAAAATGACAAGTAAAGGGAGGCGGAAGGGCAAGAGGGAGGGGAGAGTTGGGCGAGAGGGCGAGAGTTCGTCAACAGGGAAGTGCGGCAAGAGTGCGGCAAGCGGGGCGAAACGGACAAAGAAAGGGGGTGGAGAGGCGATTGTGGCCAACCCCCGTGAAATGCGTAACGCGTTCTTTCAACAAACGATGTATTCTCTCTCTCTCTCTCTCTCTGTCTCTCGCTCTGTCTCTCTCTCTCTCTCTTTTTTTTTTTTTTTTTTTCTCTCTCTCTCTCTTTTTCTTTTTCTTTTTTTTTCTCTCTTTCTCTCTTTTTTTTTTTTTTTCTTTTTTTTTTTTTTTTTTTTT
>Ga0126342_10018740_pt1 | contig 11831 bp, 10 predicted proteins | sample Cyp1metagenome_FD_92528 | JGI IMG/M metagenome (GOLD analysis project Ga0126342, IMG submission 92528) | Coral microbial communities from Lord Howe Island, Old Settlement Bay, Australia - Cyphastrea 1 metagenome | ecosystem: Host-associated > Invertebrates > Cnidaria > Coral ... | reverse complement strand
CAAAGAGTGCAGGTAGATGTCTTCCAAGCAGGTGATCTTGCCGTCGTTCACCAATCGGCCAAGCTTGGTCATGGGCGTCCATTGCTTCTCCTCCTGCTTTCCCTTGCCCTTGCCCTTGCCCTTGCCCTTCTTGCCTTTGCCCTTGCCCTTGTCTCCAAATCCACCTTTGCCGAATCCTCCGTCTCCTCCCATGTCTGGCAAGCCTCAGTGGCAAACACAACCAGAATGAAGCCTGAGCTTAGCTTCCTCATCAAATGAACCGTTTGAATCATGCTGTGGACAGCTTGATATAGGGGGTTATACATGGTTATGCTATGTTATATATACTGTTTATACATGCTGTATACTAACTTTTTCATTGGGAACTATCATTACCCACAATCAGGATACCTATGTACCAACCAGTATAATTGGATGAGAATTCAGTATGTTTCATGCCACAAATGGGCTCGTTTGCAGAAACAGTCTGTTGCAGCCGCATCCTAGCCATTTGATGAAAGGAGCCCCAAGTGACATGGTGTCACTGGATGTCACTGGACCACAAGGAATTCTGGGACAAGTTCAAACACTTCATTGAAGATCATCATCATCATCATAACAGGGAGTCAACATAAAACTCCTCGAAACCACCATTTCTACATGAGCATAACATAAGGGGTTGACAATTCCTTCGTTTCCGATTCCCCTGGTCTCTCACTTGGCACCTGGATGATGAGCATTGTGGAAAATGACCTTCGTTTCAACCGGAGAATCGCCCCTTTCATCCCCTTTCCACTTTATTACCTACAGTACTGATTGATTCGATGGTCTCATGTCACAAACCAAGCTATCTTTGCAAGTTGAGCCTATGAATCACCCAAACTTTATCGGTTCATGTTGCCCATTTTCTCTACGACATGTTTTTTTTTGCACCGGATAGATCCCCATGAAACAGGATCAGCTCCAAGTAGCTGTGCTGGTGGCCGAAATGTGTCCGACTTCAGCCAAAACGGGCAGCGGTTCACCATGAAAGCCACCCAAAACGGGACCTGCCCAATGAAATACTGGTTGGATCTGGTTGGCTCATACAACAATAGCAATCCCTAATGGCCCTAATGGGTTAACTACCCCGACGCTTTGATGTCTGTCCCTAAAGTACAGCAAATCTCTAGGGAATGTTGCTGAGTTGCTGGGCGCCTGTTCCACTCAAACACAGAGTCACAAAAGCAAGGCTCTGGATCAGAACCCAAGTATGCTAAAAGCGCAAAGGCATGAAAAAGATCATAGATATTTTACCATGTTCAAAGCCCATGGCTATAGGAAATATTCTACAAATGTCTGAGAATCTCCAGCAACCCCAAGTTCGGGGTCTGACTTCAACTGTTTTCAGCACGTTTTTCCGTCCACTCTCAGTCATCGGAGGGGTAACCTGTACAGAGATCGGAATCGGAGTCCCCGAGAGGCACATTCGAAACCCGTGAGCATTGAATGCGAATCTGGCTTTGTCTGAAAATAGGAATTCCATGGAATTCCGTAAAAATTACTATTTCAAGGGAAAGTGATCCTCAAGTGGCCTCAAAAAATTAAACAAATGACCAGTATATAGATTCCCCCGAACGATAGATCAAGAAATTGGAGGATGAAACATAATCTTCAATCTAAGCGAGCTGGATTCAAACCTCTGTCTATGGGGGTTCCTAAAAAGGGTGCACCTTAAAAGCATTGCTTTCACTATTTGAAATGACCAATTTCGGATGATGTTGGGGATCCCTCATTTTTGGAAACCCAAAGAAGTTGTTCGAAAAAACTAGGTATGCCGTATACCCCCAAAATTGCTGTGTGACAATAAACCATTGGATTGTAGAGGTGCACTATTTTCAGACAAACCCATACACTCGAGGGTTAATAGGTAGTTCCAGTTTGGGTTACTGTATTTCCCATTACAATAAAAATCCCATGAAGTCCCCTAGTGATTATGGTTGGTTTTCTACCCCCATCATTCTATCCCCAACCTGAAACCACCATTTCTGTTCGAAAATCTCACAATCCATAAACATAGAACATAAATCCCATTCGTATCTATACCTGAAACAAATATAAAGATCTCATGAAATCCGCCATCAAGTTAAGTACTTATTTCAGTTGTATCCCATTTATATCCCATTTCTCTTCAAAAATCCACCATACATGTCATATCAAGTTGGTTGATTAGGGAATATCCCATTAATATCCACATTCATATTCCTATTATATACATCCTATCATATCCTATTTATATTGTTGGTTATATCCCCTTCATATTCCATTAGTATCGCATTGTATAGTATCCATTAGTATCCCATCAAAATCCCAAGTCTTAATGATTTTCCATAGTTTTCCATAGTTTTCCATAGTTTTCCATAGTTTTCCATAGTTTTCCATAGTTTTCCATAGTTTTCCCATCCAAATCCCATGACGCCTACCGCGCGGCGCGCGGCAGGCCCCGCTGGCGGCGCCGCCTCGGCGGCCGCCTGCAGCCGCGCCACGGCCGAGGCGAAGGCCTCGCGACAAACGCATCGGCGGCACGAAGAAAATGGCTGGGATGATGATGGATAATGATAATAATAATAATGATGATATCTGGTGAATTCTATGGTTTGTGGTTTAGGATAATAATATTCTATGATATTTATCAATGATAATGATAATGATGGTGAATATTATAATGAATCTAACCATAATGATAATGATAATGATGGTGAACATTTATGGTTTAATGATAATGATAACCATAATGATGATATCTGGTGAATTCTATGATATTCATCAATGATGATATGGGATTATAGATTTGAATATACCATCTATGATATTGCGGTACGCCCATTTATGGAACTCCGCATATGGCTATGGATCAATACCTATTAATACCATTTTTAGAGGGATGAACATCCATAAATCCCAGCTATTTTGATGTGAACTACAGGGGTACTATTGGTTTTGACACACTGCCATATCTGGTGAATTCCATGGTTTATGGTTTAGGATGATGATAATGGTATAACCATGATCATTATCATTAATCATGGTGTATGGTTTAGGATGATGATATCTATGATGATGATATTCTATGATATTCTATAATGGTAGTTTGATTTTCTGTGGGATAGTGATAGGATTTTTATTCGGGATAATGATGGGATAATGATAATGATATGAAACCAGGTGTGGATCATAATGAGATAATGATGGGATGATGCTGACAATGGGATAATAATGGTATATAATATTATGTTTTTTGTTTTTAAATAGTGCCGCTAAACATAAGATATGGGATAACAATAGCATGATGATAGGATATAAATTACAATTTATTGTCATGTACATATTGGCTTTATTCGTTCTATATGGTTTAACAAAATGGTTGGCAAATTATATTAGTAAGTTGATGGGGATATGTATATCTAAATAATGGTGGTTTATCATGTTTCCCCCTAAAAAACACATAAATCGGGGTATTGCCATCAATTGTCCTCCGGTGTCATCAAACTTGGCTGGGAAATCCGCTACTGTATGGAGGTTTCGTTCGCTGGGAAAAGCGTCTGCAAATTGGGGATATGTATCATGGTTGGGAAATAAATTGTTGATAAATAGTTGATTTAACCATCAGAAATGGTGGTATCACGGGGATTTCATGGTGACTTAATCTGAGTTTGGCGATGAAACAGTGATGTTCCCATCGAATGAAATGCTTTTCTGCTGGGAATTGAAATATTGTTCAAGGCAAAAAAAACATGTTTCGGGGAGAACACACTGATATTTCTCCAATGACAAGTCTGCACTGTTCATGGGAAAAAAAAATGTTTTTCTGATGAACGGTTTGGATTTTGCCTGATGAAAAGGTTGGATTCTTCCGATGAAAAGATGGGAAACTATCATGAACATATGCAAAGTGTGTGTGTGTGTGTTTCAGATCATAAGTTAGGAATTGTCTTTTGAAACACAGGGAAGTTTACTGATATTCTCAATTGTTTATACCATAATCCCCCCCCAGTTTTTGCTGGCTTATAGCACGTCACTACTACCATCCCCTCGTATTAAACAGCACCCTTTTTTTTTGGTCGTTTCTTTGGCGGTGCCCCCTCCGGCCCCCCGGGTTGTAAGTTGGTTTATAACCCCCGTTAACTAGTTCGATATATGTATCATAAACCCTAGTTAAGCTATTGGAGTTACAAGCCAGCTTAGCTAACTATGTGGCACCTCCTTCTACCTTATCCCTATTATCCCGTGAGTCTCCCATGTCATCCCTATAAAATACATAAAAACACCATATATCATCATCATTTGTTGATGGTGAAATCCCATTATAAATTACCATAAACCATACAAATCCGTAATATATCGTCATTATTCCATGGTTTAGAAAATGGAATCTTATCATATAATCCACATATATATATATATACACACAATCCCATCAATCCCCATGATTACCTTAACCATTTTCTACCATAATGGTGACTTATATCCGATCATTTGTCTTTGTCCATGATTGTCCAAGAAAAAAACAAAACATTGTTGTAATCCATAGAATAAATCACGAATACCATTAAAATCCCCGTTCTATATCATTATCCCGTAAATTATGATTATTCTATTAACCAACATACCATTAATATGTATTATCCCAATTTATATAACCCACATTTAAAAAAAAAAAAAACATTCAAATCATCAGTTGCGCTGGTTTCATCATTCAAATCCCGTGGATTTTTTCAAATTGGTGATATGCTTAGCATGCCATCGATGCACATGTAACAAATTGTAACAATCACCATCTCATTACATTTTCCAAATCGTTTTTGATATATATCATAAAAAAAAAATAATAATTAATATATATATATATATCATATAATCTTATCATATAATCCATATAATATATATATATACATATCATACCATCATCAATCCCCATTTGTTGATGGTTCAATCACCGCAGCCCTTCCCACGCTCCTGCAGCCGGTCCAGCGAGGCCAACAGCGCATCGGAGACTTCTTCCAAGTCGTCGCCCAAGGTGAAGCCGACCCTGGCGCGAGCCCTGAGGGAGTAGAATATCTGTGTATCTATCTATCTATATCTGTATATATATATACATAATATAGATATGTATATATATATACATATATGTGTATATTTATATACATATGTGTATGTATATATATATACTGATTCATTTAGAGTTTTAAATATAATACAATATGTGTTATCATACAATAATAATAGATATAATAACTGATGTTTATTTAAAATACTGAATATAGAAATATATATATATATAAGGTATGAAATATATGTGTATATATATAGTAATATCTGTATATATATATTAATATATATATATATATATACATTTATACATATGTACGCACATAATAGTTGTAATAGATTATAATACTTTACATCCAGAATTGTACAACGAATATCTTTCAGGAAGGCGAAAATGGAGAATTTGACCAAGGCCTCCAAAGAAATGGTGAGAATCACCAGTAGAACACACTGTTATGCACTGTTGGTACCATGCATTGCCTGGTAATTTAAGATGGCGATGGAAAATCACCACTTTTTATAGGAGAATCGTCGAGCTGAGCCATCCCATAGCAACGTGACCGGAGCGCACCTCTCCAGGAGGTCAGCATATTTCTCGCAGTTTTCACTTAGCACGCGAGTGCACTGCTGCAGTACCTGCGACAAGACATGGCAAAACACTGGTTGTATGGATTGAGATCTGGCAGTCGTCATTTCACCCTGGTAGCCTTGCGAACGTCCCAAAATGTTGCCATAGATGACATCTTGGGATCGTCAACACACGTCCCATTTTTGGCGCGTGCAAAGTGAATCACCTCCGCCTAATGTTGGCTCTTGTGGGATCCCCAAGAACACCAACACTTGGGTGACCCACCCACTTGGGGCGTGTACGAGATACATCTTCCAACTTGTGAGTCCCCGTGTTGCGTGACTTTGCAGGTTCTATTTCCTGTTTTAACTTTGCGCTTGGTTGGTTTTGATGGTCATCCCCATGAATATTCAATATTTAGAGATATTTGGTGGCTAAACCTACCCTTTCCTCCCATTGTTAATGTCCTGAATCCCAAGATTTTTTGTTCATTCCAGTATGTTGTCATTTTATGTCATTTATATGTTGATATATTTGGTGGGTTACCCTTGGCTAATATCCATTTGGTTTTGCCATTCGGATGATAATTTGGTGTCCCAACATCTTAAGAATTTTCCATGTGTGGTATTTAAATGGATTTAATGGCATTCCCATATTTTTATGGGCCTTAAATGGGACAATAATGGGATGATAAGTAGTCTGTGTTTTGCATCATCATTTTTATGTTTAAGTTTAAATCCCAATACAAATCTCCATGTCAATCCCATTCAACCACCATTTGTAGCTAGCAAGTTCCTCTGATACTCCAAATCGGCGTGGGTCATCCCCATGAACTTCCCCAAAAAAAATCGCCATCTCTCACCGTAAATTCAAATGTGAAGCGTGGTTCGAATTATCCCATCAAGTTGTCTCCCAATTTTCGATCCCATTTGGTTCACCCAAGTTTCCAAAAATCCCAAGTTTCCTTCGTTTCCTTAGTAGGAAAATCACCATTTTTATTTGGAAAATCACCATTTTTACTTCCAAAAAAAAATCCCCAGTTTCCCTGGTGAATCCCATGAAAATCACCCAAGTCTCGCACCATAACTTCCACCGCCGCCGAGGCCAGAGCTTCTGGAGATCCCCGGGCCTGAGCCGCCTGGGATCCATCGCCAAAATCGCCGAAAATCCCATGGGTTTAATGACCAGCTAAGAATGGCCATCGTAAATGGGAATATACTATTAATATATGGTTATGATATGGTTATGATATGGTTATTATATGGTTAATGATGGTTAATAATAATCTAATTGGTGGTATAGCTTACCTACCCCTCTGAAAAATATGAGTTAGTGAAAGTCAGTTGGGATGATGACATTCCCAATTAATATGGAAAAATACTCCAAATATTCCAAACCACCAAGCAGTAATATATTACGGTGGCCTGCGCTCCGTTGAGCCGATCTCCGAGCCTTTGCACTCCTCGGAGGAAATCTATGGGGAATGATGATCTACCACTATTAACTTACTGGTGCTTAGTAGGGAATGGACGGGGGAATGGGATGATTATTACTAGTGATTGTGGATCATTCCAGAAAATTCCCTACTAAGCACCAGTAAGATTAAGTATCATTATCATCATATAGTTATCTGGGGAATTCTATATTTATAGGAAATGAGGATCTACCACTGATGATAATGATAGAAATTCTATGGAGTTCTGATGCTTCTCTATCGTCTACGTAAATTCTCTTGTGGATGGTGAGTGGATGAAGTGATGTTCATGTATCATTATCATCTATATCTATCTGGGGAAACTGCTGATGTACTAATGAACAACGTGAATAGTTTCAATGGTCTAATATGACTGATAGTTTATCTTGATGACGAGCAATCAATAATTGAAATCTAGTGAGAATTGCGCGAGAATTGCACAATTCAAAATTAATTAATTCGCCCAAATCAATGAATGATTTGCTCAAATAAATGGATACATTCTAGTGATTCAGGCTTGAATATATCTTCATCATCTGATTCTCTTTAAGAACCTTTGGGCAAATTAGAATCATCCCATCCCCTTCATATTCTATATCTTTGGGGCGATGGGATCCTTTGCCAAATCAGAAAATCCAGCATGAAATCCCCATGAAATCATGTCATTCCGGGGGTCCGTGTCAGACTTCAACCCCAAAAATCTCTCGAAAGACAAAATCTGCAGGAACTCCCCGGCAAAATGGATGGCATGATATACATGAAATGAATTGGTTGCTCTGAATTTTCCTTTACGTCAAAGAAGTGATTCAAAAAAGGAACAGATAGAAAATCATAGAGTGTATGACCACAATGTGAATCACTTACCTCGTGGCTGGTCCCCAACCATGGAAGAAGTGTCATACCCGAAGCTTAGTCCCAGCCAATGGGTCTATCAAGCAGTAGTTGAACATGCAAATGCTATTCATGGCCTTTCAGGTTACTGGGTTTGCCTGCGGACTGCTTCATCTGAAATCTGCCTTGATGAAATATGTCTTTGCTGGGTCGGTTTGTGGGAGGGTATGCTTCCATGATTTGAGGTCCTCTAGATCCTTTTGTTGGGCCAATTGGTTCAATCCCAGGTTTTACTAATGGAATCCCTATGTTTGCTGCTTAACTTTCATGTTTTGGGGTAAGTCGAACCCCAATTCTTGCTGGTTTAACCAACAATAAGAAACCATGTTTGCTCAAAGCGCAAGTTTTGCTGGCTAAACCCCAATGTAGGTTAAAGCCCATGTCTTTCTCCTGGTTTAAAAAAGATCATCTCTCCTAGTAAGAAAAAACGAAAAAAAACTCCGCTGCCAAGACCCACATATTTCCTATATCTCCTGCTTCAACCCCCATGAAAATCCAATGAAATCACCACAAAGTCCCATGAAATCACCACAAAGTCCCATGAAATCACCACAAAGTTTCATTAAATCACCATTAAAATCCCATGAAATCACCACAAAGTTTCATTAAATCACCATTAAAATCCCATGAAATCACCACAAAGTCTCATTAAATCACCATTAAAATCCATGAATTCCCATGAAAATCGGCGAATTCCCATTAAAATCCATAAATTCCCATTGAAATCCCACAAAATCCCTAGGTTTTGCGGCCAATCTTAGCTGCCCGGCTGGCGCGCACCGAGCTTGGCGCCTCTCCCAGGTAGCGCTGGTACACCGCCTCGAACTCATGGTGATTTCATGGGGATTTATTGGGACTTGAATTTCTATGGAATATCATAGAAATCCCATAGAAATGCCATAGAAATCCCATAGAAATCCCATATTTTTGGGGGATTTATCATAGAAATCCCATAGAAATGCCATTAAAAAAAAACATTGGACCGACAGAAAAAGTAAGAATGGGTATGGCTATGGACAGTACACTGCATTGGATGTACGGCCAAAAAGAGTTGTGAAAAGCGCAGCATAAGGTCTAACTAATGCCATTAAAAGAAACACACAGAATGGTGATGTCATAGCATTTTCATGGTGATGTTCTGGGCTTTATCTAATGGGATTTACATAATCATGATTTAAGGGTGATGGCAAAATGGTGATTTCACGGGGATTCCAAACATGTGGTATTTCTGATTCATAGTGGACTCCAGGGTATTCTGAGGGATCAGTGACTGGACTCGCCCAAAGGTATTTCAAGGAAACTTGATTTTAAACATCAGAATGAAATAGGAATCACTGATTGTCGATGGCCAACTAATAACAGTAATTGCAGTAACAATCATCATCACCACCAGCAACAGCAACAGCAAAAGCAACAGCAACATCATCATCATCATCATCATCATCACCATCATCTTTATTATCGATGTTCATCGATGTTCATCGTTATTACAGATGTGTTCACGGCTATGGCTACTTGCCGATTGCAACCAAACATCAGTTCATACATGTTTTTTGGTGTGTACCACTACTAACCGATATATAACCCCACTTCTGGTGCTTAAAACGCATAATAATCATTGAGCCCTTCTCCCAAGATACGGATGGTCTGAAGCAAAAGTGCCTTTCCAAAACAATAATAAACAATCCAATCAGAACCCCCTTGTTTCGGGCATGGCTTCTCAGATCGAGCAAATGGTGGACTTGGGTGTTCGTGATTATCCTATCATTGGAATATGTTTGGCAATAGGATTATATCATACTTGGAATGTAATCTTCCTATTGCCAATCCTGATAATCATTCTTCACTATAACTGCCTGTCAGTTGTTCCCTAGTTAAACCATTGATTCTAATCACAGTCCAAAAAACTATTCATAGTTGGTCATATCAGTGTTGATTATGTTGGATCATATATGCATTCTATGGATGATGAATACTATAAATGGAGGATGTTGTAAAAGGATTGTTAACTCCATCGAAGGGATTATAACTTAGTTTCACTGTTGTTAAGATTAAAGACGCCATTATTATTTGTTAGTAGTCCATTATTATTTGTTAGTAGTTCTATCATAGTTTTTCTGTGTGCTAGGATTACACAATAGTAATATCATAGTTGTACCACAGTACCATAGCTATATAACTCAAATGAATGCTTGCTTCCAAGTTAAACAAGTGATTGTAATCAAATCCAACAATTATTCATAATCATACTATTGTTCATACTCAACTTCTTCACTTGTATCATAGATATACTGTTGTCATTCCATTGTTATCTCAAATAGTAACCATCGCAACCACTATTATGCCATCACTGTACCAATAGTCTACCATCATTACACCACTATTACACCATATTGCACCATTATGACATCATTGTTACATCATTATACCATTATTGCATTATTACACCATGATACCATAATTACAAATATCGTACCACTATCATAGTTAGACCATAGCTATTATACCGTTATTATACCATGATTATACCACTATACCACTGACTAATACCGATGGTGAAAGAAAAAAATGTCATGGTTTCATTGTCATTTATTTCATTAATGGTAACATACCATGAGACATACATTTCATACCATGATAAATAGATGGAGGTTTCTCATTTCATGGGGGTATCCCATTTATCATCCTATTTTAGATGGGGATGTTCCATTATAAACCAACCAACTATTGGGATACATGGCTTAGGAAACCCCCAGATATAAAAAACGGCCTGCACCAGACTTCTGCTGCACTGCTGCTGCGTCAGGCAAACTCGACCTTTCGACAAAATTGGCAGTCGCTTGGGACGGACAAATCAAACATGGCTAGCTGGGAAAGCCATGTTTGATAGTAATAGTGCTTCGTAATGGTGATTCATGATGATTATACATGCTTAGTGATGATTAATAGTGATTGATAATTTTAAGTGATTATCTATAACCATGATTAATCACCCCTATAGCCATGATTATTAGTGATGATTAATAGTGATTAATGATGATTAATAGTGATGATTAATAGTGATTAATGGTGATTAATGATGATTTTCATGCAACCTCAGGCTTTAGTAGGGGTGATTAATACATGGTATCAACTGTCCGCCTCCGGTGACTCATCATGGCTGGGAAGTCCCCGAACCATGGACAAAAACAGCAAGCCATGTTTGACAAATGCGGAGGTTGATAAATGTGTTGGGATATAGTTGGAAAAGATTCTTGGTATATACCGAGTGTTGGTACATATTTGGTAATTATATGCTTTGCGGTAGTAGCAAAAAAGTCTGTAGATGTGTTAATTTATGGCTTGCAAAATAGTTGGTAAAAGTATGGTTGGTATTGTTCATCTGACATCCATTGAAATGCTGCGAAAGAGTTTGTCGGAAATGCCGGAGAATTGTCCCATTCAAACAACACCCAGCTGTAAGGGACATCCATCTCCAACAACCCAAGGTGCTGCCATGATTCCCGGAAATTTTTACAATGGTCTGCAGTCCTGGCTTTTGACATGCTGTAAACCCCACGTGCAACTGGAATATGCAATATGCATATATACATGAATGTATAGATACATATATATATATATATACATATATATATTGTGTTTTTCCTGACATCCGTCTCCAAACGTGCATGCTTTAACGCCTTTGGCCGTGCTGCTGCATTTCCATATAGGCTCAGGAAGACTCAGGGGGTCACGGTGTGTGCAAAAGGGTGCGGATCGCCCGCGGATGGTGGTTGGCCAGGGTTGCCACTAAATCGAGAAGTGTAACAAGTTTACCATTGGACAGGGACT
>Ga0126342_10018739_pt1 | contig 11831 bp, 12 predicted proteins | sample Cyp1metagenome_FD_92528 | JGI IMG/M metagenome (GOLD analysis project Ga0126342, IMG submission 92528) | Coral microbial communities from Lord Howe Island, Old Settlement Bay, Australia - Cyphastrea 1 metagenome | ecosystem: Host-associated > Invertebrates > Cnidaria > Coral ... | reverse complement strand
GGTGGTGGTGGTGATGGTGATGGTGATGATGGTGATGATGGTGATGATGGTGATGATGGTGATGGTGATGGTGATGGTGAAGGTGATGGTGATGGTGATGGTGATGATGATGATGATGATGATGAGGATGAGGATGAGGCTGATGGTGATGGTGATGGTGATGGTGATGGTGGTGATGATGATGGTGGTGATGCTGATGCTGATGCTGATGCTGATGCTGATGCTGATGCTGATGCTGATGCAGTGTGTATTATATATATATATTATATATACATACATGTTATCTGTGTGTATCCCTGTTATCACCTGATGCTTAACCTATTGGGTCACCTTCTCGCCAGAGGCCGCAAGGCTTGTTCACCGTCACGGCCCAGGCTACAATGCCTGGCAGATGGCGCAGGCGTTGGCGGGAAACGGCTGGGAAAACAGCAGGTCAGATGGGAAAATGTGGGAAAACCTCTGGGAAACCTCTGGGAAAATATGGCAATGTGGAAAAGCTATCGGAAAACCAACAGGTTCGGAAAATGATCTATTATCAAATGGTGGGGTTCCAGAATGGTGTAAACGCTTACAGGAGGGTCCCATAGCTTTTCTCCCAATGTTTGAAGGGATGAAAATCTATAAATCCGAGCTATGGGGTGAACAAAAGGCTACTGGGCGGGTTTTGGTCCATATCCCGATGAATAAATTGCTGGTCCTGGAGTCCTTTTTGTGGTCGTTCAAAAATCACTTATCACTGTTGAGATCCGGGCCCTCATCCATCCTCATCCCAAACCCAACCCCCCGAGGTCGTTGTGCCTCAATGAGAGGTTCATGCAGGACAGCGTTGTTGGAAGATGCGAGGTCAAGGCTCTCGCCTCGTGGCCCCCGGAACGTTTGGACCGTTTGGACCCCCTTGGAATTACCAGGATCACCAACAGGGAGAAGCTATGAATCTGAGGACTTGTGCCACCAGGGGATATCAGCTGGAAACATGTCAATATCATGGTCAAAGGATGCATCAACCATCGGATTCCCGGCTGCCAATGCAGACAGTGACATAGTGGATTCGGGCCCAGATTGAAAAGACGCAAGTGCCCAGTTGAAGGTGTTTTTTATCTGGTGATCTGCCTGCAACGATAGCTACATCAATGGAGACAATGGCCAAGCTGAGAAGGCTTGAACAAAGGCAACCCCGTGGCTCCAAACAATCTGTCCTTGAAGTACTGGAATGAAGATGAAAAGGAATCCGTTCCTACTGGAATCCAAATTACTACTGGAAGAACTACCTGGATTAGTACTAAATTAGTACTGAATATTACAGTAACCCGCCAAGACTTCACACAAAGTCTACTCAGCATTCTGCCACTGAAAACTCAGCGGCTGAGCCGTGCGAAACGGCGAAACGGCGCCACTCATGGTGGATCCAACAAAATGAATGGGTAATGCTATTGGTTACTGTGCCCATCATGGGTACAGCCAACAGGAATTGAGGATGTTGATCAACTTATGGGGTATCCCGAGTTTGATACCCACATGTTTTTTCTGGTATCAAAACAAAAAATCGTTCGCAAGCGTTTGACAAACTCATAGATCGAAGCTTGGCTCAAAGTTCAAATCAGAGATTTCGCTTCTCATTTTGGTCATCACCAGGTAGGCTGGTGGACAGCAATTTCCGCACGACCTTCCGCAGGTGATTTTCGATCAGGGGCTTCTCCTGTAGCAAACTCAGCAGCAGCTGTTCCTCCTTCGATGGCAGCTGCCGGGTGCGATCGCACTGCAGGGCTCGGGCCACGAGGCGCCGCAGAGCGGCTTTGCAGTGGGACAGGCGTCGGGCTCCAAAGGCAAAACTCCAGGGATCGCTGCTGCTGGTCAGAGGGATGGGGAGGGCCTTGAGGAGCTCCTTTACCGCATCTTTCCTGAGCCAGTCCTCTCACCCTCAGAGATTAATTTTATCCATCTTGAGGGGGATGGTCCCACTTGGAACAGATTTATCACTGAGGGATCATCATCAAACATACCCTTTTTAGATCTTTTTAGGACACGTCGAATGAAAATCAAAATATCTTTGAAAGCACCGGCCAGTGTCTCCATATCTGCCAGGGGCCCAGCCAACAACTCAAAGATCTGCATTGCCAGTTGCTTCTGTAAGCACTTCACCAGCTGCCTGGCAGCTTCGGTCCTGGGGATCAGCACGCTGATGCTGTGCTGCCCACTGCTGGGATCGCAGCCGTGGCTCACGAAGACGATCTGGGCACCCTGCCGCAGCCAGAGCTTCATGAGCCAAGAGGTGGCACCGAAATGGGCCGCCACAGCATCCACCTCTTGGGATTTCAGGTGCACCAGGCTCTGTTCCAATAGGCGTTCCCCAAGGCCATAGCCCCGCAATGCTGGGTGCAGGCACCAACGCATCATGCGACAGTAGCGAAGTTGGGAGGCCTCTAAGGAGCCAGCATCACGAGATAAAGTCTGGGCAGTGAGATTTTGAGGCACTTGACATCTTCCCAACCAGAGTCCGTGCGCTTTCTCAACATCTTCCACTGGCTCTTCAATGCCGGAGATGGTAATTCCAACATGTTTATTCTCATGTTTCAAGCTTAACCAAATGATGCCTTTAGCATCCAGAAAGGTCTCAAGATCAGAAGGCTTGGTCTTGTAGTGGCCAATTCGCAGCAGGCCATACAACTCTTTCAGTTCTTCATCTGTGAATCTCTGACGGTCCACCTTTTCCACTTGCGCATGTTGTGCCACACGATCTCTTTCCCCCATCTCCAATGTCACGGGTGCTGCGTCTAGCAGCAGTGCTGAGCGTGAGAGGGCCTCACGTGCAGACATACAGTAGGAATGGGCGACTAACCATCGCCTGTGTAATGTGTTCAGCAAACCTGCAAGCAGAAGCTTCAACCCCCATCTACAAAGAAGATATCTGATGTATGAATTTCTTCCAAACCTTGCCACTTGGGTGTTCATCCGAGTTTGTGAATGGTGAATCTGCATGGCTATCACTTAGAATTGCCAGGAGGCTCAGCATGCTCAGCCAGGTATGGGGACCCGTCACCAATGACGAAATCCTCTCTGAGATCACGGTTGCTTCAGGATGGAGCCCGTCAAATGTAGAGGCCAATTAATCATGAAACTTCATGAAACGTCAAAACAAAATCACCAGTCCATCTCCCAATATTTCACTCGTAATCATTCCAAATAAATAAAATGAACAATAAATCATGAACAATAATTCATCATGAATAATCATCATTAATCATCATGAACTTACCAAAAAAATAACCAGTTCACCAGTTCACCAAGTTCCACTCCCCATTTCACCCGTCGTAGCCGTCGCCTCCAGGGGACATCCCTCGGTCCATCGCCAGGCCGAGCTCAGCTGTTGCATCTGCAGCCCGGGTCGCGCCTGGCGCAGCCGCGGCACGGCGCGGACCAGGAAGCCGTTGCCGCTGCCTTCGTAGCCTCCAGGGGAAGGGATCCACCAGATCGGCCAGGCGTTTTTTTTGGGCGAAATGACCATGAAATCATAGAGAAAATGATGGGGAAAATGGGAAAATGATGGGAAACCCATGATAAACCATCATTTTTGGGTGATTTTCCGATTTTCCCAACATTTTTAAGACAAACCTGTCAGAAATTTGTGGATGTTCCATTCGAGGGTGATGGGATGTTATTGCTTTGCTGAGGGTTATGGTATGTTTATTCATCCTATTTAGTCTTATGTCATTTTCTGGGTGTTTTTTCCTTCCCTGTGGCAGAGCTGAGATGAACTACAGGGTCAGGAGTTGAGGGATAAATTATTAGAAAATATGATGAAATTAATCGTCCAATCTTCGAAGTTCGGTTTTGGAGAGTCCAGTTTGGTTTTCAGGGCACCAACGAACCTCAAACATCACCGAATAGTACAGTACGATGGAAAATGCAGGTGGGATACCTGAAAACAGTCAATCTGGAGTGTCCCCTTTTCCTGCGAAGTAAACCCTTCTATCGATCAACCAACCAATAGGAAAAACACAACCGTTCACATTCGTGACAACCGAGACTTGTAAGCCCACGGTTGCTTGGGAACCCCCCAAAAGTGGATACACCACCAGTATACACTTGAAATGGCAAATGGCACAGTACCGGTGGCAAGCATCCTAGACAATTGTCTGGGAAACGTACGGAAACATTAATCCCAAATAACTGGAACTAAATAATACATAATGATACTAAATCTATACCATTCTATACCCATGACCACTATCCAAGGAACCATCTTGTGAAGCCACTCAACCATGGTTTCAAGAGGATGTTTATATATATACAGTATACATATATATATATACATATTACTATGTGAATGGTGGGAAATATGTGGAATAATCATGATTAATCATTATAGAAGATTCTAAAATATTATAATTGATCATGGTGTTCCATTATTTTCCCTATGGATTTATCCAGTAAATATGACAAATGGGGGGGTTCCATAAATGTGGGTACCCCTAAGTCATCCATTTGTAATGGGAGTTTCCATCATAAACCATCCAGCTATTGGGATATCCCCATTTGATAATAAACATGGAAGAATAATGATAAAAATTGTTTTCATTTTAGTTCCATTATGCTCCATTATCGCGCACCTGCTTCTTCTTTCTTCTCACTCTTACTCTTCTCTGATCTTCTCTCGTCGGCTCTTCTCGTCTCTGACTCTTCCCACCTCTGCTTTTCCATCTGTCCATATCGGAAGTTTGACTTCTAAACTTCCTTCGATCATTATTTTTTACCCACGAGTTCAACAGATGGTTTTTCCCTATTTTCTAAACCATGGAACAGTTTTTCATTCCGAGTTCAACAGATTGAGTTCCCCCAATATCCAAGGAACCATCCAAGGTTGTAGCCAACAGAACTCGACCAGCAGCTTCCAGCAGCTCAGAGGTGAAGTTCACGGGAAAGCCAGCCGCTTCGTCAATGATGAGAAAGGACTCCTGAATGACTTCAGTGGGATTATGTTGGTTAAAAGTTCAAGTAAGTCTACAGTAATATGATGTATATACATATATATATATGATGTTTCTTGATTTATGAGCTCGCTTGAGGATTGTTTTTGACGCAAGTGTGGATCCTTATCTTTGCTGACGGTGATCCTTATCAAGGCCGCAACGAGGGTTTTCAGATCAACTCCAAGGGATGGTTCCCCCCCCCCCGCAGCAGATGTCCTTCAGTAGATGTCGTCGTGTCAGCAGCCGCTTGGGCTCTATGAACTCCATCCGTTTCAGCTGCCCGGCACCCAGAAAGGTCTCAGCAGCCCAAAAGACTTGAGAAGTTGCATCCTGCCACGGATGCTCGGTCCACCCTACTAATTGGTATTAATTGGCTTGGAATCTTGGGATTGGAATAGTCTAATAGTCTATCAGAGTTTATGAGTTTTGGGGTGGTCAGTATTGGTTCAAGATTTGTTGAATTGCTATGGGTCCAGAAGAGGCACAATCAATCAATGATGGGGTGCGGTCAACAACGGATGATGCTGTGGATCCAGTTCTTTCTGGCAACGCTACAACTTGAGATGTGGTAGCTACAGCGAATATGTCCGGTATTTTTTGACATAGGACAATGTCCCATTTATGGATGATTTACATTGATTTACCCATATATATTTTTTTCTTGGTACCTATCAAAATGGTGATTTTCCATAGCAAACTCTGAAATTACCAGAGGAGGATACAGTAAACTCCCCACAGCCCAGGTCCTTTGAGGGTGAGGTCACGATGATTCGACAGCCTTTTTGCAAAAGAACTGCTGCAGCCATTCCAAGCAGGGCAGACTTGCCTCGCCCCCGTCGTCCAAAAATCAACAAAGGCCGGGATGACTTGATTTTCAGAATAGTTTGAAGCAAGGCTGCTTGCTCCTGATTTGGCATCATCGAATTCCTGTCAATGTCAGCTTGAAACGAATTCACAGCATCCATAAGCCCTTGCAATTGAGGTTCACCATCCTCCTCCCTACACACAGTGACCAGTTCTGCAGTCCGCGGGTCGTTGCAAAGGCTGTCCAAGAGCTTGCACCACCTGGCACCCAACCGTTCCTTCCTCCAAGTATCCAATGGTGGCGTGTGAAACAGCAACACCCCGCCGCCCTTCAAGGCACCAGACACAGCTCCAAAAGTATCCAGGAATCGCCGGCGATGTGCCGTCAGCACCACCAGATCCAGCTCCTGTCCCATCCACGCCTTGCAAGGTTCCTTTTATGTCAAATTTATTCAGATTTCCTCGACGATAAACATCACCGTTTATCAGGGCGTCCCAAACGGCCCAACCCCCCATGTCATTCTTTCACCACCATCTCAAGCAAGGTTTAAGACTAATCTTACCATCTAACCCCAAAAAATTGGACTTTAATCACTATAGTGTCATCTTCCATCCCCCATAAAAACCCTACAAAGCCATCCCCTGCCTTCACTGGAGGATCCCGCAGGTCTGCCCGCAACAGCCGCGCTCGGCCGCGCGTCTGCCACGCGGCCAAGGCGGCGGACGTGACGCGCTCGGCCCAGGGAGCTTCGCCCGCCAGGAGCACCAAACGACGCTGGACCAACATGGCCATGAGCTGATCAGCTGCTGGGAGGTGATCCCGATCCCATTTCTTTACAAAAAAAAGGGGTTCTGTGGGGGAAAAAAAACACAGAAAAATTGGAAAGCCCGAAGTAAGCATCGCTTTTTCACGCTTGAATTAGACCATGACAATGTCTTTTGCTAGGCCTACCCCGGTATCTCATATACGGTATGTATACCCATGCCACAATTGCAATCCTTCCAAGCAGTTTGCAGTATTTCAGTCCAAACCTCAACCTCATCAACATCCCTCAAGACATCAGCAAAAAATGAGAGGTACACCAATTCATGGCCAGTTGAATGGGGAAAATGATGATGAACCAGCAGATTTGGGAACTGAGTTCAACACGCCGCTGGCACCAATTGGAGAGCTTGAAAATGCCAGTTTGAGCCGCCTCAGGGTGTTTTTGTGACAATCCCACCAAGGTTTAAATTTGAACGTCGTTAAAACTATGACTAAAAGTTTAGAGTCATCAAAGGCATTGGATTTATCTTGTCTTATTGCTGATCTTCCCCCTGCGGCTCCAGGCCGTAGATTCTTTGGAAGGGCAGCGGTCAGCACCCGAACACCCACAGCGGAGAAGCGCCAGTCTCGCAGACAAAGAAAGAGGCACTCCAGACCTTCAACGCAGCAGATGTTCGGTGATTGTAATTACTCATCTTTTTTGGGGGGATTATCATAATATCATATAATATCATTAGGGAAATCCTCTTAACCAGATCAACCAGACTAATGAAACAACAATGCAAGGGCTAAGGTAAAACCCCCGGGGATCGGAGATAATCCCCAGAATAAGGCCTCATGGTTGGGGGGCCACCTTAAGCACCTTAGATTTCCATAGATCTCCATCATCTACCTGTTAAATCTCCCCGGTTTTTGCCAGGGGCCACGCCTTCTGGAAGGTTGGACGCCAGCGCTTCTGCGCCATCATCACCAACATCACGGCAGCAAATGTCCAGACCTCACCACAGTGAGGACATCCATCAATCATCAAACCCTGCAATCTGTTGTTGACTCCAAAAATCTAGCAGGATTAGCAGCTACTTGTGGTACCAAATAGATGTTCATACCCCCATTCATACTCAGCAAATGGAAAAATCATTAAACTTGAAACACTGTTGGATTTGACCCACCCCATTACCTTTGCGCTTAGTAAGTTGCGGTGATCCTTTGGCCGGAGCATCTAAAAGAACCGGAGCGCCCCCTTATTTCAGATGGTTTCGGATCGAAAGAATCGCGTGAAACAAACACGGCAATTCGCGTCAAAGGCAAGGACAATTTGGTCCACCCTGGTTATGGGAGTTGGATAGATGACAAATGACACTTGTATGATCAATGGTACATGTTCACTGGTGAACAAATGCACATGAGGTAGCACCTTCTACTCAAGTCTTGTGTCAGGTTTTTCGTGACGCTTTTGGGTGTTCGCAAGGCGATTTTCACCTTACCGTCACCTTGCCAGTGTCTTGCAGATTTCAAAGACTCATTGGATCTCATTGGCTAGGACTGCTGCGGATCTGTTTCATGCGCAGCCGCATGGGCACACAACACGTTCCCGGCGGCACGAAGCCACAGCGCTTGGAGCTTTCGCTCTGGCGGTGCTCACGGTGGCCTCAGATCTCAGCTAAAAATGAGGAAGATTGCGAGACATCACTTGACATCACCGGCCACGGCTGCTTTCCTTCAATATATATATATATAATATATATATAATATATATATATATAATATATATATATAATATATAATATATATATATATATATAAGATTATAAAAGTCTCTAAGTCTATAAATCTTGTTTCCGAAACCATCCAATTTACAACCCAACGCCGAATCCTGCACTTGCAAATGTAAAACTCGGAAATGACAGCATTGACAGCTACAAAGTCCATCGACAAATAGGAACCTTTTTCAAATCGAGGGCTGGGGACTCCGAATATCTTTGAGTTTTTCTGCTGAGGATGATGAGGATGATGAAGCTTTTCCAGAACCACCAAGTTGTTTCATTCTCCTGCCCTGTTGAGTTTCACTGACTTCTATTTGCAGTTTACAAAATCTGGGACGATACCAAACTTACCAAACTCTAAATTTTCAGGCAGCACGCGCTCTAACTCCATCCTTTGATATCTTTTCATTTCAGTCCCTTCGGCAACAGAACAAAAAAACACTTCCGTCAGATCCAGGCGCCTGCAAGGGCAGAGATGTGGCTGCTGGAACCGCTGCTGGAACCGTCGCTGGAACCTGAAGGCTCAAGAGTCCCGTGACCCGCCTAGATCTGCAGTTGCTACAGAACCCAGCAGTAAAAAAAACAGCACCATTTGAAGAGGAACGACAATTGGAAGAGCAAACAATCCCTCGAAATTGCCATGTTGGAGAATATGAGATGAATATGGTATGATGAAAGATAATGGAAGATAGGGGATGATAGGGGTCTTGGTGGTTTTCCCAACATGTTGCTTTTTGCCCAACATTTTCAACGAGTTAAATCCTAGGAGAAGTCCTTCTGCCAAGCTGCCCGTGGCAGGCGTCGGCCCCGGAAGCCATCCACTTTGGGATCGGGTCCGGTAAAGGGTGCCACCCACTTTCGGTAGCTCTCCTGGGCTGGGGCTTTCATTGGTTTCTGACCAGGAATTCAATAGAATTATACATCTACGGTTGCGCTGGTGGTTAATGAATGTGGGTTTCATTTTGTGCTCTTTGGAATTGATATCACAGTGATTCACAGTGGCTATGATTGATACCATTGGGTTTACACTCGATACCGTGGGAGTTGCACATAGTTGAATCTGATATGAAGGGCTAAGATATGATAAGATGATGGATATGGAGTTTGGACAGGATGAGGAACGGTTACATGATGGATATCATGGGTGGCACTTCCTTATGGAGCCGCGCATCCCAACTCCTATCAGCCATAGCCATCTACGGCCCTGTGCCACATGATGCCAAGCCTCCAAATTAGGCCACAGGCTGAAGCTTCCCAAGCCGCGGACGGCATTTCCACTCCAGATCCACAAAGCTCTCGCGATGGAGCCAGCATAAGCCATACGTTTGCGCATCTTAGCTGAGTGATGTTCCACTTCAACGCAGATTTCGATAAGAATAAAAGTGGCGCCACAACTTCAGCCCAGAACTATGCAGCACCACATGAGATTGCGTGGAAATTGGTTGGTGATCTTGACAGGATCATCCAAAATCCTGGGAAAACTTTGAATGGACTAGCCAGGCACCCCAGTATGAAAATCATTTAAGGGATCATCCAAGAATATCAAAAATCATAGGACACATAAAAATCATTGACTGATAAAGACACCCTTAACAGGTAAAATGGGGTCCCTGGGGCGACGATCATGACAGGAACTACCAAGATACGTAGGAGGGGTCCCACTCGGCCATCGGCAAAGGTGTGTCCCAAACCTCTGCCACCAGGCGCCGAGTTTGCAAAACCACCGGCATGGAGTTGAGGCTTTCAACTGAAAACTCATGCATTTTGTGCGATGTTACAGGCATGCGGCAAACTGTCTCCATTCGTTTTGCAACATGTTTGCACATGTTGTGGACATCTTGGAACCACTTCACTACATTTTTTGGCTGAGAAACTCTGCTGCTCACTAGCGAAAAGATCACGTCTTTCCCCAACTCGTGCATGATGCTTTCGTTCAGGCCGTCCTAGGCAAGGCACTGCGCAGGGCCAACAATGCAGGAAACTGGAGAAGAAACATCTCTAAGTCTCAACTAGTTATGATGCAATCCTTTTCGGTTCTGTGGGATGTGTTTCGAATCAAAGACTTTTTATACAGAGCAAACCCATGAATCACCAAAAATAAAATAGATAAAATCTATAGATAAAAGTCAGTCTAGCCATTCAATGAAATCCTGTTGATTTACCTGTCGGCTCCGGGGCCCTGTGGCCCTGTCCTGATAATCCAAGAGCACCAGAAGGCGCACGTGGGACCGCGGGAAGCGCGCTTTCAAGGCCTGGATGAGATTGGGAATGGCCCGCAGCTCATCGGTGCAGTTCACCTTGGCGTCACTCGTTGGTAGCTGGAACAAATGGTGCAAAGTGGACCATGGAACTCAGATCAGGCCCTGATCTCATGTCACATTTCACCTACAAATGGGAATGTGTTGGTTTCACTGGCATGATCATCTAATGTTACCTATTTCTGGGATGAATGAGCCGCTGCCAGGATTGTTTAGGAAGGGTGCTGAAGCAAGATTTTGCTATAGTGCAAGGCCAAGCAACAGAACGGATGAAAACAATGTTTTCCTTGTGGTGGACACAATGGCAAAGCAACACGCATGTCAAGGCCCAACAACACTGCCTGCCCGTCAACAGACTTTGTGAACAGACTTTTCCCCAAGCGTCTCTTTCAAAAGATAGCCACTGGCGTTCTCCAAGGCATCATCAACGAGGAGGCGCACCCAAACATACCCAAACATACCCAAAGACACATCTGAGAACACGAACCATCAGCACTGCCAAACCCTGTGAAAACCCGGGTGAAATTGTCCAAATCCCTTATAGGACATGGCCATGGTGGTGGGTCACTGTCATGGTTTGTGGCGACTTAACGACATTCACAGTGTGAACATCCACTGGGGCATTCCGCAAAGTGCGCTGGTGCCAAGCTTCATCAGACATGCTGAGGAAGCGCTCCTTCCTCCGCTCCATTGTCTGTTGCACCTGGCGCAGTGAAACTGACAACAGCGACGGAGGATGGAAACTGTTTCAATGGATTGGACGGAAAATCTACAGAACACCATGTTTTCCCAATATATATATATATATGTATATATGTATACATGTATATAATATATATATATATATATTATCTGTATATATATATATTATCTATATATATATTATCTATATATATATATATTATCTATATATATATATATATTATCATCTATATATATATTATCTATATATATATATATTATCATCTATATATATATATTAGGGCGTGCATCGGCCTCTTTAACTGTGAGGACAGAGATAGGCCTTGGGACTATTTATAAATTTGTTGGGGCTATTTATAAAATAGAAATCTCTATCCTGACAGAAAAGAGGCAGATCCAGGAAGGGGGTTGCCACACCTGCGGGACTGTGCAAAGAGCAGCGGAACAACCCGCACATGGAACGATGTTTTTTCCAAGCTCTCTGCCGTGGAGTATTTGCACCCTTATTTCCCACAGACAGCTCTTGCTGATGGGGCAGCCAAAAGTATAAACTACTTCGGTGGCAATCCCG
>Ga0126342_10018738_pt1 | contig 11832 bp, 10 predicted proteins | sample Cyp1metagenome_FD_92528 | JGI IMG/M metagenome (GOLD analysis project Ga0126342, IMG submission 92528) | Coral microbial communities from Lord Howe Island, Old Settlement Bay, Australia - Cyphastrea 1 metagenome | ecosystem: Host-associated > Invertebrates > Cnidaria > Coral ... | reverse complement strand
TTTAGTAAGGAAATCGACCATTTGAGCCTTGTTAATTTTTTGGCACTCCAGAATTTTTCAGGCAAGATTTGGAGTTTGGAGTTTATTGCTTCCAGCTCAAAGAATCTTGAAATCTTCAGAAAGGGTTTGAGAAAGAATTCAACTAGGAAAAAAATTGAGAAATAAATTTAATTAACCACCAAAATTTTAGAATCCTGAAATCCAAATATTTTATTTAGGGGTGTACAAACATACATTATTATTTTGATATCAGGGGACTTCAAGGCTATACCCTTTGCGCGATTGTTTTTTGGCATTTTTTGAAAGGGTTTAGTAAGGAAATCGATTATTTAAACCTTATTATTTTTTTTATATTCCAGATTTTTTTCCAAAAAAAAAAAAATCTATATATTTATAAATTACCTAATTAAAAATAAATACATAAGGGAATTTTTCCTCCAAAAAATAAAACCACCTATATATTCCCAAATAAATTACCTAATTAAAAACGAATACATAAGGGAATTTTTACCTCACAAAAAAAAAATCTATATATTCCCAAATAAATTACCTAATTAAAATCGAATACATAAGGGAATTTCCCCTCCGAAAAAAAACAACTATATATTCCCAAATAAATTACCTACAATAATTAAAAACGGAGGAAAAAAATTTAAAAAAAATATTAATATACTTTATTACGGAAGAATTTTATTATTGTAAATCGAAAATTAACATATTTTATTACGGGGAGGTTTATTAATATCATATCAATATTATATATATATTTTAAAATATTATTCTAAAAATAAATCCATTATAATTATAAAATTATAATTTTATATATATTTAAATATTAATAATAAATAATTATTAATAATTATATATAAAATATTTATTAATATAAAAAAATAATTAATATATATAATAAAAATATAATAAATAATATATAATAATTTAATTAATTTAAAATAAAATATAATAATTTATTAAAATTTTCAAAATATAATAATATATATGTATATTTATTATTTATATCTTTAATATTTATTTATATTATATAAATAAGTTACGACCCATATTTGTTATATAAAGTAATTAACGGGGCATTCCTACCTCATTCTCCAGTTCCATAATTTTTTTACCTACCTCGTTCTCGGGGTATTCCTACTTCGTTTTACAAGCTAAATATAATATTGTTTTAACAAATCAAGGTATGCCCGAATATTATTTTCCATATACATAAATAAGAGCCGTCGCTCAAATGTGCGGCTGTCGAAACTCCTTGTCTAAGGAAAAAAAATATCATTATAATTTAGAAAGGTTCCATCGCTAACCACAATCCCGTAATAATTTATATATTATTATTTTTATTAGTTTGGAGGGGGAATATCGCTAATACTAAATCCAATTAAAGTAGGTATCATATTCATGAAGAAAGTAATTGCTCCGAGCTTTCAGCTTTCTGAGCTGGATAAATTTAAAGAGGAATTACTAGCGGAATTTCTTTATAAGTACCCAAAATATATTTTAATTATAAATATTACGGCCCGGAAAAACATACAGCGGTCCGGAAAAGAGGATAGTACAAAACAGGGATGGAGAAAAATAGAAAACGAAAGGAAAAGAGAAAAAAACAACGAAAGGAAGACGGAAAAAGATAAATAGAGAAATATAAAAAGAAAAAAAAAGAGTTGTAAATAGCGGGGTATTTCAAAGTAATTTCAGACCTCTTTTTATCCTTAAGTTACCTAAATTTTAGAAAAAAAAAAGATAAAATAAGAAAAAAAAATAATAATAAATAAAAACAAAAAAAAAATAAAACGATAAGCGAGAGGATATTTCGAATTAATTTCAAACCTCTTTTACCTCCTATTATAAAATTACCTAGTTCTTAAAATATCCAAAAAAGAAAGCTAAAAATAAATTATACCTAAAATACATAATAACATCAATATTTTGCGCAACTAATCCTAAACCCAAAATTATGCGATATAAATAAAATATCTCAAATAAAAATATTATTTTTTAAAAACATCCCATTATTAATCTCATTTTTTTACATTTTATAATAATCAATATCCAACAAATACATATTTTCCATAACCCGAATTTTAACAATTAATCAAATATATCCCAAATTAATAATATTAAATAACATATTTTTTTAATTATTATTATTTTTATTCATATTATTTTTCCATTTTCCAGAATATTATTGTTTTCCTCAATATTATTCTGTATTTTTCAACATCAATATAATTTATTTATTATTTATTTTATTTTCCGTATTTTAATTTTTATTTTCCTTATCATAATTATTATTATCCTCAACCTCAACCTCCACCTCATCATCCTCAACATTAGCCTCCACCTCATCATCCTCAACATCATCTTGCCCCTCATCATCCTCAACATCATCATCCTCAATATCATCGTCCGTAACATTATTATTCTCATCCTCATCAACATCATCGTCATCATCGTCATCATCATTATCATGATAATTATATACTATCCTCACACCCACACGCATATTGCTTGGGGTCTCTTGCCGGTGTGATTACGTTTTATTATATCAATTAGTTAATTATTATATATTTAATTTATATATATTATTTTTAATTATCAATGATATTATGTTGATAATATATCAATTCAAAATAATTCATTTATATATTCTTGTTTCATAATATGTTCTTGATTTTATTGTTATTTTAATATGGTTTTATTTATTTGATATTATATATTTAATTTCAATAGTTCATGTTTTTTACATATTACATAAACATATAGATATATATGTGAAATATGGTTATAGGTTATTGATGTTCTTTTTGTTGGATTCAAATTTTCCAAATTTCCGCCCTGGCCCGGACGGGCACTACCAGTACCTGGTACAAGATTTACCTTCTAGTAAATTAACTTGGACTCTGAAAACTATCAACTTCTAGTGGAAACTAATCTTCCAATCCCTATCTGGCAGGGTCTATGTCAATTTATTGGAGGGGAAGACTATTTCTTAATTCTTGATATTTTTCGAAGTTCTCTAGCTCGCTGTCGTGGTGGGATTGGAGCCGCCGTTGCTCCAGTCCGCGTGTTTCGGCGCCTTTTTTAAGAGGCGCCCGGCAAAAAAGTGCTGCGGCGGCGTGACAGATTTTTTGAGATTGTCTGCATTTCTTTGGAACTATATATAATATATATATCCCATATTATCTCATATGTTCCATGGTGCTGGACTATTTATCAACATTTATCCCAAAAATTACCCAAATGTAGGCAAATATACAATGAATGGAGCATTTGGTGGATTCTGGTTGACTCTGACCCATCCCCAATAATCTGTGGTTGTGAATTGCGATGTCAAATGGGACTAGCGTTCCGATGTCAATTCGGCAAGATCAAGTATGACATCTGGTTGGTGGTTGAGCCACCCCTCTGAAAAATATTAGTCAGTTGGGACGATTATTCCCAATATATGGAAAAATAAAAAATGTTCCGAACCACCAATCAGGACATGTTCCACTCTGAATGGTCTATGGGAGTCTGTTTAGTTGTGAACAAGCCTTGAGTTTATTAGAAAGAGACTGTCTGAAGAGGGGGACACCCAAAATCTGTTAGAAAATAACGTTGTCCAATTTTACTGGCTAAAAATGGATATACGCCATTGTCAAACAGGCTCATTTAGTCCCCGCAATGTCCCCACCGCTAGACGAAGAAAGAGCACCTGGACCTAGACTTTGGAGCTATAGGTAGCTGTAGGTAGCACCCTTCGGTGGCTGACCCAAAGAATGGTGGATCAATCCGCATAGCATAGTTGATCTGAAGTTGGTTAGATTGTCAACAGACGTATCTTCTCCTAAAATAAAGGTAAAGTACTTGTCGATTTTTTCAGGGGTTGCTAGTGCCAAATATTGTAATTAGATGCTTGAGGCTATATAGTTCATATGTACCATCTGTTATGAAACTAGCATCCATGTTCCATATTTGGAATGATATTCCATGTGTTTTTTCATGGTGAATTTGTCAATATCTCGCCTTAGACCTAGCCTAGCGTCACGCCACAGCGGCCACGCAGGTCACACCAGTGTTGCTATAGTTGGAGATATGCTTCTATAATCCAAAAAGAAAGTATGACACATATTATATCAAAGTGTACAATCAAATGCAGTCAGGTTTTCACTGTTTGCCCATCTATAGTACAATCAATATGTATTAAGCTACAATCCATTCCGGCCGTTGTCGTGCGTGATTTGCAACCAGTTTCCTGTTTCATCAGAAAAACACACTGAGGATTAGCATTCTTCTCCATGTTGCTCTTGGAGATGAAAATCATGATATCCAAAGATCTACCCTCTGCTACAAAAATGGTCCATTTATAGATAATAACAATAACAAGCTATCTATAAAAATCTGGTGATGTTCCATAGCTATTTCCAAAATCACCAAGCCGATACCCCTTTTGGGGGTCAAAACACCTAGGTCGAGCCTAGGGCTCAACACCGAAAAACACGGCGAGTCACTCACCATGAACAAAAATGCTGCTTGGCAATTTTGAAGCACATCATTTGCCCAATATAAACCATGACCAGTCAATACCAGTTATATATTCTGCGAAGTTCAATGATATCATATCCAACAAAGCATGTCATAAGAAATACCTCCATGGTAGCCATCAATTCAGTCGGGTAAATCCGTCATATTTTTGATGATGTGTCATCCACATGTTACCCTCTGGTAATTTAACGTAGCTATTGAAAATTGCCATTTGTAGTGGATTTACCCATTCAAAATGGTGATTTTCCATAGCTATGTAAGTTTACCAGAGGGTATCCCCAAATTGTTGGGTATAAAACCTCTGTAGTTGCCACTCTCTTGTTGATTCAATCCCCGTTTCTGTTCATGGCCAATCTTCTATCTCCTCAAACACAGTCTTGGCTGGGTAGGATTCATATCGCGATTTTCATGACAAACGATGACATAGTGGTTATAAATGGTGGTATCATTCCATAAATGGGGGATAATTGACTTATAACTGGTATTTCGGGCCATAACTGTACCCACATCATGCCACATCTGCCCGGAACCAAGGTCTTGGCAGGTCTTAGGTCAACTCCCATCTTCGGTGATGAAATGCTCCATGTGATCCACAAATGTCATATGCGTCTACCTGATGTGACCAGCCGCCTTTCCCCGCTTGGCAGGCGGCGGCCTTTTTTGTTGCACTCGAGTCCGCAGCACGTTGCCGGAGTCGAAGGAATGACATGGTTGAAATATGTTGAAATCATCGGGAAAAAAAAACATAAAAAAACATAGCTACGTTACCGTTAAATCTCTAGTAGTTGGTAAAGGTGTACCTATTTTGATGGCTACTTTCAGTGTCTTGCTTCGCAGTTTTGACTTCGGCCGGCTGCGACACGCAAAAATCCTCTGGCAACGGCCCACGCGTGAGTAAACTCGGAACGGCGAAAACCTCCGCGTTCCACTCGCGGCGGGTGGCTGCCAAGGTGAACTGGAGCTGTATCGTCGAAGAGCTGAAGCGCTGGAGCGGTATGTCGTCAGTCAACAATGATAGGTTTCCAATAGATTAACATTCCAATAGATGAACATAGATCCTGCAGATAGGGCTTGGAAGACTAACTTCCACTATATAAAAGAAATGTTATGTTCAGTGTCGATGTTAATTTACCAGAGGGTATATCATAAGATAAGTATGCAGGATAGATAAAATCTATCATAAATTTATCATCATATAAACCATCATATCTATCTTAGTATCTATGCTTATGGCTTATGGTATGTCAAGTACTCTACATATATATATATATACTATACTATGATATGATATGATATAATAATGGCAATCTATCATGTAAGTCATACTGTCTGTAGAGTAGTGCAACACAGTGCAATCATGTACAGTAGATATAAACTAATAAATAGTGTGAATATGTATGTTATGATACAGTGCAGTATTGTTATCATACATACACTAATGTATAATGATATATAATATGTACGTATCATGTTTGTATAATTGTTATGTGCGTGATTGTGCGTGTGTGTATTGTACCGGTAAATTTTATTTCCGTTGAGATAGTATCACTTGGTAGCATTGCACATCTTATCAGTGTATTTACTTTTATAATACATGCGTTGCGGTTGGGTCACGCACTCACCCAAACACATGTTGTACAAACTGGATACTGCATCCAGTCAAACACATAATAAAATAAAGAAATCAATGCAACATTTCAGCCATTATTGTGCTATGTAGCTGCTGTATTCATTTTCCTATCGTTTTTTTCCGTGACCCGAGGGAAATGAACCACAACCCTTACCCGGCCCCAAGGCCGGTGCGGGTTCACCCGGGGAGCTCTTGGACGTTCTCTTCGCTGCGGCCAGTTCGACACGCGAAGCACAGGTGAAACGGTGAAAGTCACGAAAAAAACACGGTTCCAGAATCTTTCATTTTATAACCCATAGGATCCATGGTGCTGCTATATATGGTAACATTTACCATCAATACACACCCAATGTTAGCATATATACCATACATGGATCCTATGGGTAAGGATTTCCATAAATGGTGGTACCCCAATAGCTGGATGGTTTATTAAATGGGTGGTCCATCTATAAATGGATGAGAACTACGGTAGTACCCCCCATTTTAGGAACAAAGACACGGATGATAATGCTGCATGAACATGAGTTACCCGTAAATTTTCACAGTTTGACCCTGAAAATAGCATGCCTTCTTCAGTGCTCGTCTTCCAAAGCCTATTTACCAGGGTCGATGTTAATCTACTGGGGGGTAACATATATTGACATAGAAGATTCAATAAATGTCTCTTTTGGCAGTGCTGGGTGATTGGGTGATATGTTTTTGAAAAAAAGTCCCAACAGCTTGGGCAAAACCTCCATGTGATTTGGTTGGATAGATAGAGACTTAGCAGTTAGCATGTTTTAGCGCCATGAGAAACATGAACAACAAACCAGTTTATTAGTCCAATATATATATATATATATTATACACGTATGGTATATCACGTATATACATATATATATATACATATATATATATATGGTTAGTTAGTTCCTTAACCCTGATTCAATTCTGAACCAACGTTGACTAAAACGGTCTTTCCGAGTTTGCACCTGCACTGCGGGTAGCGGATGCCTTTGGCAATTGGACGGTGGGGCCCCCCTGGAGGGATTAACGCCCTGTGGTGAACACCCGTTGGTCGTTGGTGCTATGGTGGATCAACCAAGATATGGTGGAAGAGTTTCCACATCCGAAAAATGACCCTCTGGTTATGTCAAAATAGCTATTGAACATGTACCATAGAAATAGTTGATTTACCTATTCAAAATGGTGATTTTCAGAGACATCTTGGAACAAGTTGAAAAACTAGCCATCCAAAGTTTTAGCGAGAGCCTCAGATGCTGAAGCTGTGTCTACCTGCTCCCCTTGGGGTAGCCCTCATGGGAGACCTTCCCGCCTGTGAAAACAGATCCATAGCCTTTCCATGGGTCGTGAAACGGCCAACTTGTCGCGACGGGTGACCAGAACTGTTGTGCTGTGGTGAGAATAGCCGTTGGCCATGGTTGATTTTAACTCATCAACCAGCGAACATGATGTTGATTCCATGTGCTGCCAGAGAGTTACATCTGTTGCGATGTAGCGTATGTGGAGCCTAATGGAGAATTGTGACCAACATAGGCACATACGAAAACGACATTCCCAAATCCACTTGGGGTCATTTTTCGGGCCAGTCATTCAATAGATATTACTCACCAATATCATTCACCATGGCCATAGAAATAGTTGATTTACTGTACCCATTAAAAATGATGATTTTCCATAGTTATGGGACAGTTTACCAGAGGGTATTTTAAAATCCCACCCCTTTGTTCAGGGAAATGATCGAATCCAAAATTGCTCTGGTCACCCCGCGGAACGTCCAAAACCCTGGCCACTTCTCGCTGGCGGCCCACTGGCCACATTGGGCCGTTTCCCAATTCGCAAAGGCGACTACCTCACCAGCATCCAGATGGGTCCAGGGAACCATCCGCCTTAGTCGAAGCATCCTGGAAGACACAAAGGATCAGCATGTGATAGCTAAAAGGACTTAAATATATGACCAACAGCACGGTTTAAGACGCTTGGGGAATTTAGGGATAGAAATGCCCTCTGGTAATTAACATAGCTATTGAAGCCATGGCCCATTTAGTTCGTTGATTTACCATGACTTGCCTATTAAAGATAGTTATTGTTCATCGCTATGTTAGTTTACCAGAGGATATATTACCATACTTCACCATAAAAAAAATTGGGGACTTGAGCATGGACATGTTGATATATTGAACCAATCACAATATGTGGACATGTCCGGAGATGACGGAGTACTCTCGCTAGCTATGTTAGTTTACCATAGGCTAGGTAGAACTGAATAGAGCTTAACCTCCAAGAAGACTTCGTCAGGCCCGATCAGCTGCTAAGCGCGCGACACCACAAAGGACTACATAATGGAACAACAGCCCTGGCATCGCGGACGAATGGTGGAACATGGGGGATCCGGTAAAAAAGGGTCCTCAAATATGTATATATATATTATATATAATATATAATATATTATATATTATATAATATATAAAATATATGATATATAATATATGATATATATGTAATAGCATATAATTAACATAACATTATATAACATAATATTATAAAACATAATATTGAATAATATAATATTATATAATATAATATTATATAATATAATACTATATATTCTAATATAAAATAATATATCATTTGATATAAATGATATATTATATATCATATATAACATATATTATATAATATAGAATATGTAATATGTAATACGTATTATAATATAATATAGTATAACATAACACAATACAAACATAGAATTATATAATATAATATTGTATAATATAATATAATATAATATCATATTGTATAAATAATATACATTATATTATATATTACATATATTGTATATATACATTATATTATAGATATACTGTATCTGGATACATCTGGATTGTTGATCTAGACTAAGCTTTTTTTGATCCGGGTCATCTGGATACTTTGATCGTTCAGAAAACTCGGACTGCCATCCCCAAGCTGAGTCTCACCGGTTGGTCATGATGAATCAGGGGCTTGCCCGGCTTGATCCCGAGACGTGGGAATGTCCTACTCAAATGTAGGACATACTTTGATTAATCCGGGGTTAACATCAGATACACATACTATCACATATCCTACTTAAACAAATCGTCATCTGGTAGACCCTTATAATCCCTTATCCACAGTCACCATTGCGCCCAAGACAAAAGGCCAATGATTTCAATGTGGCCATTGTGGCCATTGTGGCATTCGACCCTTGACTGATGCAAATCACTGGAAATATAGTTTTCCCCAAATCACTGGAAAACCGATGAGATCATCAGTCAAGGAGCTTCTCGTCCCACTTGACTGGTGCAATCAGTCATAAAAATCTCCAGACATCTAAGGATGAAACATGGAGATGACGGTTTTTTCTTCAACATAACAATAAAAATATAGGTATTATTATATATAAAAATAGGCTTATCTGAAAAAGGGCACCCTCAATTCCAACTGATTGTCATAAATTCATATAATTTCCCTATCCAAATTACCCAAAACTTGAATCTATACCCAAATTTCAGACAGCCAAAGACTAGCCGTAGTGCTTAAAGTACCATCAAGTTACCAAGTTGAAGGTGTTTCGACCGCACAAACCAGCCCCATGTATTGATATTTATTGTTTCTCAGGTGTTTGGAACCGGGGAGGCCGCGGGTAGAGGGAGGGCACCGCCTTGCCACCGCTATCCAAAGCTCCTATGCCAGGCCTGGCAAAGATGGCAACGACCGGCGGATCGTGGAAGGGGGAAATCATCAAAACTAGGGACTTACAAAATGGAGTTTAATGATATAACATATGTTTAAGGGGATATAGGGGATATATATATATACACATACATATAGATATAACCAACAATTCTTCATACACATTCCGTCCCTTTGATATATACATCCACACCCCATACATGGGCCCAAGTACGTGTAATTTCCGTAGTAAAACATTGTTTCAAGGTGGTGTTTTGGGTTTTGACCTCAATATAGGTTAAACTCTGTTCAAAATCAAAGTTCATCATCCTTTTGGTTACGGATCTAAACTTCCAATGTATTCTCCGGTAATCAAACGTGGCAAGGCAAAATCCCCTATGAATGGAGGCTCTAATGGGAAAAATAAGGGGATCTTCCAGCTAGCTGCCACGTGTGATTACTGGAGGGTACGCTGGCGGCAATACACGTACACAGACAGGTCAGGGTCAGGGTCAACGTTGAAGCCGCAAGCACTGGCAAGAAATGCAGCAAACGTTCGCAATTTGACGTATGTCCATTGATACCGATACCACATATTTCACCATACCCAATATCACCAGCAGTTGTTTGCCATAAAAAGAACTATTTCGATTTATGTCGTAAATCCAGATATTTTTCAAACCCAAGTGGAGGATTCCTGACCAAAAATAAAAAAATGGTGATTTACCGAATGTGGATGTAACATGATGTAACATGATGTAAGCCTTCGAAGAATTCAACAACTGATTCACGACGTTGCCGATAAACATTGTGATTTGTACCCGACGTCGGGGAGCTCAGGAGCTGAGCAATGGACGAGAGGAGACCGAGCCTCGTCATTTATCATAACCATGGTAATTAAGCAGCATCCTTAAATACTAATATATCATAGGCAAATCATTCATGGGCCATTTTCGATAGCTAGTAATTCACCGTATCCAGATGTGATCCTGAATTGATATCGTAAACGTACGTAAATCCTCCGAAGAATGGTTAACGTGGGGATTTCTATTTCATTCGGCAGTAAAATGCCCCAAAGATGTCAACCAACATCCAACATCATCCAACTATGGTTGCTGAAACTGCTCATCTTGCCGCATGGCGCACTTTGTTTCGCATGCTGCAACCAAAAGTGTTGCAAATCTCTGAATCTAGAGCATGCCGCACAGGCTTGCTAGACCCAAGGAACCTTTGAGACTTTGGGAAACTGCTTGGTGCTTGAGCTGGCGTTCTCAAAAGTACAAAGCAATATATACACATATATACATATATACCTATAGTACATATATACCTATAGTACATATATTTGCGTATACCGTATAATTACAGATAATTATACGTATACATAATCATATTAATGCACAAAAAATATGTCGCATCATTTTTCCAGCAAATCTTGGAATCAAGAGTCAAACAGGGCTGCCAAGGCATGATGACACATGAAAATCACCTTGTGGCTCACCTACGGAAGGCGCTGACTTTCTTTAGGCCACCCTGAAAAAAATACCAGTTTTTAAAGTCAGTGAAAGCACATCATTGACGGAATGATAACCCCATTTATAACCGTTTATAATCATTGATAAGTGGTAAAGGGCTTTAACTGGACATAAAAACTGAAGGCCAAATACTGAACTACCGTAGATGGACGAAATATTCAAACCCCTTCTATCCGGTACAACCCCCTCGCCCACAAAGTTCAATGCTATTGTAACCTGAAGTGCGTTAGCCCCAATGGACGAAAAAAATCAAACCCCTAACATCACTTTTGCTAACACGCGCGCTGAAACATTGAGATTTGGGGGTGCGGGGGCTCAACATAGTGCGTGCTGCAGGGTTTGAATATTTTGTCCATCTACTGTCTCGTTCTCTGATGTTTTCACATCTTTTGGTCTCCAAACTCTGTTGTGGAAACATCAATGTGCATGCTGCTGATC
>Ga0126342_10018737_pt1 | contig 11832 bp, 11 predicted proteins | sample Cyp1metagenome_FD_92528 | JGI IMG/M metagenome (GOLD analysis project Ga0126342, IMG submission 92528) | Coral microbial communities from Lord Howe Island, Old Settlement Bay, Australia - Cyphastrea 1 metagenome | ecosystem: Host-associated > Invertebrates > Cnidaria > Coral ... | reverse complement strand
GAGACCTGATTTTTCAGCGGCGGCAGTTGATTTTTGGATTTATTGTCGGGAAGCTAATGGTGAAATGGGGTTTACATGTACATACCCGTATACATGATATTATGTATATCAATGGCAGGCTTTTGGGGCATATACCAGATCTTTAGACACATATTTTCTATAATTCAATATTCCCCCTTAAAATGCATTCAAATTGCGAATCGATGGACATACAATCACCGACAGAATTATGGGGAAAAAAATATGGAAACAATAATTATTGAAAAAAAAAGTTCGTAACTTTTCTATCATAGCGGCGCCTGTAAATTGAAACGTTTTTTTTTCCATAATTCTGTCGGGTGCTGTAGGTAGATATGGGTTAGCCATAATTCACGGTTAATTGAATCCATTGAACTTGATTGGATTTGATTGATGGATTGCAATCAGCTATTGAGGTGGTTAGGTTCCTTCACATATCATCTTTACAACCTAAGGCTGATGCGCAGGGGTGTGCCCACACCAGACTATGCTGAGCTGGCCATGGAGGCAGTTGGCTTAAAGTTTGCCCTGCTGGCGCATGGCTGTAGCCTGGCTGAGCTCCTTACCTTCAACTGCATGAACTTGATCGGCCTGGGCAAAGGGGTGGTGTCCGTCTTTCCAGCGCTCAGCATGGAAAGTGCCATGTGCCTTTGCATCGCCATATGTGTTGGGCTCAGTGCTGTACCAGACCGACACTTTTCATACATTGACTTGATCTCAGCCCTAGCAATCTTGGCTGCAGAGGGAACCTGCTTCCTGGGTGGCCTGGAATTGTCTCAGTGGGAGCTTTGTCTTCAGAAGATAGGTGCTGAATGGCCTCCCAAATCAAACTGCAACTAGAGATTGAAGAATTTTTTTGACGGTCACAGTCCCTCGTTTAGGACAGCCTTGGCCGTTCATCAGAAAATTGCAGCACAATCACGAGCTGCCATTTGTCTCATTTTGCGTCCCTTCATGTGTTGACCAACGGCTCATATCTCCAAACACACCTGGCAAACATGGTCAGGCCTTGTTGATGCCTTGACTCAGGAAGAGCCAGCACTGCTCTTTAATAACTCCCTCCAGATCCCCAGTTCCTTTGCCCTCATCATCTTCGCAGCTGGCACTCACCCATTACTTCCCTGTTTGATGCACAACACCCGGACACGGCGCGAGTATCGGAGCTCCGTAGTGGTGGGCTGGGCCATGTTCACAGTGATCTCCGTGGTGCTGGGAGGCGGGTTCTTCTACATGTTCGGAGCCTTGGAAAAAATCAGGCTGCTGGAAGTCCGGAGGCTATACCACTTGGATCATATTCATATTGGATCCGAACGGATTAAAATGAATGGGGGGCTGAAGATGTCAGAAGAGGTTGGAAGATGTATGCCAATTGTGTGTATTTGGTGCTCGTTCTTCTGCGATTTGCTGATGATTGATATGATTGTTGATCAATCATGATAAATTGATCCCTGAGCCAACTGGCCAAGCAATGCCAAGCACGTCCAGGATTTTCGATTCAACCGTTGATCACCGAGAACACTGGCCGTGATTTGTCACTCCAAACTGTTCCAGGAGGCCGCGCGCTGCAACGGATGTCTGGGACACCTTGGCAAATCTATTTTGATTTCTGTAGGATATTACTAGGATGTACTAGGTGTTCTGTCATTGCATGTCGTTCCTTTCTTGTTTTGTTATACCAAGATATACTAAGGCTATCATAAAGCTTTCTTTTGTTTTCATTTTTTAATTGGTTCTCTCTTGATGATATTTGGGCAGTAGCCGCGACGTCAGGATTTGGGTCTCAGTGAAGCTTCTGGGCGCCATCGTGCCGGTAACGCGGCCAATTTCACAATCTCTGGCAAGGAAGGCAGGAGTTCAGCTACCTGCTGGCAATGGCGGTTGGAGGCACAGTCGTTGGTGAAAAATGAGTTGTGAACTGTGGGTCGTGATAGGTCGATTTACAGATACTTTTTACAGACTGAGATATCAATTGAGTACATGAGTACAGAAACTTTTTAATCATTTGGCCACCCATTTCGGCAGCTTTACTCCCCACAGTTGTGCCTGTTAAAGCCAGGTCTGTTTTGCTCACATTGCCAATCTTGACGTTCATGCTCGTCAGCGCTAGCTTCATGCAGCACTACATCGAGATCTTTGAGAGTTTAATTGGCGGCAGCGCCATGGGTTTTAATGCTCTCACGTTTCCAGCCATCACTTACCTCCAAATTTGCGAGCCAAAGAGGTTGGAGCAGCGCATCAGTGCCCTTGCAATTTGTGGATTGGGACTGGTGCTGCCTTTGCTCGTGGTGGCATGTCCATGATGCATATATTTTCCATGAGGTTTGTTGTACAGAAAAACCCACAGCCTCATTGAATGCTGATACTGATATGCATACAGATTCTGGAGATTTTGCAAGGCAGATTTGGAATAATTAGCCGGGTCCTTCTGCAAGCATGTGTAAACTACATACAAAAATTGCCTAGGCATGGTAAAACAATGCGCATTTGTGATTTCAGATGCAGCTGTTTTCCAAATCGCCTCCAATTTCATAAGTCCATTGCTTGCTCCATTGGCAATGGGCATTGTCTCAGTGCGCGGCACGGGAACTAAAGAGTGGGAGCAGGTTGCCACGAGGCTAAGCTCTATTCTAGACTGCGCCTGCGATTGCCCAAAAAGTGGCCCGTTTTGCTCAGCAATCTGCTTCTGAAGATGTTTTATTTTGGTCAGTGGTTGTATTCATGTTTCATCATTATTTTTTTGGAAAATGACCCATGTATAGATAATCTATGATGATTTACCCTTTAGCAATGGTGATTTTCCATATCTACCTCGCCAGCTGGATCGCATGAAACTTTGAAAAACTCCAGGGTTAAATCCCTCTGGAATCCCTATCAACCAACTAGTTTCATGTCACATGATAAAAATCATCCAAAGAAAACATATAAAAACCATTAAAAAGGTTGATTTCAACTGATCTTACAGTTACCCTCTGGTAATTTAACATAACTATGGAAAATCACCACTTTTAATGGGAAAATCTACTATAAATGGCCATTTTCAATAGCTATGTTAAATTACCAGAGGGTAGAATCTCAAGAAAATGATCCAAAACTCCCCCCAGCCTCGAGGCGTTGCGGTGCCCGTTGCGAGCTGCACACCTTGGGCCTGGGCTCCGGCGCCTCCACAGCGTTGCTGTTGCGCCTGGCACGGAAGGGCCATGGCAGCGCCCAGTTCCTGGCAGATGGAGCGCCTGACGGCAGGGAAGCCATGGGAAATTCCACATTATTTGGGGGGAATCCGGGGAATCCATAAAAAAGGCATGAAAATCTACTGGTTTCATGTGGTTTTTTGGGACGTTTAAGGTGGGTTATAGGGAAGATTGGTCGTAGGGGTTTCAATATGTTTTTTACCATGAAGAAAATGACGTATAATCCAGAAACTATGGCTGGCTGCTGATAAAAAATATGGAAAATGGATGTTTAAAGGGTCCCAATCAAAGCAAAACTGAAAATGGTAGGCTGACAAGTTTAAGCAACCAAGACTGGAAGGTGAATGGTTTACAAATAAAGATAGTAGAGGTTTAACACGTAATATCACGGGATGTCAAAATGGCAGGTTTTATCAACCAGAGACAAGTATGTGGATTTTTACCATTTGGCAGGGTCTATGTTAGCTGGGGTAGAATATGAGAGTTCACCAGAAAAGTTTAATGGACAATGGAGTGGATACGGTTCTCAGAGGTTTGCATGAATTCAATGAATTGATCATTTGTCATCCAACTAAGTCCCGGGGTTAATCCAGTTGGGCCCAAAGACCTTGAGAATTCCCTTCTTGAAGAGGCAAGTAGTCTTGACATAAACCATTTAGGCAACGCCCATGTCATATAAACTTGAGAGGTTCCTTTGCGATCATCTAATTTGGGGGGGATCCAGGCGAAAATGTAGGTATAAGGTAGAAGTAGTGGGATATGACCGACAATGTAATTCGTGAGTGTTCAGACATGGGGAAGGATAGCAGATAACATTGTTCCCTAAATTGATGGCCATGTTTCCAAGGAAAATTGAAGGTGCTCTAACAAAAGCACTGCATTCGGGGATTCCAAATTCTTCAGACAGGCCCAGTTGGGAAAACGACGCTCCCTATAAACAATGTTGAGTAAGGGGAATCTTTTTGATTGGCTGGACTTTCAGGTGATTCCAGGTGACATTCAGTAACTTGTCCTGGGTCGTAGCCATCCCAGAAGGGAGATAGTTGAAATGCCATGGTCATCGGGGAAAAAAGTGAGGGGCCCGGCTCAAAAAACAGGGAGATCAATGATGAAAACGAATACTAAACGAAGCAACCAAGGAATTACCCCAATCAAATATAGCACCACAGAATCCACCATTGAAATCCATTGAACAGAATCAAAAAAATGAATCATTGAAGCATACTGAATGCTCGGGGAAGTTGAGGTGTTGCATGTCACTGCTGCTCGTTTATTGTTGATAGTAGCAGTACCAGGAGGGTGAATCACTAAAAATGGTGGTGGAGATCGGTAGATTGGTACCTGCCCTGGCAAGTTTCCGAAGGAGAAGAAGAAGCGCTGCAGGAGCCCACCGTTGTGACTGGGGCCAACGTGCCCACAAACTCAGTAGCAGTAGGTGTCATAGTTTGAATATTGCCACATGTTGCCACAGATGATGCATATGATCGTAGAAGTAGCAATTCCACTGCTTCTTAGATTCTTGTGGCTGGAACAATTGTATAATCTCAGATCATTATGTTTTACATCCGCCACCTCAGCAAGGGTTTTGAATTGAAATGTTCATGCATCCCTATTCGTCACTCCAAGTGCCATCACAACAGCAAATGTGGAGCCAGAGGAGTCTACATTCATCAAGCTGCTTCAAGCTATTCAACATTATTCAACATGATTCAACTGTTTGTTGATGTTTCGCAGTGTTTCGCAGGTGGTTCTGGATGTTTCTATGGCCATGAGATGGGTATCTCCAGCCTCAAGGGCCATCGCGGCGCAGGAGACGGTTGCGAAGGTGCTGTCCGCAGCTTTGCAGCCACCAGTGACGGAGCTCCAAGTTCCTTGCATCGCCGGTTGAGTGCTGGATATTGCCGGATATTGCCGGATATTGCTGGATATTGCTGGATATTGCTGGATTGTTTTTTGGGTGTTTGTGTTTTACTTGGTTTTACCAGCAATATCCAGCAATATCCAGCACCATTCAACCAAAAACAATCCAAATGACCACTTCGCAATCGCTTGTAGACAGGTCGAGGGTTGACAGCTCCTCCGAGGTCCATTGGCCATCCAGTGGGTCGCAACTCCAAGGGGAAGAGACAGATGCGGCCATCCACAGCGATTCTGATGGAGGCCCAGTATGAAAAGTTTCCATGTGGTAAAGCCCAAAAAAAAGGCATCCCCACTATGACCAGAAAACCGCATAAATGGGTGATATGAACCATCCTAAACTAGGGGGTTATTATTCGGTTGTCCACATTATTGTCGTTGAGGTGTTTTTCTACTGATAAGTGACAAGAGTGGGGATAATGCCAACTAGAATAAGTGAGAATAGGGATGAATGATGATGAATATAGATGTTTGGTTGTGTATGCGTTGCAACGATGTTTGAGCACTTTGCATGAGGAAACATTGGTAGTATGATTAGTATGATTGAAACGACTAGTTAACTGATTTAAATGGCCTGGGACACTGTGGAACATTCTGGAAATGGGTGCTGGACATGGAAAGAAACATACTCGTAATATCTCATTTCGTTCGCACACTTTTCGAAGGAATAGCATATCCGTCATATAGGTGCCTTGCAGGAGTTAGTGCAAGTCAGGTTGCCGTTATCATCGTCGTGTTGTTTCACGCCGAGATTCATAGCCACCGCAGGAATCTTTCAAGAGGGCGCTGTGCCGAGCCCGTCGGAAATCTTGGGACAGAGCAGTTCGGAAGAGAAGCAGAAACAAAAAGAAGAGATCCGTATGAAAAACGTGCGCCGCTTTTCGGAACAAGGAGGATTTCAGCTACTTGGTATTGGCACCCCTGCTTTTATCAACTTTTCTAACCCGATGTCAACCCAGAACTCCGGGGAAAAAAACTGTCAGATGGAACTCAAAAGTTGCCACGGGCTCAAAGATTGTTATTTATCATCCTGCTTCGCAAAACAGAAATCCCCACCGACGTTCATGTTTTGTGTGTGTGTATTGAAACCACCAATATAGCGTAGCAACCTAGAAAAACAAAGGTAAGATCTTTGGTGTTCATCTTTTTGGGGGTTACATTACACATACAAATAGATTCATAGATTCAACACACACATACATAATATACAAATATACATATATATATGCATATATATATTATATATATATGATATATATATATATATATCTGTGTGTGTGTGTTATATGAATGTGTGTATTATATATATATATATATTCCATTATATTCCAGGTTGGAAAGCCATGGGTTCTGAGGCGTTTCGTGCAGGCTGGACGTCTTCCAAGGGTTCGCAGTGGCCAGCGCTGGTGCCCTTGACTTGGATTTAAAAAAACCATGGATTTTCTGGGGTTCAACTACAGAAGAAAATAGAATTACCCTCTGGTTATTTAACATGGCCATGGAAAATGGCCCATTTATAGATGATTTACCCATTAAAAATGGTGATTTTTCATAGTTATGTTAGTTTACCAGAGGGTAGTCTGTAAATTTTCTGGGAAATGTTTGATACCTGAACACCAGATGCTTGGTTTTAAAGAAAAACTGCGAATTTTCCCCTGAAACCTCTGGTAAGTGTTTGATCAGCTTACCGTAGGGGTGGGTGCTCAACTGAGAATGTTCAGCCGTTCGGCTAAGGTCAGCATATGCCTTCCTTGGCTTGATGAATGACAGTCACCTTCCCGATGAAATCAACATGACTGGCAAGATGAATGGTCGTGAATTTGATTTGCAACTTGGGGCAGCTTTAGAGGCAAGTGTCATTTTTGACTGCCACCCTGCCATGCTTTTGGTTGAGTTGGCCAAAATTGTCGCAACCAAATTACGTGATTTTCTGACGGGTCCGTTGGTGTGCTGGGATTCCACTGGCTTTTAGGAAACTACCTGTGATCCGGTCCAATGGGACTACACTCCACGCGCTGGCTGCACCTCGCTAGAGGGTGATGGGGTACCAGTTTGGGTCAGCTGAGGATGTGTGTACCTGATTGTACCTGTGTAGCAGTTTATAGAAAACCCCCCAACAGATAGAACAGTCAAATCCTATTAGAACGGTGGCCAAAAAAAAAGTGCTCAATTTTTTGGAAGTAATCGTCTATAGAGTCTATAAATTTGAGACATGCCAGTACGAAGCTGAGCCCCTGGAAGACCCCAGAATTGGGATGCAAAGGATGAGAAAGGCTCAGATTTGGGCTATTTGGGCACAAGATATCCCCAGGCCTAAGCATAACAATATGTATCAATAAGTTGTTTTTTTTAAAGATAGGGAATCCCCAAAACCCATGGGTTTCAATACTACAAAATGGTCTATTTGTGGATCATTTGGGGTACCCCAATTTGAGGAAACCTCCATATGTTGGTTAAGATATACCCATTCCAAATGGGACATGTGGTTCCCCTGTTTCGTTGAGGCTTGGCACATGAGCGAAACCTTGAGCGTGGAAGGTTCATGGCCAGAACTGGCAGATGGACATGGCATGGGCTGGGAGGTTCTTCGGCCTCAACTGGTCCAGTCTTCCAGGATGGTTCGGTTGATTCATGTTGATTCTTTCAATCATGTTACCATCAAACATGGCGATTGAACATGGTTTAAGCACCCTAAAATAGAGATCCTAGCGACGAAACTGGCTGGTGGTTTCAAAAGATATTGATCTTTGCCATCCCAGCTGAGTTTGATTTGTGGGATGGGTCGTACCCGTTTGTATGTCCCAGATCTCAGAACTCTTTGCTGTTGGGGTTGTGACCCCCACTCGTAGGTAGAATTTCAGCTTCTTGTAAGACTTCAAAGTAGCATGAAGTGGCCCATGTTCTAAGGATTTAGACTGGCAGATTGTGGCTCTTGGCATCACATACGGGATCTCTACCAGCAAAACTTCCTGGATTGCGCTGGATTCCGCCGCCTCCGGGCTCGGATTTTGATGTGTCAATTGTTTGTTTTTGGGTATCTCCCAACATGATCCAAAAGGGCCAGTTTAATTTGGAAACTCAGGTTCAAAAATCTATGGCCCGTGGGCATGTTGGGCCAATTTGGCCACAGGAAAAACCAACGCCATGCCGCCATGCTCCCCTTGCCCAGCTGCATCTGACCAACTGAGGCCAAGCTTTACGCAGCGGAGGTTACATCAACTCCAAACCTGTCCCCATCAACTCAGATCGCCCACTCCTTCGGCTCCGGCTTGAGCATGAGGAGTTTTGCCCGCCTGGGGTCCACTCTGAGTGTGTTGGACTTCGCCAGTTTCTGGCTGGTGGTTTAAGATATGTGTCATGTTCATCTCTCATGCTTTTAACCAGAATTGGCGGCACCAATCACTGGATTATTGTGACATAATATTCCCAAGTTTGTGAGATTCGTTCCCATGATACCACCATCCTTGTTGGCTGCAACCACCTGTAGTAGCCAGTTGATTACTTGATATGATTGGTTTATCTCATGCTGATATAGCTGAATATCTCAGTTGAAGTTACCTAAATTACATGTTGGCAACCAATGTGGATCGATGAAATCCCCGCCCCACATGTTTTGTTTAGTTGAAATGCCAAGTTTGAGTGCTGAAGTCCCAATGTTTGATGATTATAAACCATGTTGAGTCGCCATGTTTATCCATGTTTCATGGTGAAATCCTGATTTTGCATAGGCTGAAGCCCCTGACCAACCAGGTTTGGGTTCCAGCCTCACTCTTCGGAGCTTCTGCAGATTGGGCTCCACTAAGTCCGTCCTGGACATCAGCAGGATGTTATATGGTGAGCCTTGGAGGTCCAAAGGCACTTTTTTTGACGTCATGGTCATTGGATGCCATTGGGTTTGTTTGAAAATGAGGTAGCCCGCAATAACATTTTTTTGGTCGGAAAATGATGATAGACCATTGGAGTTTGGTTTTTGTCTATTTTCAGACAAACCCATTTGGTTCTCAAATGGGATTTGGGGTTGTCTGAATGTACTCCGGACAACCCCAAGATCTCATAATTTTTCAGTGGCCATTTCAGGAACCTAAATTGGAGGTACCTACCATATGTAAGGGCTATATAAGGCCTATTTAAGGGAATATCCCCACAAAATATGGTCTTATATGGTACAGTACCTCCATTTTAGGATCCTGAAATTCCCATTGACTTTTCATGACTTTTCAGATGGTTTCCCGGCATGAAAATTGCAAATGTGTGCATGTTTTAAGTTCCATGCCCACCGGAATGCTCTGTTGTTCAAGAGGGTGCAGCCATTTTTGTACTGTAGCAAGCCTTTGTGAGGGTATTGTTGGGGGTCTAGTTTGCACCCTATTATTTTTTGGGGTTGAGGCAGGTTTGCACTGTGCGCATGTCCCTGTTCATTCTTCACGCTCATTCGCAGCCACATACATCATCCAAATTTCTTGATCAACATGGCCCGCCCAAAAAGATCGTGAATTGCACTTTTGCTTGGGACTTCCAACATCTTCCAACATTGTGTTTGAAATCTGTCGGAACTATATTTGGGCATATTTGGGCCGCTTCCGGAGACCGCATGAGCCAAGGCAGCGTCGCAGGCATCAAATTTCCAGGACTCGACTTTAACGTTTGCACGGCTGGGCGCCTCGCAGAGCATCGATGTTGGCCTTGATGTTGGGCAGGTTGCAAGTCTGCCAAGTTCAAGCGTTTCAAGTAAGCGCTCAAGTGAGGTGTCACTTGGCTGCTGTATCTTCCCCATTAGAATTGCTGTGGTAGACGGGCATCCGATGGTACCCTCCGGAAATCAAACTGTAACATTGCTAGCTGGAAAATTCCTCATGTACCGATGATTTTCGAATAAACCTTCCATTTATAGGCAATTTCCCATTGCGATGTTCGATGACCGGAGGGCATCCCCATGTTCAGACACGCCCATGTATCCACAGTTGAACTTGACATGAGGATGTACATTTCGCTGAAAATCTCGAAGAACATCTCCGTGCCTATCGCCATGATCCACATGGTTTCTGAGATCTGCATGAGAAACGGAAACACTCGTCCTACAAATCTGGAGTTGAAGATATGGGAATGATATGAAATAGTGCTAAAATCAGATAAGAAGCACCGCAAACATGCAAAGAGAGTCAATCCTCCTTGAGCATTTTGTTTGGTGACCTGCACCTTTGAAAATAGAATTTCAGATTGTCGATGATTCCAACGTACAAACGATCCATCTTGATCCGTGAGTTTCATCTGTATTTCCTGATGTGTGCAGCCCACCGAGGCAAATCAATCACCGGAGACACCATCCTGTTCCCTTGCGATACTTCGAAATAATGTCACTCCCATGGGCGCTGTGCTCAAGAACATCACAGGCAGGAAATCAGGACCAGTGGCTTTCACCTAAGAAAGAGGATAAAAACACAACATTCTCACTGGTGGTTTCAAAAATTTGTCTTAGTTGTTTTACAGCCCCGGCTGCATGCTGCAGCCACGACCCTGCCTCAATGTTCGATGTTGGCTCACGCTGTCCATGCCCTCAACGTCCTCAGGTGTTGGCATCGGCTGCTCTTTTCCAGGGCGCTTTGGGTTGGTAGACCTTGCTCCTGCCACGGATGTTGTGGATGTCTTGGAATCCATCCGCGTGATGCCAAATTGCACCTTGCAGTTGGGCGCAAGCCAGCCTCACATCAGGCGTGGCGCGTGTTTCTTTCTTTCTTTAAACTCGGTTGAAACTGGCAGTTTCGCGTAGTTTGACCCCACGATGAAGCCAGCCCACCTTCCTGAAACGATGAGAAGCAGCAGCTTCCGAGTTCCAAACAAACAACAGCACTTCTCTTATCATTGCCTATCCGAATCCGATAATTTATCCCAGTTGCAGTTGCCGAAACAGAGCCTCTTTTCCCATCGCTTCTCCTAGGCTGAAGGATCTGAACGTGTCGCACCTTCGAAGTCAATTGGATCAGACCTTGCAGCTGGAGCCGGAACTGGCCGAGCTGCTGGAGATGGACGTCAGGAAGTGGGGCTGTCCCCAGCTCCTCGGAATTTCGATGTGGCCCATGTGATTTTGGGGACTCCAAATTGGATAAATGGCGGATTTTCCACATGGATCATATATGTCATATGTATCCACATCTGTATGGTCTCATAATGTCTCATATATTACGACCTCTTGCGATCTTTCATGGCTGTTTGAAGATGGGAAAATGGTGTTCATTGATTTTCTGATGCGATGACATGGGGATTCAACTCTTGCAACTCCGTTTGGTTGCGGGTGATGCAAGTCGTAGCCAGGGTTGAGCTATGAGATGACTCAGCTCAGGATGAACAGAGAGACCTACTATGACCTACTGGATAGCCAGCGGGCAGATGGTAGCTTCGATTGGCCAGTGAAATTCTTACAGCGCTTGGGTCACCAGAGTCAAGAGCCAGCTTCATGGCCACAGGTGGTGGGTGGGCAAAGGCCGTTGTCCAAGAGCGGTGATGGTTAAATCCACCCCTTCAATATAGATGTGATGTAACCGGTATAATTTCATGAAGACTTCGTTTATAGATTCTATATTATATATGCCAAAGGGAACACAGTGAGACTACATGTGTAACATACACATGATAAACGCTCGGGACGCCATTATTGGCTCAAGACCCACTGCGTGACCAAAAGAACGCGCTCCGCCGTTGCATGGATTGACTG
>Ga0126342_10018736_pt1 | contig 11832 bp, 14 predicted proteins | sample Cyp1metagenome_FD_92528 | JGI IMG/M metagenome (GOLD analysis project Ga0126342, IMG submission 92528) | Coral microbial communities from Lord Howe Island, Old Settlement Bay, Australia - Cyphastrea 1 metagenome | ecosystem: Host-associated > Invertebrates > Cnidaria > Coral ... | reverse complement strand
GCGATGAAGGCCATGAAGTGAAAGATCTTCGGATGGCATTGCGGGCACCGCTTGGGTCACTCTACTCAAGTGAGATTGCAATGGGAGGAGTTTGTGCAGGTCCTTAGGGTCTGCTGGCTGCAAGCTGTACAGAAGAAAGGCGTACTTTAGTTCGCACTGTGTCAGTGTGCTTGCCAAAAACACGGACGTTTTTGATGATGTGAGCAGCTGTTGCTTCGGATATCGTTATTGTCTTTGATTGTTGTAGTATGTTGATGTATGTTGTAGTATGATTTAGTCTTCAATCTTCAACAACAATGTGCGTCGTAGTTGATGATTAGCGCACATGGACTGACTGGTTATATCCTCATGACTCATGCGCACAGAGCAAGTTGCGAGTTGGGCCCGAGGTCATCACCTACATCCTGGGCATTGGCGATCGACATTTGGACAACTTGATGGCGCGAAGCGGCCAGTGCTGATGGTGGCCAGTGCTACCAAGAAAGTATAAGGACTTATCCCCAGAAAGATTCAACTTCAAATCACCCAATGATTCATAAAATGATTCAACATACATTTTTGGGATTGCACATTTTCGCATGTTCGCATCAGTGTCTCCTTCATCACGGTCTTTTTTTTTTCTTCACAGAAGTTCCACATAGTTCCACTGCGGCATTGCGCACCAGGTGACCAAAGATGGCAGGCTTTTCCATATCGATTTCGGCTTTATTTTGGGCCTGGAGCCTCAGGACAGTGTTCCGTTTCTTTCCGACGGTGGTGATGATGATGGGTCCTCAATGGCAAACAAATGTCTGAAAAAGGCATGTTGGTGAAAACCACCAAGCTGTCATGAAAAGTCATTGAATTTTTTTTTACTTCAGAATTGGAGGTCCCAAATCCATGGCTCCCCTTTCGGCATCTTTCGGCCCAATGTGAATGCTGCGATGGCAGGCAAAGATCCAAAACCCTTTCCACCGCCCATGCGTATTTGCAAGGCGCGCAAAGCGGCGCGCCGCAAGTTGCCTTTTTGAATGAACATGATGGAACTATGATGGAAATTAATGGAACACCATAGGATTTTTTTCAGCTACCATGGGATAGGCTATTCTTCAGAGCCTTTTTTTGGGGGTGTCTCAAAATGGGATCCATAAAAAACAGTAAAAAACCATTGGTTTTTCCCCATTGGATGAATCTCCCATTTGGGGGTACCATAACATCTACAATGGTTTTGGGGATCCACTAGAATCTAATGACTTGGATGATTTGATGATTTGGGGGTACCCCCATGACTTAGGAAAGCTCAAAATCTTTTTCTTGCCTGCCAGGAGATGGTCGAAGGCCGGGGGTGCCGTACAAAAACCCTGCAGAAGTGACTTCTTCAAGATGTCTTTGGACGAAGGTTCTATAGGCGCAAGGTATTCAATCATTTTATGTTAGTGTGTCTATCATTCTATGTTATAGATGGTTATTAATCAACAATATGATCCATAAATGTTGTATTGTCATTTTCTACTGACTTTGGATCTGCCCGTATTACATGGCCTGTGATTCATGGTTGAAACCGCTGGGCAGAAAAACGCCATCCGCCCCTTTTTTGTTCACCGGTCTTGGAGTGTTTAGCCGCCACCCAAAATCAAAGCTGGAACGCAACAAAAGCCCAAAAGCCTCCCAAACCATTGATCAGCTTTCATCTTAGATTTTCCAAGCTAGTTCTAGCAACAAGAGTTATCACTTCAGCACAAAAACCATGAGGGTCTTATCTCCAGGCATGGGAGGAAACTCATCACCGGGCTACCTGTCCTTCAAGTCCAAGTGCTGTTTGGGCAGCCCAAAGATACGTGAGACCATGGTCTCCAAATTTTCGGAGACTAAAACGGCTATTGTATTATGGGCATCATATGGAAAAATGTATGAATAATGATGAAACATGACGATTATCCAATATTAATTAATGATTATAATTATCATTGATTATCCATTATTATATATTGTCCATGGGATTTGGGGGTGTCCAATTTTGAGACACTGGATAAGTCTGGTGTCCTGTCGTGTAAGGTCAAGCTTTCAAGATCTTGAGGCGAAGGGAGGGTTTTGGATGTGGCTTGGAGAACACGCTGATGAAACATACGGGGTTTTATGGGAGTTTAGCCATGGTTATAATTAGTGATTTTCCATGGGAACATCACCATCATATGATTCATATGCTATTAATGTTTGTAAAGCAACCATTCCCAAATTTGTCATCAATGGGTGGTATACTATATAAGAAACCATCAAACTATGGGTGGTTTATTATTTCTATTTATTTATTGCTTTACCCAATCCCAGAAGCAATAACACCAATTGACACCAATGGCATTGACAAGATCTCGTTTGTAAACCATTGGGGTTTATGGTTTTGGGACTAGCATTGTCAGATACCATGGAAAAATATGGAAAAATGGCTGTTTTGAAGGGTGCTTTTCCAATTTTTCGCCTCAGGGGTTTAAACCTTTTGGTTTCTCCTCCGCAGTGAGGCGCCATTCCAAACTCATCATCAACTTGCTTTACCTAATGACCGACTCGGGTATCAAGGACTGTCATCCATGTCATCCACTTCATGGATTCCATGGATTCCATGGTGGTGATGACTGACATCAGGTGAGCTGTGAAACATACCATGGTTGATGATGGTTGATGATGGTTGATGGCTAATTCTAGGGAGATATGTCAGTTACTGTATACTACTTGGGTTATTTGGGTTCTTGGGGATTCCAATGACCATGACTTTTTTGTGGGATGACATCAGTGACATCAGCTCAGGACATTTGCAGCGATCCTCAGTTCGCCATTCTCAAGGTGGAGCAGAAATTCCAGGCCGGAGCTATGATGTTACCTATTAGCGTTCGTATGGCCAGTAGAATCACTGGGAGCCCATCATGCTTCAATCAGCGAAGTGTATCTTAATGTCGTTTCTCTGATGATTCAGGCTTTTGGAGATATGTTTTGGACTGTTTTGTGCATTTTTGGGCATTTTTGCTTCCAACATTGAAATTGGATGAAATTGGATCATAGCCTGTGATATTGATATAGGAGATTGGAGGAGATTGTGGGATCACATGGGCGGTCCAAAGATCAGAATCGTGGACCCCTTCGCTTTGATGTTTGTGAGCATGAACCATCCATTCTTTCCCATTTCTGGCATTCCCTCCACGTTTGAAACAAATGGGTTGAGTAAAAAACCAAGTACGCAGCTCTGCGTGGTGGATGTTTATGGACAGAGGACCATAGAAAGAAGCCCAACAAAAAGTCCCAGACTTGGATTAACAAAATTACATTTTATCTGGACAAAAACCATCATTTTTGCTGGTAGAAACCGGTAGAAACCATGGTTCCAAGGCCTTGATGGACGACGAAGAAGCCGAGGAGTCTGGGAACCCAGCGGGAATTTTCAGACAGGTCACCCTTTTGACACAGGGTACGGTATCAGCGTCCGTTTTTTTTGAGCAGCCAATGTCTGTTTTTCCTGCAACGTTGATCTGCAACGGATAGCCGGATAGCCCATAGTTGTTCAGAAATGATGGGCCGCGGGGCGTACATTCGAAGAGCACAGTGCTGAAGTTCGAATCGCTGAGCCCCACATCCATAGCATTCCATAGCGGCCCCAGGGGCCTTGTTTGATGGGCGACCAGCAAACCCAGCATTCCTGGCATCATGTTTCTGGATGAATTCCGTTGGCATACATGGCAGAATGGCTGAACTTGGCATGAATCTTCCGGAGCGAAATTGGCATCAAAATCATGAACGGGTATCAAAGGGACAATTCACCACGAACTTCTAGATGATTGAATCATGTGCTGGAATGCTCCGAATTTTCCAATGATCATTGCACATTGCGAGAAAGGTTGCGAGTGTGGAGAAGCACTGAGGCATTTCTTGAATTTGATCGATGAGTCCGTCAGTGCGTTTTCATCTCAGATTCGGACCTGTGGACCTTTGTGCTTCCCCGGGTCCAGGCAACCTAACCAGGCAGTGCATGGTTGATCCATGTTGATCCTTTTCTTTTCTGACAGAGTTTCCAGCGATGTTTCGGTCGGCTTCCAAGCACCACAACAAATCCATTCCCTGCAGGTTAATGCCCATGATTATGGAGATCGGCCACAAAATCTCGGTGGCCATCCAGCAATGAGACTCCCCGGATGTAACCAGATGGCTGCCATGGTCAAAAGATGGATGCCATACCGGTCCATACCCATGTTGTGGGTTTTTTTGGTCATCAAACCATTTTCATCCACATACCATGTTTTGACCATAGCACATATGGTGAACAGCAACTTGGGACATGTGTTGTCCCCCTGTGAAACTGTGCTGGGCGGTGAACCTTGATGATGATCTTCCACAAGCGTGAGTATGCGGGTGATTCGGTCTCAACATAGGAAAGAACTTTCAAACATTCCTAATCGATGTGCAATTGCTGGGAAACCCGAAATTGCACACCTACAGGCCATGCTGTAAGGATACTGTAGCCATGCGACACCCGAAGTGAAGATCTTTAGCACGCAGAGTTGAAAACAGCTGGCAGTGAAGATGCCTGCGCTGTACAAAGTTGGCCACAGGTCCATTTCAGGTTCACTGGTCCATTGTTGAGAGACACATTTGGTCACGGTCCAGGTTCATCACACGTTGTATGGATCGCTTGATCCATTGCAGATCTTGCCCAATTGTTCACCCATAGTGTCATAGCGAACCCATCCAAATAATATAGGTTTGGTTGATGTTTTAACAGCCTCGAGCTCTCCCAATAACGTGCTTCTCGAACATTTGGGTATGGATCAAAATTGGGTACCCCTAGAATTGGATGCCTAAATAGGCTTAATTCAAAAAAGCACCTACATTTGCAGTTTACTGGGCCTTACAATTTTGACCCATGGGACCCTTACCATACCCATTTAAGATTTAAGATATTAAATACATTTTAAAACAAGTCTGTACAACTAGGACATTCAATATCATACCATATTATACCCATAAAAACATACAACTGGGACATTTAATCGGTACTCATCTGTAGCATTTAAAACATTGATGCCTTGGTTGTACTGTTAGAGTCTGAACAGAGTCGTTCCATGGAAAGGACCTCTTCAGGCCGTCCCTTGGGATGTCCCATACCGCGCCCAACGGTCTGACCGCCATTTCTGGAGTTCAACGGGGGATTTCTTTGGAGGATTTCTATGGATGATCCTCCCTATTTTTGGATTGGTCTTATATGGGTATGGGTCAAAATTAGGTACCCCAATAATTGGATGGTTAATACTAAACTAGACTAACATCTGTGGTCCCCTAGGTCTTCCATTTTGACCCACATCCATACGGATTTATGATACCCCAAGTATGGTTAGAACATGTTAGAACATGTAAAATTGGGTGCGTTTCTGGCAGGTGGACGATCTTCGGAAGGTGCGAGGACTCGGGGTTGCTTTTTTTTTTCCATCGTGCCTTCGATGGAAGGATTGTCGTGACAGCCTGGGAGCAATTTTTCCAACGGATGTCATCTCTGTAGGATTTTTTTTTTTTGAGAACTTGAAATCATCCGTTGCGGAATTTTTCCCCTTGACAAAGCCAAGATGCCATCCCCAAAATTAGCCTCTGGTAAACTAACATAGCTATGGAAAATCACCATTTTGAATGGGAAAATCCATTATAAATGGCCATTTTCAATAGCTATTTTGACATAACCAGAGGGTAGACCCTGCCATAAGTTGAGGGTTTTTTCAGACACTTTCCTCGAGCCAAATTTCTTGAGCCAGCCGCTGCAGAGCCTCGCAGGCAGTCTTGCAGATTGCAGCCACTGGGGGTGGTTGGCCCGTGCAGCTCCAAAAACGACTGCTGCAATTGTTGCAGACACCCTGTGAGGTGGGAGCGACAAGAGATGGGGATATTTCATATATTTCATGGGATATGGGGGGAGTGGTTAACCAGCAAAACTCAATTTTTTTTTGATGGTTCATGGGAGTTATTAATAATGGGATGCAGAAATAGCCAACAATATGACATATGGTAAATACGGTATGAGTTTGTCCGGAATTTAGGAAATTTTAGGAATATACCACAATGATTTCCAAATGCGTTTGAAACGTGGCCTGGAACATGATTTCCCAAAGTTTGTTCGGTACCTTGTTTCAGATGTCGAGGATTGATTCATGATCATAGATGCAGGTGCTAGAAGCTGGCATTTGAAAGAGGGATGAAGGGTCATGCATTACGGTGGTGTTATGACTTCAAAGCAGGGCGGCCTTTCAAGAAGCATTCAAACACCATAGAACTGAATGAAGTTCAGATAATTTCAGATCCATAGGTAGAATTCAACAGTTGGTTCATGTTGGTTCTGTGATCCGACATCTGTATACAAATGATCCAAGTTAATGGTTTCAACAACATGGGTATGGGTCAATACCTATAGATACAGTTTATTAGGGGATGAACATCCATTTACCAGCTATTTTGATGTTCACCAGGGGTACATGGTTTTGACACACTGCCACATGTTTCCATCAGGTTTTGCATTCCCTCCAACATGGCCAGGCTCGCAGTTGCCTGTTCGCAGCCGCTCCCCTCTCACCTGAGGCGGGCCCGTTTTGGCAGAACGGGTTGTGCTTTCAAGTGCCGCGGTGGTTGTGTTTCTAAAACTTGGGGAATTCAACAAAAACCATGCCGAAACGCAACTCCAAAGCCAATCCATCCATGCAGTCTCCGGGAGAAGAAAGAGATCAGAATTTGGGTCCAATTTTTCAGGGGTCTGAAGATGCTAGCTATTGTTCTATTCCCATGAAAATGGCCGTATGGCCCATGAAAAAATGAGGGAAATGATGGAAGATCCATGGGATTTTGGGGCTGATCGCCTCAGGTGGATGAAGGATTCACTTCACCTAGGGCTCTGAGTGGTGGCTGGTTGCACCAGGCCACCCAGCTGGTGAAAAAATCACAAACACATGGGGATATAATGGGTACAATATACTATAGAATATGAGATGATTTACTGTAATAATCTGTAATATACTTATGTTATGTTATAACTAAATGTAATTCAATATTTATAACTAAATGTAGTTCAATATTTGTTGATACACATTCATAGAATGGACTGGACCAGAATAGAATGTAGTATAGTATAGTAGAATAGAACAGAAATGAGAAGAAAAAATCATAATGGCAATAATCAATCATAATAATGACAACAATGAGAGTAACACTAAGAACTAATAATTAATCAGAAGAATAAATAGTAATGACAATAACAACTGGTTGGTGGTTTGGAACATTTTTATTTTTCCATATATTGGGAATGTCATCATCCCAACTGACACATATTTTTCAGAGGGGTAGGTCAACCACCAACCAGACAACAACATTGACAATGATCATACTACATTATATTACATATATGATAGGAAATTCTATCAACCGTCATGGAGATCGGCCATGGCTTTCTTTGGCCCAGGCCTTTCTAACCATGGGATCCATCACGGGGATTCCAAGTTTCCGGGTCTCGAGGCTCAGATCAGCGCCGATTTCATGGGATTTTTCATCGGAAAACTGGGAATTCATGGTGATTTAATGGGACTGAGTGGGATTTCATGGTGATTTATCTTCTGACAGCTATGGAAAATCATATTTTTTCATGGATTTTAATTCATCTATAAAACGCAATTTTCCATTGCTATGTTAGTTTACTGGAAGATAGATGGGTATGGGTCAAAATTAAAGACCTGGAGGACCACAGGTTTTATTAGTATGCATCATCCACTTTTTATCGATTTTTGGGCTACCCATTTTTGATCCTTACCCATATGTACACACATGATCTACGTACACATCATTTGTATACATGTATAATCATATATATAATATAGATATTATATATATATATATATACAATATAATATATATATAATATAATATATATATATATATATTATTGGAGGTAATTCATTTTGAGTTATACCTGAGAGGATTTGAGTGGTTCCCCAGAGTTAAGGCCCGGGCGGAGCTCTACCGCTCGCAGCCGCCTTCCGTTTGACCTCAGGGCTGGGGAGACTGTGGATGGGCCAGCGAAATCCTGCACCAGTTGATAGGTGGTAAACATCCCATTATTCATAGGGTTTCAACATGTTTCAACCATCCAAGGTGGTGCAGGATTTCTGCCATCCACAGGTTTTGTCTGGTGTTGGTATTGATTCAAAACACCAGATTTTCCTGGGGGATCAGTTGGTTTTTGTGGCGACCTTTCCAGAAGTTTCAATGTTTCTTCGATTCAGTGCTTTGGTGCGATTCAGGTCATACTCAGCAATGCCTCCATTACACAGATGCGCGACTGTCGGGTGCCTCATCCATCCTCGGTGAATTTCCTTCAGGGCTGTCCCACTTGGAACTTGGGGTGCGCACCAAACGATTTCCCCAATCTCTTGAACCCCCCAATATGGATCAATAAGGATCAGTATCATAAAATAGGTCCCAAAAATGTTAAATTCCATCATGAAAACCATGGCTTACTGTAGTATTGGATCCATTCATGTTTGTTCTGGTTTAACATTAGATCCACCACAAGTGCATTAACATGCATCAACTACTTCCCTTAGGATGAGAATACCATGTGTTTAGTCCACCAGCCCAGCATTTCCCCCGCTTGGTCAACCTTCTCAGGCTTCGCTTTCCGTGGCTCAAAGGAACACCCCCCAGCCCTGGCGTTGCGGCTCCGCCCGGGGCCCAGAGATGGTTGGGTCTTGATTTTGGTCCCAGAATTCCATGATTTCAAGTGGCAAAATCAGGGATTTCGATGGAAAAAACATATTTTTTCTGCCATCAGAAGCCCGGCAAGTGGCTTCTGGCTCAACTTGTTCCAGTCTGGCAGGTTCGCCGTCAGTGGTGACTCAACTGATCATCGAGCAGGTGCGGATGGTGAGCTTGATGCCCTTCACCCAAGTTGTATCCCAATTTCGATGACGAGCCAAGGAGCTACTCAGAATTTCCCAACCACGTGATATGTCATTTTATCATATTATATGATCCTTGTGATATCCGTACAACTTAAAGAAAATTAGAATAGATTACCAAGGATAACCACAATGATAGGTTGGTACCTTTTGGTTTTCCCCCAACCACTGTCAGTCAGTTGCCTTCCGCGCCAGCCCCCGCGTTGGGCGGCCCTGCGGCCGGACTCGCTACCCCGACGCTTCCGAGTCTATGGGGCAACTGAGGAGCGCTGGGGCCACGTGTTTTTTTGGGGTGAAAAATGATGGTTTCATAGGCTTTCCAACCCATGGCAGCACCCCTAAATCATCAATTTTTTGATCATTTTTATAAATGGATTGGATCTTTTATGAATTAAGCCATCCAGCTATTGGGGTACTCCATGACTACCCCCAAACCCCCAAATCATGAAAAATCTAGGGCCTCCCCGGCAAAAAAAACACCAAAAGATAGAGAGGATGTAAAGTACCAGGGTTCACTTTTCGATAAACTCTGCTTATGGAACCCCAAATATGTATACAGTATACAGTATACATATGTTGAAGTTGAAGTTTCTAAGGAGGGTAGGTGACTCAGAAGGAATGTAGACTGGTGACACATTTGGTTTCTTCTGGTAGTCATTTGCACGATTGGGAACCCATAAATTCAATGCTTTTCAGTAACTGGTGCAACTGGTGAGGTTGTGAAGACTGGTGCCATGTGGTGACCAATACAGGACTTTGATATACACCATGACTCTGTGACATATTGAAAGCAGGTGGCTAACAGTATGTTGAGAGAACCATTCTCTGCAACCTCCCTCAAGATATAAAAGTGGTAAACTCACCTGTTTTCCATCAACGTGGTTGTGGCCCAGTTTTAGCTCAAAATGATTGACTGCAAAAGTAGTGGATTGCTCGATATGGCGTGATACCAAGCATATCCAACAAAGATGGTTCAATGTGGTTGAATACCCAACATCAGCCATTTCTGGGTGAGTATCGCTCCAGGCTACCAGCCAAGCGTGCGCTGACCCAGTTTATTCTCGGCCAGAGGGAATTAAACTTAGAGGAACTGAATTGCGGGTTGCTTACAGCTTGTGGCTACAGTGTCATTGATTCTAATATTGTGTTTCAGGGGCTGCAAGAAGGATCACGAAGGCAGACTTGAGAATTCAATGAGTAACACTGGATACCAGCTGAAAAGGAGACTAGTACGCATATTACTTTAATCATGCTTGTCTGTGAACGCAATGCCTTGTTCAATATTGTGTCTCAAGTACCCAAGAGCTAAGAGGGTCTTAAAGCCTCACGGCTGCGTCAGTGTTCCTAGGTCCAGCAAATTGAGATAAATTGATATAAATTGAGGTTCCAAGAGATCATCATTTTTCATCAGTTTTCATCAGTTTTCCAGGTTCCAAGAGTTCCAAATCCACATTTTCTCCCCCGGGACCTCGAGGTACACTGAGAACTTGGGTGATTTCGTCTACGCCGCTGCGGGACCCGCTGTCCAGGCGGAATAAAATCATCAGGACGTCCTCAAAAAAAGGCCATGATTTATGATTTTGGGGGCCATAGATATGATACTGTATATGTATATATATATTATATATATATATATATATCAATGATAATCAATGATATATATATATATGATAATCATATGATATAGCATGACATGATATCATGTCATCAATAATTATTTTAATGTCAATGTCCATCACCTGTGATATGGATGGTCCACTTGGTGCTAGACATTCCATGGTGTCGTGGAGGCTTTCCACTTGGCAAACGCATCTGGTGCGCGTCTGACGGGGCTCCGCATGGTCTTTGAAGGTGGGGGCCCTGGCTGAACCATGGGAAAACCATAGGAAAACCATGAGAAACCCATGAAAATGCTGGTAAAAGCATCTAGAAACCAGGGTTTCCGGGTCAGATTATCACTTGAAACATCTTAAACCCATCCATGGATAGTAGGAGGATGTTACTGGGATGATCTATCGAATCGAAATTCATCAAATCGAATCTGATAGAAATCCAAGTCAAAATCTAATTTTATTCTATCATGTCCTCACTGTTGAGGCAGGACAGCACTAATGGCGAGGATTTAAGATGATTAAAGATGATTTAAGTATACCTAAGTGAAGTGGTTCAGTGATTTCTTTGGTGCATTTCTTTTTCCAGTCACAGCTAGGTCCTGAATCGGACAAGCATTACATTTGCCTCTATCGCTTGAAGTTGTTGGAGGACCTTGCCGAATGTGTGCGGAACATATCACCGGAACTTTGATTTGCTCATAATGGCACAGAGCATCTCATGATTTGCAGATGTACTTCACATGTTTTACCGCATATGATAGATCGTCATACATGCACATATTAATGAGTATTCACATGATAATGATATATATATATATATATATGATATATATGATGATATATGATGATATATAATGGATTATAATGGATATGATATATATCATGGATTGTAATGGATTATAATGGATTATAATGATTAAATCAATCTAAATATGTTTCACCTGCTATAGCTGAGACATCAAAATCTGGCGGATCAGGGCCCAGAGACGGCCTGCAGCAATGGACGAGCGGCCTGGAGGCGGTCTCCGAGATGAAGAATGCCTTGGTTGATTGGTGAATACAGTATGTATTTATATATATATGATATATATATATGTATACATATATATATATATATATGTATATATATATATGTATATATATGATATAGTTAGCCAATTGCTCCCCCATCTTTCCTATCCCGCCCAGATTAACATAACAAAAAATCCACCAGCCTACACCAAAGCAAAAATCATAACAACTAAAACAAATTTCATCTTATAAATATTTTT
>Ga0126342_10018735_pt1 | contig 11833 bp, 12 predicted proteins | sample Cyp1metagenome_FD_92528 | JGI IMG/M metagenome (GOLD analysis project Ga0126342, IMG submission 92528) | Coral microbial communities from Lord Howe Island, Old Settlement Bay, Australia - Cyphastrea 1 metagenome | ecosystem: Host-associated > Invertebrates > Cnidaria > Coral ... | reverse complement strand
CTCTGTTGCTGATCTTGTTGTGATGCTTGTCTTCTCAGGACTAGACTTCAGTTTCTAAGGACATGGACAGGTTCGTCCTTGCACATGCGGGGGACGGGCCGCGGAGCGCAAGTGGGTGGCCATATGATAAGAGCTATTTTCAGGGTGGTGAATCGTTCTAATTCAACCAGAATGTTTTACCCTCTGGGAAACTAACATAGCTATGGAAAATGGCACATTTATAGTGAATTTACCGATTTACCCATTGAAAATGATGATTTTCCATAGTTATGTTAGTTTACCAGAGGGTAACCTTGCTGAATACTGCCCCGCTTTCAGAGTTGGAGGCAAGAGGTTGGAAGTGAATACTGCCACGCAGAGGATTTTTTTTGAAGAAAGAACGGTAATTTCATAATTCATTGTGTTTCCTTGTGATTTTTGGGGTTAAACACATGATCTTTTTTTCGAACTCAGGAGGTTAGACCTTCCACAAGTCTCAGATCTCTAATTAGGGAGAACAGATGCACTTAGTGTCACTCCGGTTTGGTTTAGACAGAGGTTTGGTTGCTTGGGAACAAGATCCATGTATTTATTTATTCTACTTTGCTTGCCCCCCTCCACGCACCCCGCCCCTTCAAAAAAAACACAACAAAACAAAGACATGTTTCAACACATCTCCAGGTTCACAACAAGCATCAACTCCAATTTTTTGCCGATGGATCTGATCCAGGCGGGTTTGTTCCACCCCAATCATACATGATGTCGTCATGTTTTTTCTCCCCCTTTTCTTGTCCTTTTTATTTAACCCAGCTCCTTGAAGATAAACCCCTGACGTTTGCATTTGGTCAGCGCGTGTTGTTTATGTGTTTTGACAATTGAACTGTGAGGAAAATGACTGACCACGTAGATTTTTTGGCTTCTTGCGCTAAGCTATCCTGGCAGGGGAAATCTCTATATAAATTGAAATCGCCGAAGGGTTTGCCCCGTGATTTTCACATTCTGGGGAGGGGATTCTATCCTCATGATATCCACTCAATGGGAAACCCGGCGATTTCTTCGGAAGTTACATAAAATCATGCAACTATCATAGGAACTCAACCACGGGGCTTATTGGCCACCAACAACCATCGCTGGATATCCTATACTGTATACTGTTTACTGTATATATATATATGTTTAATTATCATTGAGGAGATTTCGTTGTATTCAGGTGTTGTTGCTTCGGATTCAGGGGTCGGGTTGTTGGTTCCTTCGCCGCCCGCTGATTTATTTTCATTTTTGGATCAAGCTTGTGACAATATCCAAAGGGGCATACGAGGCCCTGCCTCTTTGCTGGAGCTTGGATATGGTCACAGGCTTGACAGAAAATGTGGAGAGACTGGCATGGCCTTCGTTGTTGTGCTGACAGTTGCCTACCTCAATTGGACATCAAGTGGATCTTGTCTGAGACATCACTCCTTAACCTGGCATAGTTTGATGATGGATGTTGATGTACGGAAGTTTTGGGATCAAGGGCGGCATCTTTGGCAGCCATGAAGCAGCCGGCAAGCTCATCAGCAGATGCTAAGGACAAGCCTGTGAAGGTGAAGAAAACACTCGAGAATGAATTTCGGAACCTTGGGTTAGGCTTGGTTCAATTGACCAAATTCCCATTTTCAAGCCTTTGTAATTATCGAGGGTGCCGGTTTGTTTCTGCATCCTTCTCTTCCCTACATCTTGGTGGCCACAGGGAAGCGCCTCAGTGAAAAAGACCCAACCACGTTCTTTGCCAGCAAGCTCGAGCTGAAAGACTGGTCGGTCAATGTTTTTGAGGACAAGCTGAAGTTGTGACATGGCTGATTTTTTATTTCCTTCAATGTGGGCGATTACTTGCAATGACGTCTTCACCCATGATTCAATGCATTGAAATTGTAAATTCACACCACCGGAAATCCTAGTGGCTACGCTGCCTCTGGGGACCCGCTGAATCTTGACTCTTGACTATCAGAGGCGTAGACGTGGGTTCACACTGGTTCCTAGCCCATCCAGTTCCACCCCAGGATTATAATAGCATGGTGGGCCATGTTGCCGTCCGTTTGAATTACTGAACGCAGACACGGGGGATGTCAAGAAACGTCGCAGGGTGGGGAGTCTAGCTGAGGAAGAGAGCATGAACGTGATGAGAAGAGCTTGTGCGGTGCTTCAGGTTCCGGCGTTCAATCAAGACACAGTCGCTACGTCGTACATTTAGGGCCCTCCAAGCTCTGACATAGTGTTGGTTCTGGATGAAGGGAGTGACATGGCTGAAGAGCCACAACATTCACATAGTGACAGTCTCTTTGTGCACCAATGCAGAAGGGGAAGGAAACGACCAACATGCACATTGAGAAGGCGGCAGTAACAGAGCCCAAGAACAACGCCTGGATTTAGAAACTGGTACAAAGAGTTAGAGAGGCTTATTCATGAGACATTTGAGCTGAACTCCTAGTCATGGCAAAGCTGCTGGAAGATTTCTCAAGCTCAAAGCACTGCCAGTGCGGCATCTTTTTTTACACCATGTCCCCAACGCAGCCAAGCTGATGCATGATGCCTACACCCTTGTAAGGGCAAGCAGTCCGTTTGGAGAACCAGCTTTGATGGTTTGTCGAATGTTGAAGTAGTTAAAGGATCGTGCTGGGGTTGCATGTGGGAACAAAAAGGGCCTGTCAGGCTTTTGCATTCACACGAGCCACTACTGTTGCGGCACAGCCATGAAACTGGGCTGATTGATTCCAAGTGTTTGCTGTGCAGCTGCAGTGCGTGGAAGCATCGTTTTTGCTAGAGGACATTGGTTGTCAAGAATATTTCTTTGGTCTCTTCACTGGCCCCACTGCTTTGAGATCCGCATTGGCCATGGCAGGTGAAGTCACTGAGTGATGAAGCTTTCTGATCATGATGTCACCAAACACCGTCGATTAACTATATAATATGAACATATATGTACCCACAACTTCCCACAGCATTCGTCAGTCAAAGTTTGGGCATGATTTGTCAGAATGATGGTTTTGTGCTCTGAACCAGACGGAGCGCAACGGAGCGCAGCGTGTGCACAACATCATTGCTTTGCGAAAAAGAACCAGATGTACTGCAGCAGTGTTGCTGCGCATTGTCTTGAAGCACGCCAATCGATACCGCTTTTGCTTGGGGATTGGGCCAGACAACGTTTTATTGAGAACCAGTTGTCCTTATATAACCCCTCAATGTACCGCAGCAAACCCTCAATGTAGCGAAATCGCCTTCATTATTTTTTTTTGTTTTCATTGTTGTCATCATCCCGGTCTGTATTCGCCAACAAATACCTGCTTTGACTACCTAGTGTTTTTTAGCCATCACAATTCCCTTGGGCCTTTATCATCCGACCAGCCCATCTCAGGATGACCTTCGGCCTGCTGATCTTTGGATTGCTCAGCATCTTCTTCCCCGCCCTGCGCACAGGTTGGCTCCACCTGGGAGTTCCTCGGCAAATGTTGGGGCTTTGGTCTTGGGGAGCTGGCTAATTGCGGGCGATTTCTTGGCAAAAAGATCGTACATGTGCAGGAATGTAATTGTGGATTTCTTTCGTGTTTGCAAAACCAAGACTTTACCAACAGTGCTTAGGAGAATTTGACTTTTGAAATCCTGGAGTTATGAGTTGCCCGAAGCGCTTTGGTGATGTAAAGCGAGATAGGCATGCAGATCATCGTTCTGGGGAAACGTTAGATATTTTGTAGTAACCAAGTTGTAGGGTTAATGAGCATCATCCCATTGCTACGGGCATACCCAATTTCCCAAACCTCAATCTTTTGGATGATTTGTTCTAGTTATCCCCTAATTAGCCCGTTGCTATCCCATTATTATCATATTCTTATCCCGGTATCACCCAATGGTTATCCTAGTATTATCCCGATATTGCTTTATTGTTATACCCTATCATTTTCCACATGGTCACTATATCGAAAAGATATTGATTACCACGCCTGATGGCATGGGCTCCCATCACTCTTATAAAATAGCAAAATCTTATTATTTCCATATTATCCCATGATAATATATGACCCATCCCATTATCATTCTGTTGTATAACCAACAAAAACAGATTATCCCAGCATTTCCCGTATCATCACCTTATAGAAAAAATGCATTATCCAATTTCTCCCAACATTCTATCTGTAAGCCTTTCGGTGTTCTATACACTCATTGCGATAGAGAACAAATGCCACCAGGTGCCATAATCCATAAGATCATATATCTGTTGATCATTGGGTTTAATGTTGGTAAAACAATATAGACCACCCCCCAGCCGTCACATTTGTGATAGGTGGTGCTAACCATGGCCCATGGCAACCCCATGGTGACCACGGCCGTGGCTCAGATGTCCTTCCTGGGTGCCGGGATCTTCTGCGCCTACCTGGTCTTCGATACCTGGCGCATCGCCACGGTGCTGAAGGTGGACGACTACGTGGAGGGCGCCATCCAGTGCCTTTCCTGCGACCAGGGGCCAGGGATGGGTTTTCCCTAGGAAAAGTGGATGAAAGGTATGGAATTGATAATTGATATGATTTTCTAGTGGAACATATGGAAAATTATATAGTTTATACATGTTTATATAGTATATATTGGTGATTTCCATTGATTTCCGTGATTTTTTGTGATGAAGAATTCGGATGCGGATATGTGTATCAAGTGAAATTGCATTTGCCGAACATGTTCACTTTAAAAAATGATGCATGGGACACTGAATAATAGACAATGGAAAATTTCACCAAATGATGGTCTTAAACCTGTTTTTTTCCGGAGTTGGGAAAAACTTAAGATGCACAGACTTCGGGTTGATCATAGACCTGGTTGGGAGGTGGGCATGATTTTTCAATCAGTAAAACCATTGAATTGGTTGAAACTGACATGGTCTTTGGAGGTGTGGAATTTAACATGACTTAACAACATTTAACGACCTGGGTTCGCGGGTGTGGAGACAAGCTTAGTTGGGAGTCTACAGGAAACTGTTTTCATCCACCCAGGGAAGAGCATGAGAACAGTCAAGGGACATGAATTCCTGCCAAGAACAGATGGAGACGGAGCAGGATGTGGATAACAAAACAGGTGGAGGCTGGCACGGCTCGCCCAAACTGTTGAAGTGAAGCAACTAAGCTAAGGTTCCCTCCTTCTGAGTGCACACACCCAAAGTTCCTATTATAGAAACCCTCACCTGGCATTGGATCGTCCGGCAGTTTGTATGTGTCACCATTGTTTACCCGGATGTACTTTTAAAAAATGTACTTCAAATGATATTTCCCATGTGCAGGTTGCAAACATTTCCCAAGGCGATTTAACACTTTCAATTAGAGGTTTTTGAATTATTTCCCTGGAAAACACAAGGAACATTTACAATGACCTCACTGGAATGATGGGAAGCACAAGGGGTAGCTGTTCCAACATCGCCAAACTTTTCAGGTTAGTGAAATGTTTTAATTTACCAAGAGCAATGCTCAGGTTGTACATGGACATTGTGAACATTTTTTTGTACATCTTGGACATCCTCCTGACCCTGAGCAAGGACCGACGATGATGTAGCGATCCATCGTTCCGCGATGGAGGCCACCATTTTCCCTACACATGAACAGAAGGGAAAAGGTGGAAAGTGATCTGAAACATGGCCCATTTTAAAGCAATGTGTCAAAATGGCATAAGGGAAATGCATGGAAATGAAGCATGTCACTCAGAATATATGTGTCTATGTTTGTAGTGTTGCTGCATGTTTTATCTGTTCATCGGGTAACCCTTGGGCCGTGGTACAACTGCGCCAGAGTTGTGGCGGAAATTCTTTCAAACATCTTTAAAAGGCATGCCTGGCACCTGCCTAGAAACTGAACAGCCGTGCGTCCGTGCCAACAGTGCGATGTGGGCAGTGTGGGGGCCTCTAAAACTTGGATTGTGCATCTGGTGCAAAGCGCGCACTGAGCATGTCTTTTGTTTAGGGTATTTCTATTGAATTCTATTGATATGTTTGTTCCTGATAAGTCTTAAACTTGCCCAATGTGAAAAGCTCTACCTTGCAGGGTGCTATAGGGTGCTGGCATATCTACCGCCAATACTGGGGTGATATTTTCTGGGTCCATGAGTTGAACTGGTTCTCTGGCTGTGCAACAACACGAATACTGCGCATTTAGCTAAAGAGGAGCATGGAATTTGCAAGAATGGAGGTCTGAAGATGATGTTCCATATTTTTTGCAGGATATTCCAATGTTCAGTTTCTCCATGTTTTACATTTTGTTTCATCTGAATCCCATGATTTATCAGTTGTCTCATCAAAATAGCCTTGAATCGAAGGTGAAAAAGTGCTTATTTTGTTGAGACAACCCAATTTTTTCTACTGGAAGTGACATGTTCACATTTTACCTTCTGGTAAACGAACATAGATATGGAGAATCAGCATGTGCAACAGGTACATCAACTATAAATGACCCTTTTTGATAACTAGGTTAAAGTACAGGAGGGTACGCTGTATGTTCATTCATTGGACACGTTTGTTTCTCCGCCCCGCCAGTCGTCTCACGTTGTTCGCGCGCAAAGGGCCGTTTGGGCCGTTTTTCGGCGTCATGACGCGATCCTGTTCCAAGGTGAGGATAGCATGGGGAATATGGGATTCATCGGTAATTTACTGGTGATTTAAGGATAAAACATGGTGATTATATGGTGGTTTAATGGTATATTATTAGGAAGATCATGAGGAATTTCAGACGCATTTATTCTGGGATTCATCCAATAATGAACAGCTACTATGTGGGGATATGTCGGGGGTAATTTTTACAATCCATTTCTCATTATATCGGGGATAATAACATACGGGATTATGTTTTATTGGGTTTACGGTTTGCTACAGTCGTCTCTTTTCTGGATGAACAAGTCTCGATCTCAGACCGATCATGTACATATGAGCCACGGTCAAAATGGTTAAAGACTACTTTAGTATTGCAGGAGTTTTTTGTCAGAGATGTGAACGAAACACTGTAAAGCGATAGGCCCCCCCAAAAGCGATAACCTGGGACCATACACGACAGTCCATTAAACTTGACGTAAACCAAGCAAATGCTGTTGTGCACATTCAGAACGGGCCGGGCAAAACCGATGAGGGAAATTCAACCTGTGGTGCCCTGTTTCCTGCAGTTACCATAGCATTTGGCATCCAACTCGCTCGCTCGCTCTCTTTCTTTCTTTCGTTCTTTCTTTCTTTCTTTCTTTATTTCTTTCTTTCTTTCTCTCCCTCTCTCTATCTCTGTGTCGTTTTGTGGCAAATTTCCTTCGAACAATGTGATGTGTTGGAGGGACGGGTTATTTAGCGATAATAACTTAGCGATTAACCATTTGTTGCACTCGGTTCCCTGGCCAAGCCATGGAGCCATTTCCATATTTTTAGAAAGGAAATGAAAAGAACATGAATGGACATGAATACTAATGAAAGAAACACGAAAGGACAATGAAAGGAAGATGCATGCAAATGAAAGGAACATGAAGGAAAATGCATCCAAATAAATGCAACACGAAAGGAACATGAAGTGTTGCCGAAGCACTTGAAACCAACAAAACAACCGCTCGATCCATTTCCGAGCCTGTTTAGAAATGCTTTTGGCTTCATGTTGGATCTCGAAGATGCTGATTTCCACAAAACCCTGGAAAGCGATAGGCCCCCCCCCAAAAGCGATAACCATAACAAGAGCAACTACTGAGATGTAAAGGATTTTGACGGGAGCTTGTATACGTTTTGAGACCGTGCTAAAGTTGATTTTACCCGCAGGTAATGAAACATGGCAACGAAACGTCCACCATTCGAGTTGATGTTTCCATTAACACTTTCATCTATAGCGGATTTCCTATTGCTAATTACGTTTGATTACTTGAGGGTAATAGAGGTGTAACCCGAAGCACTAACCAATAGGTAGACGATAGATGGTAAGACTCAAACCCGGTATGTTGGAATATCCACATCTAAAACTTTTATGTTTTTGTTGGCATCCAAGCTATTGACACCAACTGGAGGGATTTCATGTCCGGATTGCATGGGTCAGTGAGTTTGGAATGGCCTGTCACCCTATCTAATCAAGTTGTTTTTGAAAAAGATGAAGACATATTTTTTGCGTAGCCTTTGTATTTGTCCCACTCTGCTTGGACCAGCTGAAGAAGTAAAAAATGACTGTTTGAACATGACTTTCATCTGGGAAATTGGTTTCTACTTCCATGATCGTTTCCGGCAGGGTCTATCCCAAAATTATTTGTCTGGTTGGTGGTTTGGAACATGTTTTTTTCCATGTCATATATGGGATGTCATCCTTCCCATTGACGAACTCATATTTTTCAGAGGGGTAGGTATACCACCAACCAGTTGTGGTTCCCATTGCTTGAATATGTGGTTTATCAACTTGTGCATGTTGGTTTTGGTGAATGTCTCCTTTCCTCCTGCTTGGGATGATCGCAGCTTAGCGCATATTTTTGGAGTGGCTCAGCCACCAACCGGCTTTAAGTCACTAAGTTGTTTCTATTTATATATACATATATATTTATATTTATATCCCGTTCTATCCTCTTAAATTACCATGAATTGATGTTTTGTTAATTGCTCCAGTACGACAAACATGTATATATGTGTGTCTATGTTCGCTACATGAATTAGCTATTAGTCCGATATGTCTACCATGAACTGTAGCCTCTACGTACTAGTAGTGAACTGTTTACCAACTTATCTCTCGTAGATTTGGAATGTCCAATTTATCTGGTTAAGTCATGTAACCCCAACTTTTCGTTGTTAAAATCGTTATTTCACGGGGCCCTGGGGGCCCAAACAATCTCTGGTCGGCTCCGCTTCGCGCTTCAGATGCTGGCCCAAGACTTGCAAGGCGGAACTGGACGCCGGAAGATGGGGTCGGGGGAGAAGTGGCTGTTGCGTTTCTAAGGGGACATAGTACTCTCTGGTAAACTAACAGTTTGCTATTGAAAATGTCCATTTATAGTTGATTTACCCATCAAAAATTGTGATTTTCCATAGCTATGTTTGTTTACCAGAGGGTAAATGGCTAGATTAGTTCTATTAAGGGGAATGAATATTATCATGGATAATTGCAGATATGAAGGGACCATTCCTCATCACTGTCGTTCTATTATTTGTTCATAATTATCATAACTTACCATGATACTGATGGGACACAATAATGCATAATAACTATGATGGATATAGTAAATGGGTAGGTTACCGTCTAGTTATTTGTTATGTAGCTATGATGCAGGTTGCAATTTAGTTTGATGATGTATGATGGTTTGCATATAGATAGATGGTTTGTGATGTTTCTAACGGTTCATGATCACATCATGATTTTCCATAGTACTAATGGTGCATAATACTGTGTTTAGATGATGTTGAGGGGCAACTTTAGTTATGGGTAGCTTTTGGGAGACAATGCCAGACAAAAGCATCTAAGTTTCTCTGGAAACAAACAATGGATCCAGGGTTTACCCTAGTTTTGGGTACTTGTTTAAATATATGGTTTGTATATATGCAGTTATTCTTTCTTGATCTATTTACTTATTAGTTATTATTGTGTTGTTTGTACTTACTTTATGTTTATATGTTTATCATTTGACACCAATGGGTATATAATTATATATATATATCATATATAAAATATATATTAAGCAACAATTTTAGGGTAGATTCCTGTAATACTTGAATGTTTTAACCCTAGATGGTGGTGCAGTATACTACCCCGCGGGGCAAAAATGCCCATGCCAAGGAGTGAGATTCTACGACGCGGTTCAACCACGCGAATCTTCCCAAGTCTCCGGGGTTGAACAATGCATGCAAAACGCAGAGCTGCCCTAGGCCCCATGGGCCTGACATTCGTGAAGTCCTTTGAAATGCCTTAGCAAAAAGGAGTTTCAGGTTCCGGGCAGGTCCACGGATTGGCCGAAACACATCCAACAGGGAAAAAGTGACCAGCATTGCGAGGCGAAGGAAGGGTATCCTTGGGGAACGCCTCCATTGGAACATCCCTGAAGGACTTATCCAGCTGTGGACACCGCAGGGTCTTTCGTTGCAATGCGACATCTGACGCCGCGCTGGCGGAGACAACGGAGGGTCAGAGCCAGTGCAAACAACGGTCATGGTTGCCCAGTGTGTTTCTGCTGTATGCAGATATGATGGCAGTGGCTGTATTTAGATTTCTGTTCACCTCAACACACCAGCCCGCTCCCTATACATCATGGCCTTCTCCAAAGCTGCAAGTTTGTGGCGCCTGCGGCGCCAAGCTCTCCCAAGCGTGGTGGGAGCAGGGCAGAACCCATACCGAGAAACAAACTTCGCGGATCAGCAGATCAGCCCACGGAGTTCCTGTGGTGCTTCCAAGAAACTGGCATGCCACACGGAGCCTCTGAAGACAGTACACTGGCACCAAGCCGCACCTGAAACATCTCAACCGTGGCAAAGGCCAAGACGGAAGCAAGGAGCCGACCAGCGCCCATTTTGCAACCACAACCCCATGTAGACTGAAATGTACAAGTATACATGTGATACATGTGTTTAGGGTTTAGGGTTTCAGGACTTTAGGGTTTATTGTTATGGACAGTAAAAGAAAAAACACTAGCCCTACACCGGGGTTTGAGCATGTCACAGAATATGTCGGATGGGTAGTGGGCAAACGTAGGGGTTTGCTGCGAACAAGTTTAAACCGATGAGCTGAACACATTTCCTCACTTATTATTCAATATTTCTCACTTACACTTGGATGTGCATCCCAGTTACTAAGGGGGTAAGAACAACTTGTTATCCTCTTATGTAGCGGCTATTCCCAGTTTATACCCCACACTTTGTTCCGTGTTATTCCCACTTATGATGGGATGCACATCGAAGTATCCATTTGTTTTTTCCCAAGTAATGTTAGCACCTGATTCGTAGCATGGTACCCTATTGTGGCAAAAAAAATCCTCCTTATTCAGTTCCATGCTGTTTGGGGGGGGGCCTCTATTGTGGCATTTTTTCCAGATTTGTTTTTAGTTTTGTTTGATTATTTTTTTTAATTGTTCCTAATTATTTTTTGAATTTATATATTTTAAAATTAATTAATTAAAATTGTTTTTCTGTTTTTTCATTTTTTATATTAAAGCTTTCAAATGCAAGGTTTCCAAATAATTAGATGCCTTATTAAACCCTTATTTAAAAAACAGCATCCAAACAATTTTTCAAGGGTGTACCTCATGAGTGGCTCAGTTATTCAATAATATGAATGTTTGGATGGTACTCTATTGTGTCCAACAACTTTTGGGGTTGAAAAAAATCAAAAACCTTCTCCACCTTTCTTTGAGTAAAGCTGGTCCATTTACTTTAGGAAACCATATTTGTGATAAAGCTTTAAAATGCAAAGTTTTCCAAATAATCAGATGCCTTATTAAACCCTTATTAAAAAACAGCATCCAGACAATTTTTCAAGGGGGTACCTCATGAGTGGCCCAGTTACTCAATAATATGAATGTTTGGATGGTACTCTATTGCCCAACAACTTTTGGTGTTGAAAAAAACAAAACCCTTGAAAGTAAATTGAAATCAATTGAGAATAAATTGAAAGTAAATTCAAATCAATTAAAGTAAATTGAAGTAAATCAATCAGAAGTAAATTGAAATCAATTGAAAGTAAATTGAAATCAATTGAAAGTAAATTGATTTCAATTGAAAGTAAATTGAAATCAATTGGACGTAAATTGAAATCAATTGAAAGTAAATTGAAATCAATTGAAAGTAAATTGAAATCAATTGAAAGTAAATTGAAATCAATTGAAAGTAAATTGAAATCAATTGAAAGTAAATTGAAATCAATTG
>Ga0126342_10018734_pt1 | contig 11833 bp, 6 predicted proteins | sample Cyp1metagenome_FD_92528 | JGI IMG/M metagenome (GOLD analysis project Ga0126342, IMG submission 92528) | Coral microbial communities from Lord Howe Island, Old Settlement Bay, Australia - Cyphastrea 1 metagenome | ecosystem: Host-associated > Invertebrates > Cnidaria > Coral ... | reverse complement strand
GTGGTGCCCCATAGTTAGCTAAGTTGGTTTATAACTCCAATAACTATGGTTTATGGCAGATATAACTATAGTTAATGGGGTTTATAAACCAACTTATAACTGGGGGGCACCATCCTGTAGGGTTTTTGATTGTTTTTAGATGGTTTTTAGATGGTTTTTAGATGGGTTTTTAGATGCTTTTTAGATGGTTTTTAGATGGTTTTTAGATGGGTTTTAGATGGTTTTTTGATGGTTTTTTGATTAGTTTTTAGCTGGTTTTTTGATTGTTTTTTGATGGGTTTTTAGCTGGTTTTTTGATGGGTTTTTACTGTAGATGGTTTTTAGATTGTTTTTTGATGGTTTTTAGATGGGTTTTTAGATGGTTTTTTAGATGGTTTTTAGATTGTTTTTTGATTGTTTTTAGCTGGTTTTTTGATTGTTTTTAGATTGTTTTTAGATGGTTTTTAGATGGTTTTTAGATTGTTTTTGATGGTTTTTTGATGGGTTTTTAGCTGGTTTTTAGATGGGTTTTTAGATGGTTTTTAGATTGTTTTTTGATGGATTTTTGATTGTTTTTTGATGGGTTTTTGATGGGTTTTTGATGGGTTTTTAGATGGGTTTTTGATGGGTTTTTGATGGGTTTTTGATGGGTTTTTAGATTGTTTTTAAATTGTTTTTAGATGGTTTTTAGATGGGTTTTTGATGGGTTTTTAGATTTGTTTTTGATGGTTTTTAGATTGTTTTTAGATGGTTTTTAGATGGTTTTTAGATGGGTTTTTGATGGGTTTTTGATGGGTTTTAGATCGTTTTTAGATGGTTTTTTGATGGTTTTTAGATTGTTTTTAGATGGGTTTTAGATAGTTTTTAGATGGTTTTTAGATGGTTTTGAGATGGTTTTTAGATGGTTTTTAGATGGTTTTTAGATGGTTTTTAGATTGTTTTAAGATGGTTTTTAGATTGTTTTTAGATTGTTTTTTGATGGTTTTTAGATGGGTTTTTAGATGGTTTTTAGATGGGTTTTTTGATGGTTTTTAGATGGTTTTTAGATGGTTTTTAGATGGTTTTTAGATGGTTTTTAGATGGTTTTTAGATTGTTTTTAGATGGTTTTTAGATTGTTTTTTGATGGTTTTTAGATGGTTTTTAGATGGTTTTTAGATGGGTTTTAGATGGTTTTTAGATGGTTTTTAGATGGTTTTTAGATGGTTTTTAGATGGTTTTTGATGGTTTTTGATGGGTTTTAGATCGTTTTTAGATGGTTTTTTGATGGTTTTTAGATGGTTTTTAGATGAGTTTTAGATAGTTTTTAGATGGTTTTTAGATGGTTTTGAGATGGTTTTTAGATGGTTTTTAGATGGTTTTTAGATGGGTTTTTAGCTGGTTTTTAGATGGTTTTTAGATGGTTTTTAGATGGTTTTTTGATGGTTTTTAGATTGTTTTTAGATGGTTTTTAGCTGGTTTTTAGATGGGTTTTTAGATGGTTTTTAGATTGTTTTTTGATCGGTTTTTAGATGGTTTTTTGATTGTTTTTAGATGGTTTTTAGATGGTTTTTAGATGGTTTTTAGATGGTTTTTAGATGTGTTTTTAGATGGTTTTTAGATGGTTTTTAGATGTGTTTTTAGATGGTTTTTAGATGGTTTTTAGATGGTTTTTAGATGGTTTTTAGATGGTTTTTGAAAAATGTACTATTAGTTTGCTATGTTCATAATTCATGGAAGTTGATGGGATATTGATGCACTAGTTGGGGCTGAAAATGGCAAGTTATGACAATTTTAATCGGGAACTGATGTTTTAACCAGTGGTTGGGATGGGGTTCCATGGCCTGCGGAAATCTGCAGCACCCCCCATCCCTTCGTTGGTCTTTAGACGCTGGTTTTTTGGGCTTCGATTTTCGCGCCAATCCATTGAAAACAATCCCGAAAAAATTAGATCAATCCCCAAAAGATAGAGATCACTCCAAAATGAGCTCCAGAATTACCATCTGGTTATTTGACTAACAGTTTGCCATGGAAAGATCCACCATTTGTAATAGGTAAACCGGTAAACCATCTATTTCTATGGGTCATCTATACCATGGCTATGTTACAACTAACCAGAGGGTACTTAGATGGGCCATGGGATTAACTAACTGGTTAGTAACTGGGGATATAACCCTCTAAATCCCAATTAGAATCCATTTACTAACTAGTTACCTAACTCCATGGCCCATCTAAGTAGATCAATCCAACTGCGATTTTCTTCATTTTTCGTCTTCCCTCACACGAGGTCTCAGGAATCTTTGCAGGCCGTGGTGGAGAACAACTCTAGACGTGAGAAGGCAAGATGCTGATTCGGCGAGGACTTTTACCAAGCAATGGGGTGCTTTAAGCCGTTTAAATGGAGGTTTCCTGAAATAGGGGTACTGTACCCCCAAAACATCCACTTATAGATGGATTTTCCATTATAAGAACCCCCCAAATGATGTAAGCACGTTGTTTTTTTGATTTTACCAAGCTAACAACATGGTGGCCTGGTGTTTTAAGCCATGAACAGCCGGGCACTTCTGAATGTACGAATGCATGGGGAAAACGAGTTTAGGGTGCCAACAAAGATCAGGACTAGAGTACTGAGAAGGCGCCCACTAAGAGATGATGCAAGGCGCTGGTGTGAGCGTGGAAAAGCTGATGCAGTCCGTGGACAATGGCATGGTACACAGCGCAGTAAGATGAAAGGGGACGATCTTCCCTTCTGTGAGTTGGCAATGGGCTTGCTGCATGTTCTGAAACCCCAATTTTAGGAAGCCTCGTATGTTCATTCACCCATGGGATCAAGGCAACATCCCAATCACGATGATTGAATCAAACCCAACAAGGTTGGTGAAGCCGCTCATGATAGTTGGATAATAAATGTGAATCATCAATAAATGTGAATCATCCATACTAATCCATACTAATCCATCATGATTCCTGACCATAGCTATCATCTGGTTATTTAACATAGCCATGGAAAATCCCTTATAAATGGAGGTTTCTAGCTGGGAACATCATCTATTTCTATGGGCCATGGCTTCCATGGCTATGTTAAATAACCATAGCTATCATAATTCATAGAATTGGATGATGGGAAAATTTACAGGAAAGCCCTATATTTGATGGTCAAAAGCCCATGGTTTCCGGTTAAGCTTTTCCCCAACCAATCCAGTGAATAATGATTCCTGACCATAGCTATCATAACCCCAGCTATAAATGGGATAAGTAGGGTTAATCCACTTATAACTGGGGTGAACTAACCCACTTACGATTCGTGGGATGAGCCACCAAGTAGCTATCATAATTCAACCACCCCCAAGCCGCTGGTGAAATCACCGGCAGTTGCCTCGTTTGGAGCCCGAGTTGAGCCGCGTGGCTCCGGCTGGGGAGGTGCCAAAGACGTGCCTGGGCTCCGGTCATTTGGAGTCGCTCCTGTGGGCGGTTCGGAGCTGAGACTTTGACCCAGAAAATATGTGGGGTATTGATATAGATATAGAAAATGGCCATAGAAATAGTTGATTTTCCCATTAAACATGGTGATTTTCCATAGCAAACTGTTAGTTTACCAGAGGGTATTTCATCCATATTTGGGTATGGATCAATACCTATTAATACCATTTTTAGAGGGATGAACATCCATTTACCAGCTATTTTGATGTGAACAGAAGGGGTACAAGGTTTTGACCCACTGCCATATAGATATCTTATTTAGGCAAAATGGTTGGAAATATGGATAGTAAGCCTCTATTTATCAACCAGAAAATATCCTGGGTTTGTTTAGTCACTGATTTTTGATATTCCCAATGGAAAATCCACCATGACTGGGGAATCTCTGTTGTGATTTTTTTAAATATTTTTTGGGGCTCCCTCAAGCATATCCAAGATATGTGGGGAATCGTATCTCACATGAGTATGGCTCGCAAATTTAGAGGGTATGGAATCGTCGCCGGAGAATAGGAGTCACGACCAATGACGACAATGCATCCATTCTGTAAAGGGCAGGCCTAAATGGCACCCTAAAAGTTTTAAAAGGCTCCCAATCCCAGTGCCGAAACTGAGCTTCCAAACCTATTTATGATATTGTTTCAATTGGGTACAGGAGACCAACAGTAGCACGTGGGCATCACTTCTTTCACTGACCTTCGCCCGTGCTTTTTTTTCATCTCAACTCCCTATTTTTTCGGTTAGTGATTTTTTCCATTTTTGTGAAACTCTCAACCTTCACAAATAGCTATGATGAACAGAGTCACTCGAGTTTTAAAGCATCGAAAAGGCACCTGAACAGGGGCCCAAGTTACCAGGCTGATCCCCGTGTTGATGTCCAAGAAATCAACACCAGAAAAATACGCTGGTCGAATATTGTCACCCATCCATCATCATAGCTATAAGCGGCAACTAAGGTTAGATGGGCACTTAGTTAACTTTTTGGACTCAGAAAAAACGTAGGCAACTGTTTTTTTAATCACAACTATTTAGATAGTTAAACTAGATAGTTCATAGATAGTTGGGCGGATCTAGTTGGGATAGGTAAGATTACCCCAACTTATAAACCAACTTGGCCAATTGGGGCACACCTTGTAGAATTGCCCCAGGCGCTTGCACTCCTCGCTACTAGCCTTGTGGTCTCCGAGCGTCTTGGTGCAGCGGCGGAGCCTGCACCTTGGACAACAGCAGGGAGTGCCTTGGCCGCATTTCGTGTGATCCAGCAACAACTGGTTGGTGGTTTGGATTATAGTATATATATATAATTAATAGTGGTTAATAGTGGTTAACAATGATAATCAATGATTAATATATCTGGTTGGTGGTTTGGAACATGATTTTTATGACTTTCCATATATTGGGAATTATCATCCCAAACTGACTAATATTTTTCAGAGGGGTAGGTCAACCACCAACCAGACAAGCTATGTGGTCAAACCACTTAAAAGCCAGCCCTTGAATTTGAGGTTTCAAACCTGAACAAAAAGGAGTAGAGTCACTAGAACTTATTTGCAGAAAATATGTGGAATCGACCGTAGGGATTTGAGACTTGTTTGGCAGCCAAGGGGCCACAGATTGGCTGGTATCTCCGTAGGGCTACGCAAATCATTCGTTTCTCCATAAACCCTCCTGGGGTTGGGTGTCCTTGCTTTTGGATTGCTTTTGGGACATATCGGACATACTCACTTTGTGCCATGTCGAGTAAGACATGGGCATCGACATTTTTTCAAACCATCTTGTAGAGAGTTGCTGTTGAGTTGACTATGAAACAACTGGAGGTGGGCTAAAACCTATGATACCATATTTGGGAGGACAAAAATCTCGGAATCTCAGCTATTTTGATGTGAAGCAAGTCACTGACTTGGGGCTGGATGGTATCACACAGAACCCCAAACAGCCAACCAATGCCCTGCCGGGTCAGGTATTTCATGGCTATGGGCCACCAGTACAGGCCTTGCTGCTGGGTTGTGGCCGGATCAAATGTAGGTTGACTCGACCATATAAAATTGGCTGGTGAATATGATGCGCATTCCTGGGTTTGTTTAGTCGGTGATTTTTTATATTCCCAATGGAAAATCCACCACGACTGGGGAATCTCTGTTGTGAATATTTTTTATTTTTTGGGGCTCCCTTAAGCAAATCCAAGTATTAGACTATGATTATATAATTATATATAATTATATATTTCAGATAATACCACGATAATATACAATAATATTAGATATGATATGCGATGATATGCGTATTAGACTATTAGACTGTGATTATTAGACTATATTATTGGCAAGTGGTGATAACTATGATACAATTATTATTGGTTGGTGGTTTGGAACATTCGGATCATTTTTCCATATACGTATTGGGAATGTCATCATCCCAACTGACGAAGTCATATTTTTCAGAGGGCTAGATCAACCAACAACCAGATTATTACCATCCCCAACTGCGGATGAAATATCTTGAATTCTCAATGTACTTGCACAAAAAAATCTGTCAGAGCGGTGAAACGACCCGGCAAAAATTGAGTACTTTGCTCCGTATCCTCGTGACCAGCAACCATGATATCCATGATTACAAGCATGTCACAAGAGTTCTAACATGCAGCAATGACCGAAAAAAAATCCTTGGGGGACTTACAGGATGGTGCCCCCCAGTTATAAGTTGGTTTATAAACCCCATTAACTATAGTTATATCTGCCATAAACCATAGTTATTGGAGTTATAAACCAACTTGGCTAACGAACTGGGGCACCACCTTGTACCAAGCAGCGTTGTTTGATGAATTGTGCTTGGCCACCCATGGCAAGTCCATGTCCTGCTTGGTGACTAGCCATCATGTTGATTCGACCATTTTCCTCCTCTAAAGTCGTCCGGGAAATCGTGTGCCCGTTGTGTTTTGGATATTGCTTGTACGAGTTTCATGCCATTGTATTCTCTTGTTTGAATCTCTTAAACATATAGTACAATATTGAGATTTCCTGCAGTGTGCGCAAAGAATCCGATGAAATCAGTCTATTCCGAAAAGGTCCCTGCGAAATGTGTGTCCATGGTGTTTTGATGTGTTCTGGTTGACTTTTCGCGGGATGTCTGACTTCACGCGTTTGAGCTGTGCCCATGGGGATGTTTGACTGTAGACGGGCATGTCTGACTTAACACCCTCACCCTGTACCTGGATGTGCATCTTACTTAGTTTCTCAGTTGTTGTAAATGTATATATATATATATACATACATAATATACACATGTATAGAGTAGTAGTTTAATGACCCTATTTACACCTGTGGCTGAACGTTTTGTTTACCATTATTGATTCTTCGTTTGCAAAACCCATGTCCGGAATTTTCCTCATGAACATATCTATACTGGGGCGAATCTAAACCAACTTATAACTGGGGGGCCTCACATTGTATCAATTGATGATTTGAAATAGCTTCAAGCAATCTAGGGCTCAGGCCGCACCTGCGATGTCAGGCGAACCGCTTCATCACTCAGTTCTTCAAGGTGCCATCATTACGTGGGACAGCTTGACAGCGATGCCAAAGAGCAAGATCTTTGTAGCTACACATATTTTTGCTAGTTACCCTCTGGTAATCTAACATAGCTATGGAAAATCACCATTTTTAATGGGTAAATCCACTGTAAATGGGCCATTTTCCATAGCTATGTTAGTTTACCAGAGGGTACCTTCCGGTGCGTGTCATGTAGTCGCGTGGTGATTTTGGCGCATTCTTGATGATGCAGCCCCATGGGGCCATAGGACTCAACCACAATTGGGGATCATGGCTTTACCCATTTATGGTACATAAAAGGGGGATTCGGGATTCTTTCTAATTGTATGGCATTCAGGTTTCCCCATGAAATTGATGATGAAACATGTTTTTGTCATTGATTTCAGCCATTGGAAAAGCCTACGAATCTCCTGAATTTCTGACCCCACCAGTGGATTTTTTTGCCAGGTACACTCTGGGCCGGGCCGCCAAGGATTGGCTGGGTCCAATGGTTTACCCGTTGGACCCTGGCAGAAAACGGGGTTGGAAGATTTTTGTTTCCATTAAAACTAGTTAAAACTAGGCTATTTTCAGGGTCAACAAGTTAATTTACCAGAGGGTAGTTTCAGTGAAAATATCAGTGGAAGTCTTAGGCCCTGGTCGCATGCCTGCCAGTCATCAGCTTCAGCTTCGCACTCGTTGCTTGGTAAAACATCGACGGGTGGACGGCAGGGTGCTTCTGGATGGAACATGAGTTTTTTCCAAAAAGCAGTGATTGGCATTCTACGGAGTTTTCAGATGTTTTCAGTACATAGATGTGTTCACCATTGTGTAATAGATTGATGTCGATTATACCTTTTGTGGTAGTTGACAGACACATGTGGATGTTCATACCAGCAATCACACATCATCGCTTGTAATGGACATGCAGAGTTTCCCTAAATTCCAGACTTAAAGACCAGAGACTTTGAACATCTTCAGCATGCACATATACGAACACATACGTCCTCTACACATACACAGGTGCACATGTATGTACATTTATCGCACACATAGTTAATCCTCGTTACAATCCATATTATTATATATACAACACACAATTATTTACATATATACACAATTATTTACATATATATATATACACATATATATATATATATATATTTACACATATATTTACATATATATATATATTTACATATATATATATATATTTACATATATATATATATATACACATATCCATATTAGTACCTGCGGAAACGTTGAACAAGGTACGGCACGATCATGCCTTGGTCATGACCGCTACGGTGCCTAGGTCCCGGCCAGCGCAGCAGCCTGCCGCTAGAGGTCTCCACCAGCAGTGGGGAGTTCTGTCTGATTTCATTGACCAAAATGGTGGTAAAATGGTGGTCAAATGGTGGTAAAATGGTGGTCAAATGGTGGTATAGTAGGGAATATAGAGTTGGGATATAGCATGATATAGCTGATCATTGGCATCAACAATTGGGATTTTTCGACATTTTTTTTTGCATCAACAAATATGAGCAGTGGTTGCAATTAGCCCTGTCGGTTGATGCTCTGGGATTACCCAAGAAAGGGACGACTTTTTGGGTTTTGAGCACTGCTCATTGGTTCAAAAAAGCATGGACCACAATCGAAAAAATGCCAAAGTATTTGGGGCTGAACATCCATTTAAGCTAGCAATATATATATATATATTTATATTCACCAGCGCTACAGGGTTTTGACCCATACCCATATATCACTGAAAGTCAAATGAATTATTTTACCAACCATTGAATTGTGATAACCCACGGTTTTGAACCAAGTGCAAAATGAGTTTATAGTGATTTTCTGAGATATTTAGATAAAAACTTATATTATCTTACACAACCTTCTCTTTCATTGCATGTTGTTACATTACATGTCTATTTCGTGACGTTGTATGAAATTTCAGTAGATTGCGGCGCATAAGATTACATTGCATCACATTGCACCGCATCACATTCGATTTCATTCGTAAGATGTACTATTTGCACAAGCGAAACAAGATGACCTATGCGCACGAAGAGCGCAATCTGTGGTGCTTGGATATGGGTTTGTCTGGAAATAGGGCACCTCATTCTATCCAATGGTTTACCATCTACTTTTCTCAACAAAAGTGGCTATTTCGGGTATAACATGCTATAACCTATTTCTGGACTCACCAATATCATAGTATCCCCATGAATATCCCATGAAAACCCCATTCTTTGTGCTCCAGGAGAGGAAGAGGTGCCTTATCTCGCACTGGGGAACCTGGGGAACTCGGCTGGGTGCGTTTCATGATCCGAATGGGTTCCACTGAGTTCTGGCGATTCAGATCCCACCAGGAACTGGAACAGAACATCCACCAATATCGAATCACTCGAATATACCCTCTGGTTATGGCTCACACTTCGCCATGGTTAAGCCATGGCCCTAATCGAAATACCATAGAAATAGATGGAGTTTACCTATGTTTTCATAACATGGTGGATCTTTCCAGTTCGCGAACTGTGAATGTCATAACCAGATGATTTTCCCAGCTAGAAACCTCCATTTATTTTGGGGATTTTCAATGGCTACGTTAGTCATAACCAGATGGTACCCTCTGGTAATTTAACATAGCTATGGAAAGATCCACCATTTTTCATGGGAAAATTCACTATAAATGTGGTATGTTCAATAGTTATGTTAGTCATCACCAGATGGTAACATCAGAAAATCACCATTTTTCATGGGAAAATCCACGATTTCTATGGTCATTGAATGGTTTTCCCCCATAGAAATGGGGATTTTCCGTTGGGATTTTCCGTTGCTCCAGGAATTCTTCGAAGCTTTCGAAGACGATGGCAGCATGTCGCCTTTGCTTGCAACTTGGTGCTTGGTGGGTCCCACGAAGATCGTTCAGAAGTGGTACGAAGTGGTGACTTACCCTCTGGTTATGTTAACATAGCTATTGAAAATGGCCATAGAAATAGTGGAATTTCCCATTAAAATGGTGATTTTCCATAGCTAGGTGACTTGAGCCATTAAAAAATATCCTGGTGAATTGATTGCGAAAAAGCGGATTTAATCCTAGCTGGTTAATATAGGGGATTATGATAGGCCATAGTAGGGAAGCCGTTTTCAACCAACTAGTATAATGAGATGGGATAGAGGTATTTTTCATGGCTCACTTAGCACCAAGCAAAAGCGATCTAATTGGATGCAATCAGCAAGAATAACAAGAACAAGAGAACTCATAAACCTAATAAGTGAGAGGTTTCAAATACATCTGACGATTCTGTGCCATCTTTATTTGGGATGATCTTACAGAAAACAGTTGAAACTGTACGGTGAAGGTTATAATCAGGATACCAATAGGGAGAGTAGAATGTTATATACAGGTTATAACCAATTGGTATCCTGATTGTTGATCCAATATAACCTTCTGATTCCAATATAAGTATGTTGATTAACAACTAACCAATATAAAGGGACAATAGAGTGCTTTGAACAGTGCTCACCTGTACCAAAAAGGCGTGAATTTGAGCATGAACAATCGCCCCTCTTACACCCTTCAATAACCGACACGAGGTGTCGAAACACATCTTTGTGAGGATCAGAAGACGTATGTCCTGAGTGCTTGGCTGTGATTGGAAGAATGTTGAACCTTTTTTTTATGGTGAATATCTTTCAATATTTGGCTGATATTCACCATTGATACAAAACATTTGGTTATTATCTAGGTCAATCTTACATGGGTACTTTAATCCTCTAGTCTTTTATTCTTTTGGTATCACTAGGAATATCTACTAACCAGCAAAGAATTTAATTTTTTTGCAGGGTATCTAAGATTGGCAATGTTATGGTGAATACTCACCGTTTTTCATGGGGACGAAGGTGCCATCTGGTCACCATCTGCTAATCGAAGTGGCCATGAATTTCTTCATTACTATTACTATTACTGTTGCTATTGCTGTAACTATTGCTATTACTGTACTATACTGTTGCAATACTATGTTAATATGGGTATGGATCAATACCTATTAATACCATTTTTAGTGGGATGAACATCCATTTACCAGCTATTTTGATGTTCACCAGGGGTACAAGGTTTTGACACACTGCCATATTGCTGTTACTCTTTATGCTAGTGTTGCTATTAGTCTTATCATTGTTATTATTGCGTTGCCGCAGACCCTGAGGACGCCAAGATCAAGGACAGGTGAGTCCAAAGGTGTCCTTGTGTCCTTTGTGCGTCGTGCGTCCTAAGTGGGGTAAATGATACGCACCTCATTGATCTCTCAACATGAGATCATTTTGATGGGGGTTTCTGAACATTGGGGAGACTGAATCCTAAACCACTGGTTTCACTATTCACATGACCGATTCTGGATGATTTTTTGCTCCACCTCCCCCGTTTTAGGATCCCCCTAAATCACAAAATCCGACAATTACAACTGGGCCGAAGTGATGTGCAGACCAGTTGAGATCTAGCAAAACATGTGTGGACAATCGAAGATTGCCATTCAAGTGGGTGAGATTTCAAGTTGGAGAAAGCCAAATGCAAGCCATGGATTTCTTCACGGACAAAAAGGCGATGTGGGGTGGAATGGAATGGGTCCCACTTGAAGCCGAGATGTGCCCATGTTGGGTTCAATGGAATGTTTTCATGTACCCTCTGGTAAACTAACATAACTATGGAAAATCACAATTTTTCATGGGAAAATTCACTATAAATGGTCATTTTCAATAGCTACGTTAAATTACCAGAGGGTATTTGATCATTCTACCCAACAGGGGTAATGTTTCCAAACTCTTCCCATTCCACCCAGCACATGTCTTGTTGTTGATTTATGTATTCGTG